>FPIB01000026.1_pt1 | contig 185263 bp, 204 predicted proteins | sample 1057271 | NCBI WGS metagenome assembly FPIB01 (sample SAMEA4473313, study PRJEB15554) | hydrothermal vent metagenome | biome: marine basaltic hydrothermal vent biome; feature: marine hydrothermal vent; material: water | place: Pacific Ocean | collected 2011-06-14/2011-07-23 | depth 1199 m
TAGTGAAAAAAGGATAACCTATGATCGATTAACCCTCTCTTTCACGCTATCTTCTCAGAAATTGCACTTATTGGTTGAATTGGCGGGAAGTAAAGAGTGAAGTATAAAAAAGCCAAGGCATAAGCCAAAGCTTAGCTTGCTTTTTTATTGAAAAGTTTAAGCAAATCTGCAAGGGTTTGGTGCATATCACCTCTGTTTACGATCATATCTATCAGTCCATGCTCAAGCAGGAATTCTGAACGCTGGAAGCCTTCCGGAAGATCAACCCCTACCGTCTGCTTAATCACACGCTGTCCTGCAAATCCAATGAGTGCTCCAGGTTCTGCCATAATAATATCACCCAGCATCGCGAAAGAAGCAGAGACACCTCCCATAGTCGGGTCAGTCAATACAGAGATATAAGACAACCCTTTGTCACTCAGTCTTTTCAGTGCAGCAGAGGTTTTACTCATCTGAAGCAGTGCATAGGTACTCTCCTGCATTCTAGCCCCACCGGAAGCAGAGACTATGATGACACCACACTCTTTCTCGATGGCACGGTTGACCGCACGGACGATCTTCTCACCCTCCACTGAGCCGAGACTTCCACCCATAAAGGCAAAGTCAAATACCACAAGCTCCGCAGGGATACCACCTATGGTACAGCTTCCACTAACTACGGAAGAGGTTTTGCCTGTTTTTGTTTTTGCCTCTTCAAGACGTTTCTTATATGATTTCTTATCTGAAAACTTCAGAGGGTCAACCGGTGCCAATGTCGCATCCTGCTCTTCAAAACTCCCCTCATCCACGATCGAGGCAATACGCTTGTCTGCGCTGATACGAAAATGATGGTTACATTTTGGGCAGACATTTTGCTTTGCCTCAACCTCTTTGTAGTACATCAAAGAGGTACACTTTGGACACTTTATCCACTGATTGGGTTGTTCCTCTTTTGTTTTCTCTTTACCAAATAGATTACTGAACATACTGCTAAACTCCATGACACCCTTCTTCCAGCGTTCTTGCTGCTTTTAAAATGGTTTCGATCTTTTCTACGATCGTTTTATTTTTTGATACTATAACATAATCTTGCTCAACGATCACTTCAAGCCCTTCACAAAGTGCCAAACCTGCCGCAAAATCGTAAATACGGAAACGCCCTATAAAGAGTACAAACATAGCAGTGTGTGCATAGGCAAGCGAAAGTGCAATCGCACCGGGTGATCGAAATTTTAACCCAGCCTCATCAAGCAGTGAAATCAGGTTGGCATTGGCATAGGCTTTTTCAAAAAGCCCTACCTCTGCATTGGGGACAGGAGAAATGGGCTTGAAAAGCACACTAAAGAGTTTTCCCTTCATCAAGACTTCAGAGGGAGTCTTTATAAAAACATCACCGTTTGCAAGGTTACAGACAATCGCTGCATCAAGCACACCTTCTGCATTGACCCGGGCAACAGAAGTACCGTAGTAGGGAAAGGCTGAAAGTGCATTGGAAGAGCCGTCGATGGGATCAATGATAATATGGGCATCCCCTTCGCCGATAATACCGGACTCTTCTGACTCAATAGCCCCAAAAGAAGAAAGATGTTTGACAAAAACCGATTCGGCAAAGAGATCGAGCCCAGAGCTCACATCACCACCCGCACCCACTTTTGTCTTTTCATACCACGATACATCAAAACCCGACTCTATCGCCTTACTGATCTCCTCATTAGCACGAATACAGGCTTTGACAAATGGATCCAACTATCACCCCTTATATTGATAAAAAAGCTTTTCAGAATGAAAAGCCACCCAAAACTCTTCACTCTTCACTATCATCGCAAAGCGATGATACTCACTCCCCTTTTTTACTCATCTCAAGTGTCGGTCTGGCACCACGCGGTACGACCATCCAGAACTTGCGTACCGCTGTTCTGGCATTCTCAAGAATCTCCTGCGCTTTCTTGCTGCCGGTTTTGGCGACATAGTCTTTGAGCAGGCGTTTGAGTTCGAACATCTCAAAGTCCCATTCATCTGTGTCAATGCGGATCGCTTCTACCAGCTCCGGGTTGAGTTTTTCATAGAAAGTACCCTCTTCATCATAGACAAAGGCTTTACCGCCGGTCATCCCTGCACCAAAATTGATACCGGTGTTTCCAAGAATGACAACGACACCGCCTGTCATATATTCACACGGATGATCACCCGTACCCTCAACAACCGCAGTTGCACCGGAGTTACGTACCGCAAAACGCTCACCAACCTGTCCGCTAATATAAAGCGTACCGCCTGTTGCACCATAAAGACAGGTATTTCCGCCAAGGGCAAACTCAGGACCGCTCTTGCTTGAAGTAATAACGATACGACCGCCGTTCATCCCTTTTCCGATATAATCATTCCCTGCGCCGTAGAGGTTAATGCTGACACCTTCAGAGAGGAAAGCCCCCAAAGACTGTCCTGCTACCCCGGTGAGATTGATAGTAATGGTGTCATCAGGCAACCCTTTATTACCGTGACGTGCCGCGATCTCTCCGGAGATACGTGTACCGAAGCTTCTGTTGAGGTTGCTGATCTCTTTTTTGATCACAACTGGTTTACTTGGATCTTCGATGGTTGGCATCAGCTCTTTAACAATCGCTTTTTCATACTCGTTTTGGTCATACGGCTCATTGAACGGTACCTGACAGGTGTCGATACCCTCAACTTTTCGCAGCAACTGTTCAAAGTCAAACTTTTTGGCAAACTCATCGTCAATAACTTTGAGCAGTTCCGTTTTTCCTACAATCTCCTCAAGGCTTCTGTACCCAAGCTGTGCGAGGATTTCACGTACCTCTTTGGCAAGCAGTGTAAAGTAGTTAATGACCTTCTGTACATTTCCTTTAAAGCGTGCACGCAGATGCGGATCTTGTGTCGCAACACCCACACCACAGGTATTGAGGTGGCACACTCGCAGCATCATACAACCCACGATCACCAGTGCACCGGTACCAAAAGCATACTCTTCTGCACCAAAGATGGCCGCTTTGACAACATCAAGCGCAGTTTTAAGTCCGCCATCGGTCTCAACCGTAACAAGCTGACGCAGGTTGTTGGCTTTGAGTGCATTGTGTGCCTCTACCAGTCCAAGCTCCCACGGGTTTCCTGCAAAACGGATCGAGCCTATAGGTGCCGCACCCGTACCGCCGTCACCGCCTGAGATGATGATCTTGTCCGCATAAGCTTTGGCAACACCCGCTGCGATGGTACCGACACCGGCAGTGGAGACCAGCTTGACCGCTACTTTGGCGTTAGGGTTGATCTGCTTCATATCAAAGATCAGCTGTGCAAGATCTTCGATGGAGTAGATATCGTGGTGTGGCGGTGGCGAGATGAGTGTCACACCCGGTTTGGTATAACGCAGCTTTGCAATGAGCGGAGAGACTTTGCTTCCGGGAAGCTGACCACCCTCACCCGGCTTTGCACCCTGTGCCACTTTGATCTGGATCTCCTCAGCCGAACGCAAATACTCCGGCGTCACCCCAAAGCGTCCTGAAGCGATCTGTTTGATCTTCGAGTTTTTGATAGTCCCGTAGCGTGCCGGGTCTTCTCCACCCTCACCGGAGTTGGATTTTCCGCCAAGCGTATTGAGTGCTTCGGCAAGCACCTCGTGTGCCTCCTGAGAGATAGACCCCATAGACATCGCCGCAGAGGAGAAGCGTTTGAATATCTCCTCAATCGGCTCTACCTCATCAATACTGATAGGCTCTCTTGGAGAGTTGAGTTCAAAGAAGTCACGAATAAACTTCTTGTCACGTTTGTCGATCATCTCAGAGAGCTTTTTGTAATCCTCTTTGCTGCCAGTTGCTGCTGCCTGTTGGATGGCAGAGATGACCGGTCTTGAGAAGTCATGGTACTCTTCACCTTTTTTGTACTTGTAGAAACCGCCTTTGTAGAGTGCGTTCTTCTTCCCTTCAAAGGCATCGGTGTAGGCACGGTCATGGTAGGTGTTGAGTCTCTGGTCGATATCTTCATACCCAAGTCCCTTGAGCAGTCCTACAGAACCGTCAAAACACTCACTGACGATCTCGTCACCAAGTCCGATCACATCAAAGAGTTTGGAGTTTCTGTATGATGAGATGGTGGAAATTCCCATTTTGGACATGATCTTGAGCAGTCCGGCACCCATGGCACGTCTAAGACGTCTAAGCGTTGTAGGCATATCATCTGTCTCATCTTTCATCAGCTGCTCAACAGTGTAGTAGAGCAGATACGGATAGACTGCTGCCGCACCGTAACCGATCATACAGGCTGCCGAGTGAGGGTCGAACACTTCACCCGTAGCTGCGACAATGCTGACAAGATGTCTGAGTTTCTTTTCAAGCAGCACCTGACTGAGACGTCCGATCACCATAAGCATCGGGATCACTTTGGTCTCGACAGAGAGGTTTCTGTCATCAAGAATAACAGTTCTGATACCGTTGTCGCGAACATCTGCAACGATTCTCTCTACGAGTGCATCAAGGCTCTTTTTAAGGTCATGCGTATAGGTCGTATCGTATGAAGCAACTTTGTAGGCGGGGTCATACTTCTCGTTTCCTTCCGTACCGAACTCCTGCAAAATGGCGAACTTCTCTGCCGACATTACCGGCAGTACCGTCTTAAGACGTTTGGCATGCTCAGCATCGTCAGAAAGGACATTGCGCACTTCACCAAACCCAGTATTGAGACTGGTAACGGTCTTTTCACGGATCGGGTCGATCGGCGGGTTGGTCACCTGTGCGAACTTCTGTTTAAAGAAATCGGTAAAGTTACGCTGATGGGTGGAGAATGCGGCGATCGGCGTATCATCCCCCATCGCACCTGTGGTCTCTTTGCCCTCAAGTACCATCGGCTTGATCACTTCACGCATCACCTCAAGGGTAAAGTTGAAGTAGCGCTGTTTTGCCTCCATCTCTTTGTGATCGGTCGAGACCTCATCAACTTTGGTGTTGGGTACAAACTCCTGCAGGTAGCTCATATTTTGGCTCAGCCACTTGTCATACGGGTGCATTGACTTGATATAGTCATCAATATCTTTAGACTTGAGCACTTTACCGTACTTGAGGTCAACCCCCATCATTTCACCCGACTGCAGACGCCCGCGCTCAACGATCTTCTCTTCAGGCATCTGAAGCACGCCGTACTCCGAAGAGATCAACAGACGGTTGTCAGTCGTGATAATGTACTTGGAAGGACGCAGACCGTTTCTGTCAAGTACACATCCAATGTAGCGTCCATCGGTCATACTCACTGCTGCCGGACCGTCCCACGGCTCAAAACAGGTACTCGCGTACTCGTAGAAGGCTCTGAGTTCACTGTCCATCTGTGGTGCATTATGCCACGGTGCAGGAATGAGCGAACGTGCCGCTTTGAAGAAGTCAACACCGTTAACACGCAAAAACTCCATAAAGTTGTCAAGGCTTGCGGAATCACTCATACCATCCTGTATAACATCGGTCAGGCGTGCCATCTCCTCATCGGTAAAGACAGTTGATTTGACCGCAGCCATTTTGGCTTTGACATTGAAACGGTTGGCGGTTACAGAGTTGATCTCACCGTTATGGGCGATCATTCTAAACGGCTGCGCCAAACGCCACTGCGGCAGAGTATTGGTAGAGAAGCGCTGATGGAAAAGACAAAAAGAGATCTTGAAGTTCTCATCGGCAAGATCCTGATAGAACTCCTTGATATGTGTCGGCATGACCAAGCCTTTGTAGGAGACCACTTTGGAAGAGAAAGATGGAATGTAGAAATCTTCGTCATCTTTGAGTGCATGCTCGATCTCTTTGCGTGAGAGATACAGCAGCGCATCAAAACGCTCGGATGCGACCACGCCTTTTGGCGCAACAAAGACCTGTTTGATGGTTGGAAGGGTTGACAGGGCCTGTTCACCGAGTGCATTGGTATCAACCGGTACGGTACGTGTATAGAGAACATCAAGATCATTGTTCGCACAGACTTTCTCTATGACATCAAAGTCACTTTCATTGCGGGAGAAGACCATCGCAACACCATAGAGTTCAGGAAGCTCTACACCCGCTTGGGCGGCTTTCATTGCAAAGAAGCTTTTGGGTATGGAGAGCAGCAGTCCCGACCCGTCACCTGTCTTCCCGTCTGCGGCAATCGCTCCTCTGTGCATCATACGAGAGAGTGATGTTACTGCATCTTCGAGATTCTGGTGTGTAGGTGTATTGTCAATGGAGCATAGAAGCCCAAACCCACAGTTATCTTTGAATGAAGTGTAAAGATCTTGCATATTTCCAACCTTAAAATAATGAATATTGCACGCAATCACGTGCCTAAAATGGGGTCGATTATACTTAAAAGTTAGTTACATTCAAATTAATATGCCCTTGCCAATCCCTTTGAATAAGGGGCTTTAACACAAAATAGACTATAATTTTTACAAAAAAGGAGTCTCTATCAAAGGATTTGTCCTGCAGGTTCGCAAAGCCAAAAATGAAGACAGTATCGCTTTGGTGCTGACCAGAGAACATATCCGCACCTACTACCGTTTTTTTGGGGCGCGACACTCCATCTTACAGCTTGGAAACCTGATCGATTTTGAAGTAGAAGGAGAAGACGGCAGATTTCTTCCAAGACTGCGTTCACTTTCACACATCGGTTTTCCGTGGCTGTTTGAGCGAAACCGCCTGATGCTATGGCATAACTTTATCCAAAAATTCGTACCCCACCTCAAAGATGCCGACGAGATCGATCCGTTCTATTTTAACCTGCTGCTGGATGCTGCCAAAAAATGGGACAGGCAAAACCCCAAACGCATTGTCTGTGAAAGCTATGTGCACATGCTGATGTTCGAGGGACGTTTGTATCCTGAAGAGAACTGTTATATATGCCAACAGCGTATCCAAGAGGATATCGCACTGATGCAGGCATTCAAACCGGCACATCCGGAGTGTATCTATGCGCCTTCACTGCCGACTAAGAAGATTCTCGATTTTTTCAAAAGCCAAAAAACGGTCTTTCTTGACGATCATGAAGTAGAGATACTTTTTGATACCGTTATGAAAGGATTTTAGCAAAGATTGGCTATGCTTCCAAAAAAATAAGGAAACAAATAAATGCGAATATTTTTTTATTTTATTGTTATTTTAGGGCTATTTACGGGATGTACGAATTATACGTTTGAACCTAAAAACAAAGCACCGCAGAACGAACATGAGAAATTGGTTCAAGCACAACAACATGCGCTTCAGGAACAACAAAACTCGGTATTAAACAATTAAAAATTCTACTCTTCATTCTTCTTTACATAATCGGCATACTCCTCTTTGCTTATAGGCTTTGAAAAGAGGTACTCCTGATAGATATCACATAACTTTTCGGCAAGGTACTTACGCTGATATTCATGTTCAACACCCTCTGCCACCACTTTCATATTAAGTGTTTTAGCCATAGCAATAATAGTATCAAGCAAAATATTCTGATCTCCGTTTTTGGGGATTGCATCAACAAACGCTTTATCAATCTTTAATTCGTCAACAGAAAGTTTGTCCAAATAAGAAAGTGTCGAATAGCCTGTTCCAAAATCATCAAGAGAAATACCGACATTTAACGATTTAATCGCATTTAGTTTTTTAACCATTTCATTTTTATTTTTCATCATAATATTTTCGGTAATTTCAATAGAGAGCTGACTTCCCTCAACATGATATTTTTGCAACGCCGCTTTTATCACACCGTACATATCTTCATGCTGAAACTGACGAATGGAGATATTAATAGAGAGTTTAAGCTTTTTTTTGATGTTCAAACGGTTAAACCATGCAATAGTTCGACACGCTTCTTCAATAACCCAGCGTCCAAGTTTAAGTATAAGCCCCGTATTTTCAGCAAGATCAATAAACTTCTCAGGATAGATCAATCCAAGTTTTGGATGTTGCCATCGTATCAAAGCCTCCGCTGCAATCACTTCATCGGTTGAGAGAAGCACTTTAGGCTGATAGTGGAAAAAAAACTCTCCCTTGTCAAGTCCTTCGGACATATCTTGTATCAGACTCATTTCCGTATGGACATACTGATTAAAACTTTCTTCAAAAAAAGTATAGTTATTTCGGCCGCTGCTTTTTGATTTATACATTGCAATATCGGCATTTTTCATAAGATCAACCATACTTTTGCCATCATCAGGATAACATGCTACTCCGATACTGGCAGAGATACTCAACTCATAGCCTTTAATTTTCCAAGGGTTACATATAACCCCCATTACCTTATCTATTTTTTCCGTAAGATTTTCACTATCTATATTTTTATAGATAATAACAAATTCATCTCCTCCGATACGGGCAAATATATCGGAAGGATTCAGTACTTTTCCAATACTATTTGCCACTTTCTGCAGCAGTTCATCTCCTATATCGTGTCCTAGCGTATCGTTAATATGTTTAAAGTAGTCAAGATCAATAAAGACAACTGCAAACCTGTTTTTTTTATGATAGTTTTCAAGCAGCAGCTTTTCCATTTGTACTTCTAGATGCAAACGGTTTGAAATACCCGTTAAAGCATCATAATAAAGCATATTGGAGATTTTGTGTTTAGTATTGTTATGTTCAGTTATATCTCTAACAATCCCCTCGATTTGTATAAGATTTTCATCTTTGTCAAAAATAGGAATCTCCATTACTTCAAGATGTCTTACAGCACCGTTTCTATCTTTAAGCATAATCTCATACGGTATATTGTAGCCATGTCTATTAATTAAAAGCCTGCTTTCAAGATCGCAATAGCTACCGTCTGTAAATAGAGCACTACACTTTTTTAAAAACAGCTCTTTTGTAAAACCAAGCATATCTTCAATAGATTCACTTACGGAAAGAAATGCTCCATCGCTATTTTTAATATAGAAAAAATAGTAAGGTTGCCTTCGCAAGAAAAGTTTTTGATATTTCTCGGTAACCTGTGGCTTCTTTAAGCGGTTTGCAAACAATTCGGAGATATGTTTTGAACCTTTAGCAGAGAGTGCAAGCATCTTTTCATACTCGCTCCTTTCTCTATCCGCTTTATCATACGCTTTATTGACCTCATCTAAAAAAGCGGCAGCCTGAAGCTCATCCATCGAACCTTTAAAACCGATATTGTAAAGCTGATATTGCGGGCGTGGGTTCATTACATAACCTTCAAGTTTAGGAATAGCTAATTTTCTAAACTTTAACGCAGTAATATCTGTAAAATATATAATTCTATGTGATTTTTAAAGTTTGTTAAGTATAAACTGTCTCTCTGTCTACTTTAGGAACAACTAATAGATGGATACTTCTAATACCCCTCCATATGCACATATACCTCTCTTAAATAATCTGCAATTTACAGATTAATCACATTATAATTGTAACACTACAGCATCTTCATCCGTGCCGTCAAGCCGGCTGAAGTGGTATAACCCGTCAATGTAAAACGCAACTTTCCCACTGTGTCAAAGATGAATGTGGTGGGAAATACCTCCACACGATACTGTGCTGCCAACTTTCCCTCAGGATCATTGATCACTCGGTAATGCAGACCGTGTTCACGCATATAGGTACGTACTGTTTCGACATTTTGGGAATTGACAGCAACGGTAATGACCTCATACGATCTTGCCAACCTATCGATATTATTTGCCTCCATACGGCATATCGGACACCATGTTCCCCAAAAGTGAAGGATGACCGGTTTTCCTTCTTTGTAGCGGTATGTAGTACCGTCTATCAGGTGTGCGGGCGGCAGTACAAAGTGGTCGTTCTCAAGTTTTGGGGCACGGATATAGTTTATAATATTTGAAAATATAAATATGGCTGCTATCCCAAGAACAACCTCTTTCACGTAACCTTTCCATCTGCTCTGTTTTTCAGATACCATCACTTCTCCTATGCGTTGAGCTTCTCAAGGCACATCATCAGTCCACCGCTGTATGCCTTCCCGTAAAGTGCCATGTGCACCAGATAGTAGTAGATCTGGTAGAGCGGTACTTTTACTGCTTCAAAATCATCACTGAGCGGATGGATCTGCGTATAGTGTGCAAAGAAAATTTTACCAAAGGTATTGAACATCAAAATGAATGCCAGCTCCATCTCCCTGTCGGCAAAACCAATTGCTGGATCGATTAGGGTCGCACCGTTCATATTAAATAGTATATTGCCGCTCCACAGGTCTCCGTGTATCAGTGACGGAGTAATCTTAGAGATATCTATACGGGTATAAAGCTTGCTACAGAGTGCCTCAAGCCGCATAAGCAGCGCCTTGGGAAGCACCCCTTTGTCGTAACATATCTTTGCCATAGGCATCACCCGCATTTGTGCATAGAAGAGTGCCCAGTGGTACTGTGTCTGCTCATTCTTCTGCTCAAACGGCCCTATGGTCGTGTCGTACCAGTATCCGTACATACGTGCATCATTGGTAACACTGTGCAGTGCCGCCAGTGTCATGGCTGCCATCTCCTCTTGCATCTGTACACCAACCCTCTCCTCTTGTATATATGTTATCAGAAGATGACTTGAAGAGACATCGATCACTTCCGGTACCGCTATGCCATATTTTTTAATATCTTTTAGCATTTCGGCTTCTGTTTGAAGTCTGTGGGAGGGTGCAGAGGTTTTGAGAAGATAGCGACTTTTTTCCGTTTTAAGCAGATATATTGAACCGATCTGACCTTGTGTAAGCAAGGCGGCACTGAATACCTCTTCATTGAGAATATTTGAAAAGTAACCCTTATTAATCACCACCGTTCTGTGCTCCTGCTACGTACCATTATCCAATATCCAACCCGTCCCAAAACTCATCATAGTCAAGGTTGGTCAGAGAGGCATCCTCTTCAATACCTTTTTCGATGAGCTTTTGCTGCTCCTCTTCAAAATAGCGCCCAAGTGCCTCTTCGATCATGCTGTTGATATCTTTGTTCAAAAGCTCCGAAAAAGCTTGCAGGTTATCTACCGTATCGGGTTTGAGTGTAATGGTAAAATCGTTCATTCTACATCTATCCTGTTTAATATTTTCTCCCTTTCTGTCGGGCCGTTCTCTTTTGGCATAGGTACCTGTTCAAGTACAATATCGATGATCTGATCTACCGTTGTGCCGTTGAGTGTGGTATGCTGACTGGGTACCAGACGGTGTCTGAATATATCGTGAAGCACATCGTGGACATCCTCTACCAAAACCTTGTTTCTGCCTTTCAGCCATGCCCTCGCCTGACTGCATTTTTGCAACGCTATGGTTCCTCTTGGGCTGATACCCACATCGATCATAATATCAAGCTGCTTGCTGTAGCGCAGCGGGTAACGGGTAGCAAATACAAGCTCGACAATATAGCGACCCGTCGCATCGTCCACCTCCACAGCAGCAACCTCTTTTTGTGCCGCAAAGATAAGCTCCTGTGAGAGCTTTTCATCCGAAGTTTTGGTATGAAAGGTCTCATCCTGCAGCAGCTTTAGCATCTGAAACTCCGACTCCATCGTCACATAGTCGATCAGCACATGCATGAGGAAACGGTCTTTCTGTGCTTCTGAGAGCGGAAAGGTTCCCTGCTGTTCAATGGGATTTTGTGTCGCCATCACAATAAAAAGCTTTGGCAGCGCAATGGTCTTTCCGGCGACACTCACCTGCCGCTCCTCCATCGCTTCAAGCATGGCAGACTGAACCTTTGCCGGGGCTCGGTTGATCTCATCTGCCAAAATAATATTTCCAAATATGGGACCTTTATGCAGCCGAAATGCCCGCTTTCCGTTCTCTTCATAAAGACGCTCTTCACCAATTACATCCGAAGGCGCAAGATCAGGAGTAAACTGGATGCGGGTAAAGTGCGCATCGATATTCTCTGCCATCGAGCGTACAGCACGGGTCTTGGCAAGTCCCGGAAGCCCCTCAACAAGCAAATGCCCGTTGGCAAGCAGTCCCATCACCATACGTTCAACAATATGCTCCTGTCCGATGACCGCTTCGTTCATACGCTGCTGCAACAGTGCTATCCCCTCCTGTGCCCTCATACACTCTCCTTATCCTCTTTTGTTGCATTGTTAAAATATTGTAGCATATTCATACAGAACTTACCCAAATCCCGAAATATAATGCTTAAATCAGTATCAACACAAATAGTTTGGTTACTTCCCAAACAGATAGATCAACCCTGGAAAGAGCACGATGATCAGCAGTGCCACCACCTGCAGAACAATAAACGGTATCACGCCTTTATAGATATCTGCCGTACTTACCTTGTCACCTGCGGCACCTTTGAGATAGAAGAGCGCAAAGCCAAACGGGGGTGTAAGGAAGCTTGCCTGCAGGTTCATGGCAATGAGTATGGCAAACCAGACAGGATCTATACCAAAACTGGCGACAATGGGTACCAAGATAGGCACCACCACAAAGGCGATCTCAATGAAGTCGATGAAAAATCCAAGCGCAAAGATCACTGCCATCGCAATGAAAATAAACGCCCACTTGCTGCCGACATCACCAGTGAAGAACTGTAGTGCCATATCGCTACCGCCAAGTTCGTTGAAGACCAGCGAAAAGGCAGTAGCACCGATGAGGATCATGAAGATCATTGCTGTCAGTTTCACCGTCTCAACGGCTGCATAACGAAGCAGTGAAAATGAAAATACACGGTTGTACGCTGCCAGTACCATTGCCCCAACAACACCTACCGCTGCGGATTCAGTCGGAGAAGCGATGCCGGCAAAGATGCTCCCCAGCACCGCACCGATCAGCAGCAGCGGTGGGATGATGGCTTTGAGTGCACTTTTGAGCACAACACTGTAGGGTTTGTCCGAGACAATGGCAGGCGCGGCACCCGGCTTGAGCCACGCAAAGAGCAAAATGTAGAGAATATAGAGCACAATCAGCAGCAGTCCGGGTACAACCGCTGCCTTGAACAGATCACCCACACTCAGGTGCATTTGATCGCCGAGCACAATAAGAACAATAGAGGGTGGGATAAGCTGCCCAAGCGTACCGCTGGCTGCGATGGAGCCGCTTGCAAGGGTAGGCGCATACCCCTGTTTGAGCATCAACGGCAAAGCGATAAGGCTCATCATCACCACCGATGCTCCCACGATACCCGTACTGGCCGCAAGGATCGCACCTACCAGCACCACCGAGACAGCCAAGCCACCACGTACCGAACCAAAGAGCTGCCCCATAGCGTGCAGCAGTTCTTCTGCCATTTTTGACTTCTCCAAAATCAAACCCATGAAGATAAAGAGCGGTACCGCCATTAAGGTAACATTGCCCATGATCCCGTAGGTACGGTAGGGCAGCATCTCCAGCACATGCAGTCCTACTTCATCACTAATGAGTGCAAAAAAGAGTGCCGTACCGCCAAAGACAAATGCTACCTGAAACCCTGCCAACAGTAGCACCAGTGCCATAGCGAACATCAAAAAGACCGGATCGACCCAGAATGCCATGCGGTTGTACCATGCCATGTAAACCAAAGCACCAAGCAGTGCCACAACACCCAGTATACGCCACAACAGCCTTTTGGATTCAAGCTGATGGTAGGCTTTGAGCACTTCACTGAGTGCCTGTACCATCAACAGCACAAACGAGAGTACAAGTACTGACTTGATAACCCAGCGCGCACCAAGCCCGCCCGGATCGGGTGAGACTTCATGCTGAAGGTAGCTCTGAAGTGCCATATCATAGGCATCGAACGTAAAGAGTACGGCAAACGGCAATAGCAAAAAGAGCATAGAGAGGATCTGCACGATCTGTTTTGTATCGTGTCCATACCGGTCAAAGAAGATATCGACCCGTACGTGTTTGTCATGCTTTAGCGCATAACTTAACCCCAGCAGAAACACCGCATCATACAGATGCCACTCCAACTCCTGAAGCGCGATAGAACCTGCACTAAAGAGATAGCGCATCACTGCATCATACGCCACAAGCAATGCCAAAAGTGTTACCAGCAGGGCTGCTAATAGCCCTGCATATTTGCTGATACGGTCACCATTCATCATCAATTCAATATTTTCTTTTTGCATATATTTCTCATTATCTGATTGCATACATGGGATTGAGTGTTTTTACTATAGTAGTATGCACTTTTTGCAGCAGATCTGCATCTACTTTACCAAGTTTTTCTACAAACCGCTCATGTGAGAGGTTTTTGATTTGAAAACAATCAATAGCAGAAAGTTTCTCTAAACCGTTACTGCTATGATGCTTCACCTTTACCATCCATGGATAATCCTCATATTGCTCTTTCCAATCAGTGATCGGTACCACCGTTTTTAGCGGTAATCTCCCTATGGCATCATGGCTTACCACCAGTCCCGGTCTTCTCTTTGCAATTTCACTACCCACATTTGGATAAAACTCAATCAACCACACTTGTGCCTGTTCAATATGCATATGTCTGCCCATCATCATTTCCAAGCTCTTTGGCAAGTGTCATATAGGCTTTATCTTTGGAAGCGAGTTGCGCTCCTTTTTTCCACTTTTCCAGCTCTTTCTCTTTTACAAAACGCTCAAGCGCTTCATTGTAAAGTGTGGAAAATGAAATATGCATCTCCTCTTTAATTATTGTCAATTTGGCTTTAAGCTCAGAAGGCATATTGAAAGTCACTTTTTCCATTTTTTCATCACTGTATATTGCAGCCATCATTTTTACCTTATTTTTTGCCATATTATAACATGGCTATATGGTATTGTCAAAAAACCATTACATTGTTACTTTTTCCAATAGCTATCAAGCCGCTTAAACCACCCTTTGCGCCAGCGCTCTTCGCCACGCTGTGGGGGTGAGTTGTGTATGCGTCTTGAGAGCATCGCTTTGGCAGAGTCTGCAAAGGCTCTGTACTTGTCAGGGTTCTTCTCGTCAAGGTGTTCCAGCACCTGCAGCAGCCCCCACCCCTGCCCTTTGTAGCGTTCACTTTTTAGCGTACCTTCACCTTTGAAGTTGGTGTAATCTATGAGGATGTAGAGCCCTCTCTCATCAATGCTGCCGTCTTTTTTGTAGAGCATCTTCTCAAAACGGCGTTTGATTATTGCAGCTTTCTTGGGGTCATCGATCGTTACAAGCATCTGCGGCAGAGCTTCTTTGGTACGCTCTGCCATAAAAGCGGCTTGCTGGGGCATGGTAGATTTAAGAAAATCAAAAAGTTCCATGTAACGTTTGCTTTTGACCTTCTTTGCCCACATCAGTGCCGCTTTGCTCTGCCATGGGAAATCACTCTGCGGGGTTAGCCATGCGGGCATCTTTACATGACGCTTCAGCATAAAATCAACCACCATCGGAAAGACTTCCCTAAAGCGTTCGGTATGGTCTTTTGGAAACCAGATAAAATGTCCAATCCCAAGCGAGGCAAAATCTTCTCCGTCATTCCACCATACAAGGTACTTATCCTTACCCGCACCTTCGTTCTGCCACACTTTTTTGGCAATAAATACCTCCTGTCTGAGTGTCATCTGCAAGGTAGAAGCCCAAAGCATCCCACCACAGACCGCCACACCCCAAAAAGCCCTGATAAACATTTCGTTAATCCTTGTTTTGTATAGTGTCAAGATTATACCAAAAAGGAGACGACTTTCATGCATACACGCAGCTTCGTTTTCTCAGCACTGCTTCTTGTTGCCACACTGACCGCCAATGCACAGACAGCTGACATCAAGAGCCTCAAGGGGGACTGGCATCTCAAGGTCATAGACGGCTACAATGTACGAAAAGCACGTGCCATCCTGGACTTTCACCCTGACACCATGCGCATTGAAGGTTTTGACAGTTGCAACCGTATTACAGGCAAACTGCGTAAACAGAAAGAGAATACCTATGTTACCACACTCGTTACCACCCGTAAAGCATGCCGAAACCGACTCACTTCCTTTGTCAGCAAACGGCTGCATGAGAGCATCGAAACGACATTTCAGATTACAGCAGAAAAACGCTACGGTATGGAGGGAATCACGATCAAAGGCGGAGGGCACGATCTGTTTTTTAAGCGGATGGGGGAATGAATTAGAAATTAAAAGTTAAAAGTTAAAGATTGGTATTTTGTATGTTTGTAGGGTGTTGTGCCCTCACAACACCATTTATGTTTTTGCTCATTAATGCGTGGTGTTGTCAGGGGACAACACCCTACAGCAATGTATATTCCTCATACCCATACAATAATAGAAATCAAAAAAAAATTACACAAAGCTCGGTGCGTCATTCGCAAACAAAATCAGATCCCCTGCTCTTGTCTGTTCCACAAGCATCTGCTCCATCTGTACCTTGGAAGCAAGCTTCACCAGCTTATCAGCATCGACACACTTTTTGAAAATATCATAATTTAAATCTCCACTGACAATCACCACATCAAACACCTCATTGACACGCTTTGCAACCTGTTCGTTGAGTGCATCATCTACCTCTACCAGTCCGGGAGTGATGATGACTTTTCTGCCCTCATAGGTGGCTGCCAGATCAAAACTTGCCATCATCCCGTCGATGTTGCCGTTGAAGCTGTCATCAAGGATAATCTTACCGCCGGCATCGATGCGCTGTAGGCGATGCTCAACTGGCTTGAGTGTCGAGAGCCCTTTTTGAATCTCTTCGTCGCTTAGCCCCATCTGCTTGGCTACCAGTACCGCAGCAGCAAGGTTCATGGCATTGAAAGCACCCAAAATGTTGGCATGGTAACGGGTACCGTTGAGTGTAAAGCCGGTACCCTCCAGTGTCGCTTCCACATCGCTGATGACAAACTCGGGCATTGGAAGCTCAGGATGCTCCTGTGCCACTTCACCCATACCATAGACATGCACCCTGTCGCTTTCTGGTTTGACCATAGCACTTTCGTGTATCCATGCCTCTTCAAGCCGGTTTGTCTGCATGATCTCCATTTTGGTGTTGCGGATATTCTCCATCGTTTTGAAGTACTCGATGTGTGCGGGACCTATCTTGCCTACCACCACATAGTGCGGATTGACAAAGGTAGAGATCTCTGCAATATCCCCCTCCCCTCTGGCACCCATCTCGACCACATAGACCTCTGTATTGTCCGGCAGGTCATCGTTGATATCCTTCATCACACCTCCGAGTGTATTGACCGAGCGAGGCGTTGCGTAGGTGCGGTAACGGCTACCAAGCAGATGTGCGATAAAGTTTTTGATACTGGTCTTGCCGTAGCTTGCCGTAACTCCAACCACTTTAAGGTTTTCCATACCCTCTATTTTTGCTTTGGCTTTGCGTTTAAACCCGTTAAAGAGCATCTTCTCAATAAAGACAGAGATACCGTAGGCAATAAAGATTGGAATCAGTACACCACGGTGTCCAAGTGCTAGTGCCATAAAGAGCCCAATAAGCAGTAGTGCCGCATAGAAGCGCTTCACCCGTCCTGTCCACACCAGCGGCTTGTCAAGCCCTCGGTACCAGTTGTAAAGCAACCCAAGATAGGCAATAACAACCACAAAAGCGTAATCACCCGCATAGTCTGCAAGCATATAGAGAGCATAGGGAATCAGAAAATAGGCAAAATGCCACCACGCTTTGGTATGGTGAAATACCACGCGTTCAAGTTTGTAGCTGTACCACTGCAGGTTGGTAATGGCGTAATAGCCCATGGCAGTCAGAAAGATAAAATAAAACAGCAGATTGAGCAGTTGCATCAGTCGGTTTCCTTACATTGGTCTAAAATGGTTTGCGCAATAAACAGCACATGGTGTAAAAAGAAGAAGTGGTCTCCCTCGAGCGGATAGAGGCTGCTGTTGTCTATCAGCGTATCTATCTTTTTAGCTGTCCAAAGCGGCGTGGCAGTATCGGCTTTGCCCCAAAAAAGCAGTGCCTTTCCAGAAACCTTCGAAAAGTTGTGTTCAAACTCCTCGTTGACCACATTTTTAAAGGTCTCATACATCTCATGGCTCATTCCCTCCACATCTTTGGAGGCAAAAAGTCTGGAAAGCTTACCAAATCCAAGAGGTCTAAGTATCTTTGTCAATGCTATTTTGGCACGCACGCCAAAGGGCTTTGGTACCAGTATGCCCGAACTTGAAAGCAGTACCAGACAGGGCGGGTTAAGCAGCGTTGCCACCTTGCCCCCAAAAGAGTGTCCCATGACAATGGCAGGGGTTACGCCAAGTGTTTCAAGAAACTGCTTTACAATGGCAGCATAGTCCTGTGTTTGAAGCACCGTATCGTTACTGCTGTTGCCAAATCCGGGAAGATCAAGGTAGATATGTCTATACTCAAGCAGTACTTTGCCAAATGCCTGTTTCATGATCTCTTTCTTGCTTCCCCATCCGTGCAGTACCAACAGTACTGCTTCACAGGAAGGATTGACGATCTCATATGAGAGTGTGTAGGTATGGTTGTTGTAGGGTATGTCTTTGGATGCCATATTTCACCATTGTCTTGAGTTGGTGTATTTTACCATATTTCCCAAAATATACTGCAAACCGCTACTACTTTTTGAGGAGAGTACACCAACAGGGTAACCACTTTTTCATATCTTACTCAGGTGCTAAAATGACATAATGCCCCTCTTCTACTTCCACTCTTGGCGGCACCTCCTCAAGCTCAAAGTAGTCATATCCGGCTTTCAGTTCCATCCAAAAATCGTACCAGCGGCTCTCACTGTAGGCATCCATTGTTTCATCTTCCATTCTAAAGGGAAAGATATGCACCGGTACACACACCTCTCCTGCTTTAAGCGCCGCTTCAACCAGTCCGTATATCTCCTCTATTTTGGCATCGGTCATTGCATAACAGCCAACTGAAACACAGTTACCATGCACCATCAGATAGGAGCCTGTACGGCGGTGGGCACGGTCGTAGGCATTGGGATAGCCCAGATTAAAAGCAAGATGAAACTTACTGTGAGGGTTAAGCTGCTTTGGATAAACACGGTAAAAGCCCTCCGGTGCCTGTTTGTCTCCCTCTTTAAGCTTTGGTCCCAAGTGTCCAGAATAGGCACAGATGGCATAATCTTTTAGATGTACGTATCGTTCATCCTTTTTGATCCAGACTTCTAAAAGCGCCTCTTTTTTAAAGATACGGATAAAGAGAGGATCACCTTTGTATGTACCTGTCGCTTCAAGACGTGTTTGAAGCGGTGTAAAGCGGTACTGTGCCTCTTCAAGATACGCCTGCATGGCTACCTCCTGTGATATGTGCAAAATCTCCTCCAAACGTAAACTTTTAGACGATATATTCCCATCTGCATCCAATGCCTTTGTCAATGTCAAAGAGAGATTCCCCTCAACAGACAGATCAGTTTTTGGCAATTTTTGTATACACTTAGTATCTCTTTGGGATATTGAAACTTGTTTGGGAAGAGTATAGAGCAGCGGATAGAGGTAGAAAAGTATCAATGATACAAACAGCAGTCCAAGTATAAGGATATCAACTATGACAAGCCATATCCTTTTACCCATCTGCTACTCTCTAAAATTCAGTTTCTGCAGCCTGTCATACCCGTAAACATCCTTGAATGTATGGATTGATCCGTCATCTTCAACATAGACTGTAAGGTACGCTGTGTGTACAGGTAGCGGTTTGACAATCTTGATAAAATGGGTCTTAAGCGAGTCATACATCTCCTGTGCCTGCATAAAAGGTGTTGCACTATAATGTTTTATAATATATCTCAACATTGTTTTTGGTTTTTCAAGACGTACACACCCGTGACTATAGCAGCGAACCGTACGCTTAAAGAGATATTTTGACTGTGTATCGTGCATATAGACAGAATGTCTGTTGGGAAAGAGGAACTTAACACGCCCAAGTCCATTCTTCTTTGATGGTACCTCAATAAACTTAAATGGTACCTTGCCCTCACCTTCAACATACGCTTCAGCATCAAGTTCTGAAAAGTGCAATGCTGGAGATTTTAGGTTATAGTCTCGTCTAATTACCATACGGTGCTTTTTAAGATAGTTCGGATCTTTCAGTGCTTTAGGAATTATCTCGTTTCTAGCAATACTGTCCGGTACATTCCACTGTGGATTGAGTACAACATACTGTAAATTTTGGGAAAAAATCGGTGTCTGCTTATCTCTTTTTCCTACAACTACCTTCATTTTGACTGCCGTTTTGCCGTTCTCAATGATCCTTACCGTATATTCCGGAATGTTCACTAATGCATAGTTTTTGCTTTCTATCGGCTTCATCAGTTTAACCCGCTCAATATTAAGACGAATCTTTTGCAATAAAGCAGAAGAAGTATTTGACTCTTTCTTCAGTGTATGGTATGCATTGACAAGTCTGTCAAATTCTCTATAGGGTGGTACATAAGGACGGAGTATCTTCTTAATATTCTGCCCTGCTTTAAGCTGCATACGGATGGCATTGGCATCAACACGTTGTTTGTAAAATGTGTAGTGGGTCTTAAACTTATCGGATTTTCTTGCTTCCTGTGCTTTTTTAAAAGAGGTGATGTCAATACAGCCGTTGGCAAGGTTGTTCGCATAATCTATCAACAGTCTGCTCATCAGGCGAGAATCTTCACTGCTGCGTACCTTTTCATAGAGTGCCCTGTTGTTACAGATGGACATATAGGCATCATCTTCAAGTATCTGAAGAAATGCTTCTTTTTGTGAGGAATGCCATCCCTCACTGTCAGGCGTTCCTACACATCCACTCAACACGATAGCAAATGCTGCAATCAATACCGCTTTTATCTTCATTGTTTTCCCCTCCCCAAACTTTTTGCACAGACAAACGCACTTGAAAATGCCCACTGAAAGTTGTAACCCCCAAGCTGTCCCGTCACATCCAGTACTTCTCCAACAAAGTAGAGCCCTTTGACATACCTGCTCATCATTGTTGCAGGATCGATCTCATCGGTCGCAACACCGCCTTTGGTCACTTCAGCCTTGCTGTATCCAAATGTCCCTGCCGGTGCGAAATGATAGGTATGCAGCCCTTTCAAACGATCTATTGATACTTTCGAAAGGTGCTTGGCAGCTTTGTCTTCTATGCCAAATTGTAGCAAAAATGCCTTAGTAAGACGTTTGGGCATCGGCAGCAGTGAGCTGATATTTTTGTTACTTCTTTTCAGGCTCTCCCATGAAAACCCGGGAAGAAAGTCGATCGTGATCTTTCCTTTCTCCCAATAGAGAGATGCATCCAGCACAGCAGGACCACTGATACCCTTGTGGGCAAAAAGCAGTGAACCATGGCAGCAATGCTCCCCTACCCATATCTCTACATCCGTTGAGATACCGGCAAGCGATTTAAAGAAGAACTGCTCCTTTTGTACGGTCAGTCCAACCAGTGCCGGCGCTGTTTTTCTCACTGTATGTCCAAACACTTTGGCAATCTTATACCCGATACCGCTTGCGCCCAGTTTTGGAAAACTCAATCCACCTGAAGCAACAACAACATTGGAAGCAGTCAAAGTACGCTTATTGGTTTTTACATAAAACATATCACCTCTTTTGCGTACGTCAATGACCTTTTCTCTAAACAAAAAACGCTGCTTTCTTCCCTCTCTGAGCAATAACTCAAGCAGTTCCTGTGACGTATTTGGACAGAAATACTGATGTGCTTTGCGAAGTACAGGCTGCAATCCCTTCCGATTCAGCCAGGCAAGCAGCACTTTTTCATCGAACCGGTTAAGAATCCTTTCAACAAATGTACTCTCCCCAAGATAACAGGAGGCATCCATCACTGCATTGGTAATATTGCACTTGCCGCCTCCTGATATCCGTATCTTTTCTCCCGCTTTGGCATTTGCTTCGACAATAACAGCGTGACCAGGAGGCAGCAGTGACGCAAGCATCAACGCCCCGGCACCACCCCCGATGATAATCGTTTTGTGTTCCATAACACGCATTATACCCAATGAAGACTATACACATACTATGCTATATATGCTTTTGGTATAATTTCCCAAACAGACCAAAGAGAGAGCCATGCATATCAAACCAGACTGTATCACCTGCATTATGAACCAGACACTCAAGGTAACCAAACTGCTCAACCTTGATGATGAGACAAGCAAAAAACTGCTTGACTCCACCGCTGCCATTTTGATAAAGAGTGATATGCAAATGACCCCACCGCAGATCGCCAAAGCAACCTATGGCAAAATTGCCGAGCTTACCGGTATTGACGACCCGGTTGCCAAAGCAAAGGAAGCGGCAACACAGCTTGCTTTAGAGGTAGATACATCCATTGTCAAAACGCTGCATGATGCAGTCAAATTTGCCGTCATCGGCAATGTCATCGACTTTGGGGCACAGCAGCAGCTTGGACTCGATGAGACCATACAGTCACACTTTCACAAAACATTCGGCATCGATGATTTTCCAGCCTTTGAAAAAGCACTCAAAGATGCCAAAAGTATGGTCTATATTGGTGACAACACGGGAGAGCATGTTTTTGACAAGCTGCTGATAAAAAAGATTAAAGAGAGGTATAATATCAATATCTACTATTTTGTACGCGGCACACCTATCATTAACGATGTAACCCCCAAAGAGGGTGCTCTGCTTGTCGATGTTGCTACAGTAGTTGACAGCGGTGTGCCTACACCCGGATTTGACCTTGCCTATGCCAGTACAGATGCACGCACACTGTTTGACAATGCCGATATCGTCCTTGCTAAAGGGATGGGCAACTACGAAAGCCTCTATGATGTATGTGAGAGAAAAGTGTTTTACCTCTTCATTGTCAAATGCAACGTTGTCTCAAATGCCATCGGTCAACCGGTTGGGGAGTTGGTGTTTACTGAACACTAAGCATATAAAACACATTAAATATCATTGCGATTCAAGGCGATAGCAAAAAACTCACAGCCTCTGTAGCTTCTTCAATCCTTCCTTCACCATTGTCGCTGTATCTCCGCTTGCACCGGCAAGTGCTTTTTGGATCGCCTCTTTTTTAAACCCAAGGCTCTCTAGTGCCATTACCGCTTCGGTCATGGATGCCCCCACACTGCTCTCTGCCTCACCATCAACAATAAAGTCCGCCAACTCTACCAAAATGCGGCTTGCCGCTTTGGGACCGATCCCTGGTACCCTCTTGAGCATTCCCACATCCTTGCTGCTGACAACCCGTGCAAACGTTTCCGGCGTAAAGGTCGAGCAGACAGCCAAAGCCACTTTGGGACCAACCCCATTGATCTTGATCAGCGTATCGAACATCTTCTTCTCATTTTTGTGCATAAAACCATAAAGTGCATTGGTATCCTCCCGAATAATCTGCGTGGCATACAACTTGACACGTTTGTCCTGTATGGCATTGGAGGTATTGATGGAGACATGCACCTCATAAATAAGTCCGTTGACATTAAGATGGACACAGGTGGGGTCTCTGTGTTCTACGATTCCTTCGATTCCGACAATCATTGCCTATTCCTTATATCTATGTTTGTAGAAAGTATATCCACTCATCCCAAATATTTTCTAAAAATATGTCATATTGTCATATTTCTTCCTCAAATCAACATTACGATAAAATACGTCCAACTTCAATACAAAGAGAATCATGCAGCTGCGATCTATTTTTACCAACAGTTTCGGTATTTTGCTCTCACGTATTACCGGACTTATGCGTGATATTCTTATGGCTTCGGCACTGGGGGCTTCTGTCTGGTCAGATATGTTCTTTATCGCATTCAAACTCCCTAATCTATTTCGGCGTATCTTTGCAGAAGGTGCATTTACACAGGCATTTATGCCCTCTTTTATCGCATCGCGGCACAAGGGGGTATTTGCTACAACGATCTTTATGCGGTTTTTACTTTTTTTGCTGTTTTTCTCTCTGATGGTCACCTTTTTTCCTCAGCCGATCACCAAACTGATGGCATGGGGATGGGACTGGCAGCTTATCGAACAAACCGCACCGCTTACCGCCATTAACTTCTGGTATCTCGATCTTATCTTTGTCGTCACCTTCCTGGCAACACTTTTACAGTACAAAGAGCACTTTGCTACTACGGCACTATCAACCGCACTACTTAACATCTCAATGATCTGCGCCCTTTGGCTTTACATGAAACATGACCCACGAACAGTCGCCTACGCATTGAGTATTGCCGTACTTGTGGGTGAGATCATCGCACATCTGTATACCCTGCACCGCTTCAAACTCGACAGGCTGCTTGTCGGCGGATGGAGATACAGATCAAGCAAAGACGTCAAAGATGAGACTAAACACTTCAATACCCTTTTTCTTCCGGGTATTTTGGGAAATTCCACCCCTCAGATCTCTGCATTTGTCGATACACTTCTGGCAACCTTTTTGATGTCAGGGTCAGTCTCTTTTCTCTTTTATGCCAACAGGGTTTTTCAGCTTCCCCTTGCCCTCATTGCCATAGCAACGGCAACCGTTCTCTTTCCTACCGTCTCCAAAGCGCTTAAAAATGGTGATGAAGAAAAAGCATACAAAAATCTTACACAGGCATTTTGGCTACTTACCTTCTTATTGGGTGCTGCAATGTTAGGCGGTATGATTCTTGCTGAACCGATTGTGTGGCTTTTATTTGAACGAGGAAAATTTACCCAAACAGAAACACTACAAACGGCGTATGTACTTCAAATGTATATGGTAGGACTGCTTCCTTTTGGACTTGCAAAACTCTTTTCACTCTTTTTGTATGCTTCACACCGCCACAAAAAAGCCGCAAAAGTCGCGATCTACTCACTAATCGCTTCTGTCTCTTCCTCTTTGGTGCTGATGCAGTTTATGGGGGCGGCAGGACTTGCGCTTGCAGGCAGTATTGGCGGGTGGGTACTCTTTTTCTTTACGGTTAAAGAGGTTGGCTTTGACAAACTTGCCGCAATCGTAAAAGACAAATACTCACTCTATTTTACTATTACTATGGTTCTATTTGGCATAAGTCTATTTGCAATTAACACTTGGCTTACAACTCTTATTCGCTAACTCTGTTAGCAAAACTTGCCAAATCATCTCCGTGATAAAGTTCCATCCCCATAAAATAAGAATCATACTTATGATCCAGTCCAAAAAGTTCGGCATACTTCTTTTCTGCCTGTTCAATAGATTTTGGATAGGCATCTTTTCTATTGGCAACATAGCCGATATGTTTTCCTTCACTGTCTAATTTGGGTTGAATATATACAAGCGCCCAAAAATAAGATCCGTCTCGACATAGACTTTTAATATAGCCTCGCCATACCTTCTTCTCTTGAATAATCTTCCACATTGCATAAAAAAGCCCCTCTGGCATATCCGGATGCCGTACAATACTATGAGGCAATCCTACAAGCTCTTGCTTGCTGTAACCGGTAAAATCTTGAAATCTTCTGCTTGCATAGGTAATCCCCCCTTCAAGATCGGTTTCAGTAATCATCGGCTTGCCGTCATAGTGCTTTAAAATGGAAGTAGGTTTAGGTTTTTTAAAAGTCTCTCTGGTAAGTACGTTAGTATATATAAATCTGCCTTCAGCCATCTCTCTTCTCCTAATTCTCAAACACCGATAAAAGATGAATGATATATGGTTTAAGTGGCAACCCGGCTGTCTTAGATTTGTCTTTTGATAGGTTGGTAAGACCCGTAGCTTTCCGTCCCGGCCTCTCGGAAGGTTTGGCTTTATCTGAGAAATATTATATCTTATTTACTTTAATTCTACACAAATTTCGATATAATTTTCCTACATATTCACATAAAAAAGGCTAATTTAGTATGGTTCTCTTTGACAGTGCTACCAAAACAAAACGCAAATTCGAACCTATTCATCCCAATAAGGCAACTATTTATGTCTGCGGTCCTACCGTATATGATGATGCCCATCTGGGACATGCACGCAGCTCTTTGGCATTTGATCTGCTCTCACGTACCCTCAAAGCACTTGGCTATGAGGTAACACTGGCAAAGAACTTTACCGACATCGATGACAAGATCATCAAAAAGGTCAAGGCTACCGGAAAAAGTATGCAGGAGATCACAAACTACTATATAGAGCGCTATCTTGACGAGATGGCACAGCTTGGTGTGCAGCGTGCCGATATCGAACCCAAAGCAACTGAATCCATAGATGCCATACAACAGATGATACAAAGACTCATTGATACAGAGTGTGCCTATATCGTCAGCAATGGAGATGTCTATTTCGATACCTCCAAAGACCTCCACTACGGAGAGATCTCACACAAGATCCATGATGATGACGAAAACCAAAGCCGTGTTGCACACAATAGCGAAAAACGCAACCACAAAGATTTTGCCCTTTGGAAAGCCTGCAAGGAAGAAGAGGATATCTGTTTTGATACCCCCTTCTCTTCCGGACGCCCCGGCTGGCACATCGAATGTTCGGCTATGATCGAAGAACACTTTGAAGGCAATGGCGAATACAGCATCGATATCCACGGTGGAGGGGCAGACCTGCTCTTTCCTCACCATGAGAACGAAGCGGCGCAGAGCCGCTGTGCCACAGGACACGCACTTGCCAAATACTGGATGCACAACGGGTTTGTGCAGATCGACGGCGAGAAGATGAGCAAAAGTCTGGGCAACAGCTTCTTTCTTAAAGATGCCCTCAAGGTCTATGACGGAGAGGTACTGCGCTACTACCTCAACTCTGTTCACTACCGCAACGACTTCAATTTCAACGAAGAAGATCTTCTCTCTGCCAAAAAGCGTCTGGACAAACTCTACCGCCTCAAAAAACGTCTGCTGCCTAGCAAGGCATCTTCTGTCAACAAAAATTTCAAAGCAGCCCTGCTTGATGCAATGGCGGACGACCTTAACATCTCAGTAGCCCTTGCGCACATTGATGAGATGATCGCTTCTGCTAACGAACAGCTCGATGCAAACCCCAAAGACAAAGCACTCAAAAAAGAGACACTTGCCAATCTTGAGTTTATCGATATGCTGCTAGGGTTTGGCGGCAAAGAGCCCTACAGCTATTTCCAGATCGGGGTCGATGAAGCACTTAAAGCGCAAATTGAAGCCCTGATCGCAAAACGCAGCGAAGCCAAAAAAGCCAAAGATTTTGCCACCTCCGATGCTATCCGTGACGAGCTTACTGCTATGGGCATTGCTATTATGGATACCTCCGAGGGTACTGTATGGGAGAAAATTTCATGAAAAAAGCTATATCGGTATTGGGTATGATGCTCATGCCACTGATGGCAGAAGAGATATTCTCTTTTGTCGGTATCAATACTGCCTACAAAGATATGCGTCTAAGCGAAACCTACCAAAAATCCAATACTTCCGAAATGACATTTGGCTTTACACTCGGGATGCAGGCGCTTAGATGGCGTACCAATATCAACCTTGAACATGGAAGCAACTATACATCGTTTGGCTTCAATGCCGACTATATACTTCTTGATAGTATGTTTGGCACACCAAAAATCCGTCCATACCTCGGTATCAATACCGGGTACATGACCTATGACGATGAGCGTCTTGAAGATACGGACGGACTCTATTATGGCGGTAATGCAGGATTGATATTCTATGCCAATGATATGGTCGATATCGATATTGGATACCACTACGACAAAATATCTCAGCTTGACGGATTTGATACGATGCAGAGTGTCACCCTCTCCGTCCACTACTTTTATTGATTTTTGGCTATAATCGCATAAAATTCAGGAGCGGCTCGTGTCACTTTTTTCCTACCAGAACCTCAAAAAGATCCTTTTCAAACTTGACCCAGAAACTGCGCATACCATGGCAGGCATCGGACTGCGTACTGCTGCCTATTGCCCTCCTGCACTGCGCCATTTTTCAGATACGTTTTTCGTCTCCGACCCCATGCTTGAGCAAAATCTCTTTGGCAAAACATTCCGAAACCCGGTAGGGCTTGGTGCAGGCTTTGACAAGAACGGAGAGTACATCACTGCCATGCCCACACTCGGGTTCGGATTTACAGAGATCGGTACAGTTACCCCCAAACCGCAACCGGGCAACCCCAAACCGAGACTCTTCCGTCTGATCGAAGAGCAGTCCATACAAAATGCCATGGGTTTTAATAACAAAGGTATGGGCTATATGCTCGAACAGCTTAACAAGCTCTACTTTTTCGACTACCCCATCGGCATCAACATTGGGAAAAACAAAGTCACACCAGAAGAGAAAGCGCTGGAGGATTACGAAACACTTTTTCATGCCTTCAAAGATTACGGTGACTACATTGTCATCAACATCTCCTCGCCAAACACACCGGGACTAAGAGACCTGCAGAACGAGCAGTTCATTAACGACATCTTCGCCATGGCAAAACGCATCACCAACCAGCCTGTCCTGCTCAAAATTGCACCTGACATGACTGCCAAAGATGCCATAGCCCTCTGCAACACTGCTGTAGAAGCCGGTGCAGCGGGGATTATTGCCACCAATACCACCATCGACTACAGCCTCACAGCCAATGCCAAAGATTTTGGCGGCATATCCGGTGCACTTTTAAAAGAAAAATCCTACAATCTCTTCAAAGCTATCGGCAAAGAACTTCACGGCAAAACCCTGCTCATCTCCGTAGGCGGTATCGACTCTGCAGAGGAAGCATACAGACGTATCAAAGCCGGCGCATCCCTTGTACAGGTCTACAGCATGCTCATCTACAAAGGTCCTGCCCTCATTAAAGAGATCAACACCGGACTGGTTGACCTGTTAAAAAAAGACGGCTACACTCACATCTCGGAAGCCATTGGCGCGGACTGGAAAAATAAAAATTAAAAAATGAGGAATAGAGAATGAGGCGTTTTTGTATGCTTTTTTTCAAAAAGCTTTTCAATAAAGGCATTGCAAAGCAATGCAAACCGACACTCATCACTCATCACTCATCACTCATCACTAAAACAGCACTTGTGCTGTTATTCTCAGGAGCACTCATGGCAAACTCTCTGCCCAAACACTATACCAAAACCCTCGACAACGGGCTTGAAGTTGTCGTTATCCCTATGCACAATGATTCAGGTGTCATCACTACCGATATCTACTACAAGGTCGGCAGTCGAAACGAAGTACTGGGTAAAAGCGGTATGGCTCACATGCTCGAACATCTCAGTTTCAAATCGACAAAAAAACTCAAAGAGGGCGAGTTCGATGTCATCGTCAAGAGCCACGGCGGTGTGGACAATGCCTCTACCGGTTTTGACAAAACACACTACTTCATCAAAACCGCAAGTAAGAACCTCGACATGACACTTGATCTCTTCTCAGAACTCATGCACAACCTCAAACTCGATGATGAAGAGTTTCAAAGAGAGCGGCAGGTGGTAGCTGAAGAGCGGCGGCTTAGAACAGATAACAACCCGATGGGGTATATGTACTTTAGACTCTTCAATACCCATTATGTCTACCACCCCTACCACTGGCTGCCTATTGGGTTCATGGAAGACATCCAAAGCTGGAAGATTGAAGATATCAGAGCCTTCTACCACCGCTACTACCAGCCATGCAATGCTATTCTTGTCGTTGCCGGAGATATCGAACCTAAGCAGGTCTTCAAGTCTGCAGAGCACTATTTTGGCAACATCAAAAATGAACATACCATTCCAAAAGTCACGGCAAAAGAGCCCAAAATTGACGGTGCCAAACGTGCCGTACTGCACAAAGAGAGTAACCGGGTCGATACCATCGCTATTGCCTACCCTATCCCCAACTTTGAAGATGACGATCAGGTGGTACTCTCTGCCATCAGCCACATCTTAAGCCACGGCAAAAGCTCATGGTTTGAAAAAGAGCTTGTACACAATAAACATCTTGTCAACCAGATCTACGGCTATAACATGGAGATGAAAGATCCCGGTATTTTCCTTGTGATGGCAATGGCAAACCCTGGTGTCAACATTGACGAGGTCGAAAAAGCGATTCTTGCCGAACTTGAGAAACTGAAAAAAGGTGCCGTAACCCATGAGGAGCTTGACAAAGTCAAGATCAACACAAAAGCTGAGTTTATCTACTCTTTGGAGAGTTCCAACAATGTTGCAAGCCTCTATGGAGACTATTTGGCAAAAGGGAACCTGCAGCCTTTACTTGAATATGAAGAGAAATTGGATAAAATAACGCTCAAGGATATTGTGCGTGTGGCGAAGAAGTACTTTAACCATGACTTCTCCACCACAGTTATTTTAAAAAAGCACGATGACAACAACACAGCCAAACAGGAACAGTAATGGATACCTATATTACCGGTGCGACTACCGCACTGATCACCCCGTTTAAAAACGGACAGCTTGACGAAGCGACCTTTGCAACCCTTATCAAAAGACAGATCGACAACGGCATCGATGCCGTCTGTCCTGTCGGTACAACCGGTGAGAGTGCCACACTCAGCCACGATGAACACAAACGCTGCATCGAGATCGCCGTAGAGGTCTGCAAAGGCACACAGACAAAAGTGCTTGCCGGTGCGGGCAGCAACGCCACACACGAAGCGATAGACATTGCCAAACACGCTGAGAGCTGCGGTGTAGATGCTATCTTCTCCGTAAGCCCCTACTATAACAAGCCAAGCCAGGAAGGGCTCTATCAGCACTACAAAGCCATCGCCAGTGCCGTAGAGGTACCGTTTATGCTCTACAATGTACCCGGACGTACCGGCGTAGATATCCTACCCGATACGGTCAAAAGACTCTTTGATGATGTACCCAACATCATGGGCATCAAAGAGGCAACCGGTTCCATTGAGCGTACTGTAGAGCTTCTAGCAAAAGTACCTGAACTCTACGTCTTCAGCGGTGATGATGCCATCGATTTCCCCATCCTTGCAAGCGGAGGCAAAGGAGTAACATCTGTTACCTCCAACCTGCTGCCTGACATGAAAGCCAAACTGGCACACGCGGCACTTGCAGGTGACTTCAAAACCGCCAAAGCACTCAATGATGAGCTCTTTGCCATCAACAAGGTACTCTTTTGCGAAAGCAACCCCATCCCGATCAAAGCGGCAATGTACATTGCCGGTCTGACCGAGACACTGGAGTACAGACTGCCACTGGTACCGCCAAGCAGTGAAAACATGAAAAAGATCGAAGAGGTCATGAAACAATACCACATCGCAGGAGTAGCCTAATGAGTACTATGAAGGGAAAAACCGCTGTTATTACAGGAGCCACCAAAGGTATCGGATTGGCCACTGCCAAAAAGTTCGCCCAAAATGGCGTCAATATTGCATTTACCTACAACTCCAACAAAGAGGCAGCCGACAAGATCGCTGCGGAGCTTGAAGCGGAGTATGGCATCAAAGCAAAAGCCTACCCGCTTGACATTCTCGATACCGACCAGTTCAAACCACTCTTTGCCGCTATTGATGAAGATTTTGACCGTGTGGATTTCTTTGTCTCCAACGCTATGATCTACGGTCGTCCGGTTGTCGGCGGTTACGGAAAGTTTATGAAACTGCGCCCCAAAAAAGGGCTGACAAACATCTATACAGCAACAGTCGGTGCTTTTGTAGCAGGCAGTCAGGAAGCAGCAAAACGTATGGAGAAAGTCGGTGGCGGATCTATCGTCACACTCTCTTCAACAGGTAACCTGATTTACATTGAAAACTATGCAGGACACGGCACCAACAAAGCAGCCGTAGAAGCGATGGCACGCTATGCAGCCGTTGAGCTTGGCGAAATGGGCATCCGCGTCAACGCCGTCAGCGGCGGCCCGATCGACACCGATGCACTCAAAGCCTTTACCAACTACGAAGAGGTTAAAGCCGAAACCATCAAACGCTCTGCACTCAACCGCATGGGAAGCCCCGAAGACCTCGCCGGCGCCATCTACTTCCTTTGCACCGATGATGCAAGCTGGATTACTGGACAGACCATTGTTGTGGATGGAGGAACGACGTTCCGGTAGGGAAATTAAAAATTAAAAATTAAAAATTAAAAATTAAAAATTAAAAAAAATTACGGGTTTTTGATTAAATCAAACCTTAATTTTAAACATTATTTAGCGTAAACATCAACAATTGTCATCTAACCTTTCCAACAAAAGGCAGTAAAACGACAACACGACAGTTTTTCAGCTTTTCTTTTTTTCTTTGGTTCGTTTCTTTCTTTTCTTTGTGCTGCTACAAAGAAAAAAAGAAATGAACATAATAGCCAAACAAAACTATTGTAAATAGTGCAACTTTGGTAGATATACACACTATAATATATAAAAAACAGGAGCAACAGGTATGGCAACCTCCAAAATGTTCAACATCCCCAACATCCTCGCCTTTATCCGCCTGCTGTTGGCTCCTTTAATGTTTCTTTTTCTTGTCAATCAGGATGCCTCTTTCTTTCAAGGTATACACCCAAGCTGGCTGAACTACTTTGCCGCATTTATTTTCGTACTCGCTTCAGCAACCGACTTCTTCGACGGCTACATTGCTAGGACCTTTAACCAAGTTACCGTGCTTGGTGCCATTCTTGACCCTTTGGCAGACAAGATGCTGACACTGGCAGGTTTTCTTGGACTTATGATGCAGGGCATGGCATCACCATGGGCAATCTTCCTCATCCTTACCCGTGAACTCTTCATCACAGGACTGCGTGTCTCTGCCGTCTCACAGGGCATGAACATCTCCGCATCATGGATGGGCAAAGTTAAAACTGTTGTGCAGATGATCGCTATCGGTTTTCTTCTAATGCACTGGAGCGGAGGTACACTGCTTCTTTGGATAGCCGTAGCGCTAACTCTCTACTCAGGTTATGAATATATACAAGATTTTTTTCAAAAAATGACGCAAAGGGATAATTGATTAAAAATTAATCATCTATCTCTTTTTTTATTCTCTATCTTGTGTTAAGATTTCTTGCACATTATAAAAATAAGGAATAACAATGAAATTTACAACACTAAGTCTTGTTGCAGCCGTTGCCGTAAGCTCTGCATTTGCAGGCGGGGATATTGCTCCGGTAGAACCGGTAGCAAAAGCGCCACTACAGCCTAAAGTATCGGCAACAACCATAAACGGAAAACTTACCGGTTACTACTACACAGATGATACTCAAGCCGCATATGATATGTTTGAAAAAGAGGCCTCTCAGCTTGGTCTTGCTGCAACACTGGATGTTTCACATAAACTTACTGACTGGCTAACCCTTAACTTCTCTGCAATGGGCTATGTAAACAGCCTTAAAAAACCTAATGCCATGTATATGGAAGGAAATAAAAAGGGGGCGTTTTTTAATGTAGCCAATGCAACGTTTAACTATGCAGATACAACATTTATTGCTGGTCGACAGTTAGTTGACACACCGATGGTTGGAGGCTTTGACTGGTTACTTGCACCCGGTGCGTTTGAAGCCTATACACTTGTAAATAGCTCTATTAAAAACGTTACGTTGGTAGGTTCTTACCTAAGAACATGGAGACCAAATAACACTGGAGACACTTGGGTAAACCTTACAGATATTGATGACGGTAACAACTGGACAGTAGCCGTCGCATACAAACAAGATGCGCTTAACGCAAGTCTTTGGTACTACAATGTAGATGCTGGTGCGGCAGCAGGCAATCCTGATAAATATGCACAAATCTATGCAGATGCGGGATATACCTTTAGCGGTATTACACTAAAAGGACAATATATTCATACTGACTACGACACGGCAACAGATTCTGATGCTTACGGTGCAGAGATTTCAGGCAAGATAGCTGATATTGCACTAAGTGCGGCTGTAATGAATGTTTCTGACAACATGGCTGGTTTTGTAGGACGCGATACACTCTATACAAGCTCTTGGAACTCATTTGCAGGAAGACAAGCTGTAGCTAACGATGATACCCTCTCTTGGAAAGTAGCTGCTTCTACTACATTTGCAGCTATCGATACTACACTTTCTTATGCACAATACGGTGATGAAGGAAGTGAATTTGACCTTATCCTTGCATACAATATTACCAAAAATATCGATGCAAACCTTGTTTACACAAATACGGACTATGATGTTAATGTAGATAACAGTGATGCAGCAAATGCACTTGAAATCTACGCAAACTACAAGTTCTAATCCTGCTTTTAATAATCTCCTGAATTTTTAATAAGCTGCTCTCCTTTGGGAGAGTAGATAACGCCTTATATCTATTTTTTGATAACGACTGTCAATTTTAACATTATTTAAGCATAAATTGTGTAAATTACGTTCAGCAACAAAATGATAACAGTTTTCAATTTTACTTTTAAAAAGACATAAGGAAATTTAATCTATGGAAAAGATCGTCGTCGCACTTGCAGGACAACCCAATGTCGGGAAATCCTCACTTATCAATGCCATCTCCAACGCCAAACTCAAAGTAGGTAACTTTTCAGGCGTAACCGTCGATAAGACAGAGGTGATCTTCACGCTTTGCGATGAAACATCCTGTAAAGATTATGAGGTACACATCATTGACCTGCCGGGGGCCTACTCACTGACTGAGTATACCATTGAAGAGAAGGTAACCAAGAGTTTTTTGCAAAGTGACGAGTATGATATCATCGTCAATGTTGTTGACTCTACCAACCTGCAGCGCAACCTCCTCTTTACCACACAACTGCTTGAGACCGGGAAAAAGGTCATAGTCGTTCTCAATATGACCGATGAAGCCAAAAAAGAGGGTATTGAGATCGATGAAAAGCAACTCTCTGCCATTTTAGGAGTACCGGTACTCAAGACTTCAGCTGCCACCAAAGAGGGTATAGAGGCACTTAAGCAAGCAATTGTAGAAGTGTATGAGAAACCGCAAACCACCTCAAAAGTGATCTATTCCGACCCCATTGAAGAGGAGATAGCCCGTATTGTCTCTTTCCTTGAGGAGAAAAAATACAAAAGCAGCCTTCCCTATCGCCATCTTGCCGTAAAATTGTTACAGGAAGATGAAGATATCTATAAAAAAATGCACGATGAGCCCATATGGATAGAGCTGCTGCCAATCTTGCGTGAAGCACTTGAACACATCTATCTTCACATGGGTACCAAAGACCTTGAAGAGATCTTTGCAGATGAACACTTTGCCTTTGCAAAGGGAGCAAAGATGGAGGTGATGTCCGTCAAAAGTATGCGGGCGAAGAACCTTACACAGAAGATCGACAACCTGCTTATCAACAAGTGGCTTGGTGTACCTATTTTCCTCTTCTTGATGTGGCTGCTTTTTCAGCTTACCTTTACACTGGGAGCTATCCCTATGGACTGGATCGATGCCGGGTTTACTTGGCTTGCCGATCAGATTCATCTGCTTTTTGGCAACGGCGAACTCGCTTCACTTGTTGCTGATGGTATGATCGGCGGTGTGGGAGCAGTGGTGATGTTCCTTCCCAATATCATCATCCTCTTTCTTGGTATCGCACTGCTGGAGACAACCGGGTATATGAGTCGTGTGGCATTTTTGCTCGATGGCTTTTTCCATAAATTTGGACTGCACGGCAAAAGCTTCATCCCGCTTGTAACAGGATTTGGCTGCTCTGTACCCGCCTATATGGCAGCACGCACGCTGAAAAACGAAAAGGACAGGCTCATTACCCTCTTTATCATCGGTTTTATGAGCTGCGGGGCACGTCTGCCTATCTATGTCCTCTTTGCCGGTGCGTTCTTTGGCAAAGAGCATGCAGGGAACATTCTTTTCCTTATCTATATTTCAGGTGCGCTTTTGGGGCTGATTATGGCAAAAGCACTCAAAACCTTTGTCTTTAAAGGTGAAGATGAACCTTTTGTGATGGAGATGCCAAAGTACCGCTTACCTTCTGCCAAACTCATCTGGCACACCGTTTACGGGCAGGCAAAAAGCTATCTCAATAAAGCGGGAACATTCATTCTTGCAGCTTCTGTACTGGTCTGGTTTGCCAGTAACTACCCCAAAAACGAATCCATAGAGCAGCAGTACCAAAACCGTATAGCACAGGTACAAAGTGTTCAAAAGAAAGCCAAACTAAACAATGAACTTCAGGCAAAACTGCTTGAGCAAAGCTATCTTGGACGGATAGGAAAAGCCACAGAACCGTTCTTTGCACCACTTGGCTTTGACTGGAGAATGTCCGTATCCCTCGAAGCTGGGCTTGCTGCCAAAGAGGTAGTGGTCTCCACCCTTGGTGTCCTCTACTCACTGGGAGATCAGATTGATCAGGAGAGCAACAGTCTGCTCGCACAGATACGGACGCAGATCCCCTTTGCCGCCGCGATCGCTTTCATCGTCTTTGTGATGATCTATCTGCCCTGCTTTGCAGCATCGGCTGTCTTTGCCAGAGAAGCGGGCGGCTGGAAATATCTGGTCTATCTTTTTGTGATGACCACAGCAACTGCATGGATACTCTCATTTGTTGCGTACCGTGTGACGTTGTTGATTACGGGGTAGAAAATTAGAAATTTAAGGAGTAGGAAGTATGAAGTTGACTGAACTTACCAAAGGTGAGCATGCTAAGATCGTAAAGATCCATGCGGACAAGGCACTCAAAGACCGGTTCAACTCTTTTGGCATCATGCGAGGAGAGGAGCTGACTGTCAAAGGGTGTTCCCTTGCCAAGCAGACTATGGAGATAGAGGTAGGCGGTACACTCATTGCCTTGCGCAAAGAGGAAGCGGAGAAGATAGAGGTTGAGAAGATCTGACACTTAAATCCGTAAGATTGGCACATCAATTATGCACAGAGAAGGATTTTTTATGAAATTACACACTTTGACAGCTTCATTTTTGATAACAACTATTGTTATTAATGCAAACACAGAAGATACACTACAACCAACAGCCGTACAGTCTGTCAGGAATATTCTTGGTACCTACGATACAGAGATACACACAAAAGGAGAGCTGCGTACCGGTTTTATTACACTGGCTCAGGAGGGTACAGAACGCACCAATGCTTACGGGCTTGGAGGGCATATACACTTTGATACCAAGCGCTGGAACGGCTATAATACCCCAATAAGCAAGACAAAAAATAAAATGCTACAATACAAAAAGTATCAGAAAGGAGCATGTTATGAGTAATAAACGGAGACAATTTAGTAGTGAGTTTAAAGTCAAGCTCGTACTGGAAGTTCTTAAAAATGAAAGGCCGTTAAACCAGATAGCCAAAGAGAATAATGTTCTTCCCAAAAATCTCATCAATTGGAAGAAGCAGTTTCTTGAGAATGCTGAGATTGCTATGGAGCCAGCCAAGGTAGTCAAAGAGTATAAGGAGCAAATCAAAACACTTGAGTATACAGTGGATAAATATGCTAAAACCGTTGGCAAACTAACGGTAGAGAGGGATTGGGCAGTGGGAAAGCTCAGGAGCTTGGACTTATCGACTAAAAGAGCGATGGTGGCCGTCCAAGCTATAAATCATACTCCGAAGCTGCCATCCACTTCACGACAACATGCCCTGCTGGGTATCAGCCGAAGCTACCACTACTATACCCCAGTCGTCAATCCGACCAAAGAGGCGATCAAGAAGCGTATCGTAGAGATATCCGAAGATGACTTTATGTGTATTTACGGAGAAGAGAAGGTCTATAGGCAACTTATAGAGGAGGGGTACCGTGTGAGTCTTAATACCGTATCCACATACCGAAAAGAGCTTGGCATCAAGGCGATTGTTGCCATCAAGCCGCTCAATACAACCGTAGCAGACGATCGTCATCCTAAGTATCCCTACCTTCTTAACGGGATCGATATCGACCGCCCTAATCGTGTATGGTCGACTGACATTACCTACATCAAGATAGAAGGGGGAACTGTCTATCTTGCTGCGGTGATCGACTGGTACTCCAAGGCTGTGCTTAGCTGGAGTATCTCCAACACTATGGATACTGACTTTGTGATGGGCGTTTTGAACCATGCACTTGAAAACCATCCAAAACCTGATATCTTCAATACCGATCAAGGGAGTCAATATACAAGCTACATCCATACGCAGAGACTCAAAGATCACGGCATTATCATCTCAATGGATGGTAAGGGGAGAGCTACGGACAATATCGCCATCGAGCGATTCTGGAGAAGTGTCAAAACAGAGAGAGTCTATCTCAATGCATACAGGAATATCACGGAGTTGCGAAAAGATATATCAGCCTATATTCACTTTTACAACTACGATAGGTTTCATCAAACACTTGAATACAAAAGACCAATGGAGGTGTATGATCGACAACAATACTTGCAAACCATTAAACCAAACGGTAGTGAAAACAAGGTACCTATGCTACAAAAAGTAGCATAGTGGAGATGGAATTATGGAAAAAGAAAAGTTGTCTTGACTTTTGGGGTGGAATAAATAATACCAAGTTGTTCATAATCTAAAACCTTTTCAAGTTCTATACTTTCCCACCCCTCAGGAACTCTAATCTCACTCATCAAGATACCCCAAAGCTTCTAAATACTCATCGATTTTCTTTTCACTCTGCTCTAATTCATCTTCGATACTTACCAAACTCTTCTCGTACTTGCTTTTAAAATTTTCAAAGATAGAGATGAGTCTATTTAACTCCTCTTTTACTCCACGATTAAGCTCGCTTTCTATTAAAGTAAGATGTTTTTGCAGTGTAAGCTCTTTTGCTTCTTGCGGTGTAAGCTCTGTGACACTCTCTAAAAGTTGCTGTAGTGTTGCTATATTCTGATTTACTTGCTCTACATCTTTTCTTAGCTTTTTGAGTTGAGCCAGTTCCTCTTTATAGCCTTTCTTTTTAACTTCCAACTCTTTTTTTGTTTGCTTTAGTGCATCAATTTCAGCTTTTTTTATTGCTCTTAGCTCTTTATCACTCTTTGGTAGTTGTTTTTGCTCTGCCGTTTTAGTGGCTATTTGCTCTTTTATAGTTTCTATATTTTCTAAAACTTGCTCTGCAACTCTTAGTACATCTATGGAAGATTGAAGTTCTTTACTTTGTTGTAGCAATTCTTCATAAATCTCTAGCTCACCATACCGTTTTATCTCTAACTTATAGACCAAATGTGTTTCACACTCTTTTTTATTCTCTTTTGCAAGTTTTATATCAGACTCTAATTGCTCTATAGTTTGGAGTTGTTGCTCATAACCTTCTCTCTCTTTAACATACTCCTCTTTTTCTTCACTCTCTAACTCTTTGATAGCACCCTTTAAGTATGCTTTGGCACTTGCAGGTTTTTTTACAGCCTCTTCGTCCTCTTTTTCACTCTCTGGTTCATAGTCCACATCTTCAACAGCTTCATTTAGTTCATTCTCCAATGATGACAATTTTATCTCTAACTCTTCTATTTTCTCTTTGTCATCCATAAAAAAAGCATCTATAAGCATTTCATCACTGAGTAAGCTCTCGTTAAAGCCTATGGAACTGATCGTTTTTAGATCATACTTGATGCTGTTCCACCACTCTACAAATACACCAGAAGTTTGAAATTTATCAAGAGTATGCAAAGACTCAAAGTAGTTTTTAAAAGACTCTAAGAGTTCCTCTTTGACTTTGTTTATATTTTTGTTCTCTTGGAGTGTAGTAAACTCATCTTGAGCTTTATTCCACCATGAGCCAAGATGCTTTTGATAGGTTTCTAATATATTTACAACTGCTCTATTATTAGTTATCTGCTCTTTTATATCTTGTGAGTTTATAAAGGTCAGATACTCATCATCTTGAACTTGAAGCAGTGATTTATAGTCAAAGTCAAACTTAGCAAACTGTTCTTTATAAACTTTCACTTCTCTAAGTGGCACACCACCCTTTAGATGTCCTTTGACATCTTCTATCTCAGGATCTTTGGAGTTATCTACATATCTTCGGATATTGAGGTTATAATCTTGATCTCTTATCTCTTGTAGTGTTACCAGTTTTGAATATTTTTGATTTGTTTCATCTTTGGTATGATAAACATAAGAGATTTTTTCTATATCTCTGGCTCGAAGCCTGTTTCTGGCTTTTTCTTCTGCATACTCTGCATCTGCATTTATAAAAAGGATTGGATCATTTTCTTTTCTGTTTTTCTTTATAACCAAAATAGCAGCAGGGATACCTGTACCGTAAAAAAGAGCAGGAGGGAGACCTATGACTGCGTCTATTATGTTGTCTTCAAGCATAGCACTTCGTATCTCTTTCTCTTTTGAGCCTCTAAAGAGAACACCATGAGGAACGACACAAGCCATTAAACCATTTTTCTTTAAAGAACTTGCCATATGCTCGACAAACATTAAGTCTGCTTTTTTGGACTCAGGGGCATATCCCCATTTAAAACGGCTTGTTTGGGTAAGATTGGCTTTTTTGTAGTTCATACTAAAAGGTGGATTGGCTAAAATCTTATCAAATTTTTTGTACTTACCACCTACATCTTTAAACATCGGCTCTTCTAAAGTGTTGCCGTGTTCTATCTCAAAATCTTTGACATCATGCAGTATCATATTCATAATACAAGTAGCCCATACCCCACCATCGTTTTCTTGACCACAAAGCTTGACATGATGTGTATTACCGTTATTCTCCTCTATATACTGGTGTGACTGTATAAGCATACCACCACTACCCACTGTAGGATCGTAAACACTCTCACCCTCTTTTGGCTCTATGATTTGTACCATTAGACGAACTACTTCTGTAGGGGTATAAAACTCTCCACCTTTTTTACCTGCTGTATCTGCAAAATATTTGATTAGATACTCATATGCTGCACCTAAGAGATCCGGGAATTCAAAGTTTTCACCACTAAGTGAACCAAAAGTTGTAAGTTTGTCAATAAGACTTTTCCAATCACTATCTTTTACTCTTTCGTTGTTTTTACCTTTTTCACTATTAAAGTTAATGTTGTTTTTCAGCACGCCGTTTAATCTGTCATTATTCTCTTCAATAGCGGCAATGGCGATATTGAGTCTTTGACCAATGTCAGATTTTACATCTTTTATTGCAGGATGTACTTGTCCATGAGAATCAATATAACCTTCCCACCATCTTGCTTGTTTTGGAACAAAAAACATATCTCCATACGATATTTTATCTTCTAAAAGTTCATCTTGAAGCTCTTGGGGTAGATGCTTATACTTTTGTCGTACTTCCTCTTTCGCTTTGATAAACTCATCTGAAAGTCGTTTTAAAAATATAAGTCCAATAATATAGTACTTATACTCATTGGCATCCATTTTTGCTCGTAAATCATCAGCTAATGAGAAAAGGAAGTTTTCTAGGTTTTGTAGTGTAATTTTTTGTTTCATTAAAGATAATCCAACTTGCCCAATTTTAGATATTTATTATATCGGAAATTATAAAAATACTGGCAAAAAAGTGCTACATGAAAGGGAAATACTGGGCTGACAGAGAGAGATACAGTAATGATTATTTTGACAAATACGGTATCTCACTTGAACTCATAGAGCATATCGCCAAAAGGCATTTAAAAATATCGATTAGAAAAAGGTCACACTACCACTCTGGGTATATCTCTGGAAAGTGCCGTCATCACCTCATACGAGATCGTACCCAACTGTTTTGCGGCAGCCTGTGCGTCATCAAATACTACGACCTCATCCTTTTCACTCTCAAGCGTGATAAAATCCATCGACACCCGTCCAAGGATAGGCAGTCCCTCTGCCGTTACAAAAGGGGCAAAGGTGTTACCGCGGCACCAGCCATCACCATAACCAAGGTCGTAGGTGGAAACGGTCATATCACGTGGTGCGGCAAAGTCTCCGCCATACCCTACCCGTTCACCCTTTTTAAGTCTTCTGGTGGCTACCTTTGAGGCAACAAGCTGCATAACAGGCTTTAGCGGTGTCGGAGTAAAAGGATTGGGCAGTTCATCATAGCCGTATGCGGCGATGCCGACACGCACCAAATCCTCATCAAAACGGCTGCATCTTAAGATCGCAGCAGAATTATGGGAGTGAAAACGGATATTTGAAAAACCGGCAGAACGTACCTCAGTTTTGACACTTTCAAAATGTTTCTTCTGCCAGAAAAACTCGGAACTCATCTCGTCTGCTGCCCTGAAATGGGTCATCACCCCCACTAGTTCCAACTTCTGCACCTTTATCTGCGCCAAAGCCTCCTCTACCTCATCCATCGCTATACCGTTGCGGTGCATCCCCGTATCGACCTTGAGCTCTACGCGTGCCCCCGGCTTGGCTCTTGCTATATCTTTAAGTGAGTTGAGCGTAAAGACACACTGCCGATCAGGCACTGCCCTGTCACCCAAGACAAGTATATCGTCAAACTTCTCTCTAACAAGATCGGCTTCGTGTAAATTGCGCACTACTGCATGGGTCAGACCAAACTCCGAGGCAAGTGCCGCCATTATCTTCAGCCCATGCCCATAGGCATTGTCTTTAAGCACAATTGCGATCTTCTCTTTTGAGCCGGTCTTTAGGGCAATTTGGTTAAGATTGTGATAGAAATTTGCTTTATTGATGATTATTTTTGCCATAACGGATTATACTTAAAAGGGTTTAAAATGGAAACGATAGGGATGGTAGGATGGATCAAAATCGTAGGCATGACACTTACGGCTGGATTTGTACTTTATCTGCTCAAGGTACTCATCGGTGTGATCAAAGAGGACAGAGACGGTCGCCCTAATAAAAAATGCGACCTTGACTAGTACAGCATGACTATAAGTGAATAGTTAAGAGTGAATAGATTTTGTATGTTTTTCTGTCGAAAAGCTTTTATTGTGAAAGGAGAAAAGAGTTCACTATGAGAAGAGTTCCCGCCGAGTGGGAGAAGCAGCGCTGCGTGCTGATGAGTTTCCCGCATGAAGAGACCGACTGGTACGATTTGGACAATCCTAAGTCACTCAATGAAGCCCTTTCACCATTTATCCGTATCGCACAGGCAATCGCCTATAAAGAGCCTGTTTACATCATCTGTAAAGATAAAAAAAAGATCAGCTCCATGTTCTGCTCAACCTATAATATGATCTTTATCCAACTGCCTACCAATGATACATGGATACGTGATTACGGGTATATCACTGTCGATGAGGATGGAGAAAAACGGCTGCTTGACTTTACCTTTGACGGATGGGGTGGAAAATTTGAGGCAACACTTGACAACGCTGTCAATCAGGCACTCTACCGTACAGGACTGATGGGCACTACACCGATAGAACAGATCGATTTTGTACTTGAGGGCGGTTCCATAGAGAGCGATGGAGAAGATACCATTCTGACAACCTCACAGTGTCTGTGCAACCCCAACCGTAACGGAGGGTTGAGCAAAACGCAAGTGGAGGAAAAGCTGCAAAAGTACCTCGGTGCTACACGTGTACTCTGGCTTGACCACGGATACCTTGCAGGAGATGATACTGACAGCCATATTGACACTTTGGCACGCTTTGTCAATAAGGAGACAATCGCCTATGTCAAGTGTGACAACCCGGAAGATGAACACTATGCAGCACTAAGTGCGATGGAGGAACAGCTTCAACGCTTCAGACAGACAAACGGAAACCCATATACACTTGTACCCCTGCCAATGTGTGAAGCCAAATATGACAAAGAGGGCAACCGTCTCCCTGCCACCTATGCCAACTTCCTTATTGGCAACGGAGCACTGGTTTACCCCACCTATGGTGATAAGGCAAACGATGCCAAAGCAGGTGAGATATTTAAACAGCTTTTCTCTGACAGGGAGATCATTCCCGTCAACTGTCTCAAACTCATCGAAGAGGGAGGCAGCCTGCACTGTTCAACAATGCAGATACCGTTTTAGGAGCCAACGTATGAAAACCGCACTGATACAACAGCGTTACCACGGCAGCAAAGAGGCCACCATTGCACGTACGCTGGAGATGATCGCACAGACCGATGCCAAACTGGTAATTTTGCAGGAATTGCACCAAAGTGAATACTTTTGTCAAAGTGAAGAGACAAAATTCTTCGATTATGCCAAAACCTATAAAGAAGATATCGCCTTCTGGCAGCAGATAAGCAAAGAGCGACAGATCGTACTGGTTGCCTCTTTGTTTGAAAAACGTACCGCAGGGATCTATCACAATACTGCCTATGTCTTCGACCATGGCAAGATCGCAGGCAAATACCGTAAAATGCACATTCCTGACGATCCCGGATACTACGAAAAGTTCTACTTTACCCCCGGTGATCTCGGCTTTGAGCCTATTGATACCTCCGTAGGCAGACTTGGCGTGCTGGTGTGTTGGGATCAGTGGTATCCTGAAGCCGCACGTATCATGGCACTCAAAGGAGCTCAGGTACTCATCTACCCTACCGCCATCGGTTATCTTGCATGTCCAAAAGAGCGCTACGATGAACTGTGCGAAAAAGAAAATACCCCCAAAGAGAAACGCAAAATGCGTGAAGCATGGATCGCCATACAACGTGGACATGCCATTGCCAACGGACTTCCCGTACTGACAGTCAACCGTGTAGGCAGCGAAAAAGATCCTTCTGGTGTACTCGAAGGGATCGATTTTTGGGGCAACAGCTTTGCCTTTGGTCCACAAGGCGAACTGCTTGCAGAGGGCTCACAGGAAGACGAAGAGGTCATAGAACTGCAACTCGATCTGAACGCAGGAGAGGAGATACGCAAAATCTGGCCGTTCCTGCGCGACAGACGCATTGAGTCATACGGCTGTCTGCAAAAACGTTTTTGTGATGATGAAATTTAAGCAGCTTTCATTATAATCCAGACAAACATATAGCATAAAGGCAGATTATTATGGCAACCCCTAGAGAGATTATGAACTTACCAATGACTCCTGTTGAAAAAGGAGAACAAGTACACTTTAAAAACCCTCCCAAAGCCTTCTTTGATGCTATTGGCGGTGAAGCGGGAATGCAAGCGTTGATGTATGACTTCTATGACAAGATCTATGAAAGCAATATTGCCCATTTCTTCCCACAGGATGAAGAGGCATTTGATGAAGTCAAAAAGAAAAACAGCAAATTTTTCATCCAGATCTGCGGAGGACCGAAAGTCTATGAAAATGAAGCCAAAGGGATGGATCTGAATGAATATATGATCCGTGTACACGATGACTTCTCTATCAATGAGAACAACCGTATCGAGTGGCTAGGCACCATGCGCGAAGCACTGGCAGACAAGGCACAGCATGTCGATATTGACCTCATCAGAGAGTTTTGGGAGTATCTGGAAAACTTCTCCAAACTGACAGTCAATACCTTTGCGGATGGTAGTACCTATTATGCGGCATATACACAGGCGAAAGAAGAGAATTAGGAATTAATGCTTCGCGTTTTTTTCTTTCCACCATAAAAAGGCAAACATCAATCCCGGGGTTTTGGCAATCGTCTCATCGAAGATAAATGTTTCAAGCTCCTTTACAGGAAGTTCTATTACCTCGATCTGCTCCCCATCGATACCCCCGCCATCAGAAACCTGCATCGAATGATCCACCTCGGCATAGTAAAGTGTCTGGCGACTGCCGGCAAATCCTACTGAAGTATGAAATGCTGTCACACGCTCTATCGCCTCCAGTGGGACACTGTAACCGCACTCCTCTTCGATCTCTTCTACAGCAATACGTACCAACGGCAGATCTTTATCGACAATTCCAGCACACAGCTCTACTGTTTCACCCCTTCCATTATTAAGATAGATAGCAGGACGAAACTGTTTCACCAGTATAAATGCCTCTTTTTCGATATGGTAAATGAGAATAGCGACACTGTCATGCGCCTCGACAACTTCCCATGTTTTCTCTACCCCATCTTGCGTATATCGGGCAAGTGCCGTCTGAACAAAGTGAGGGGCTTTAAGCGGTTCCAGCTTGAAATCACGAATATCACTCATCATCGTCAAGTACCTCCTCATCTTTCATCCGTCCTTCAAAACATTCTTTTTTCCAAATATATGACGGTGCATTGTCAATAAGGTATGCTTGAAGTCTTTTTTTATGCTCCTGCGCACCTTTGATCTCAACTTTTCTGTATTTGGTTGTTTTAACAGTTTTGTACTTTGTAAATTTTTTCAGCACAGAATTACCGCCAACCGATTTTTTGCGAAGCACTTTCATCGGATCGATCCAACGACCGTTTTTCATCAATCCAAAATGCAGATGCGGTCCTGTACTTCGTCCAGAGCTGCCTACATAGCCGATAATCTGCCCTTTTTTAACATATTGACCGCGTTTGACACGGATACGACTTTGATGGGCATACAGTGACACATATCCTCCCGCATGCTTTATCTTGACTACCCGACCATAGCCCCGCATCCATCCGGCATAGATCACTTTTCCGTTATTGACAGCCAAAAGCGGTGTACCGCGCCTTGCTCCAAAATCTGTGCCATGGTGCGGACGGTAGCGGTGCAGTATGGGATGCCACCTGCGGTAGGAGAAACTGGAGGTAATACGGACATGGCGAAGCGGCATACCGAAACGGCTACCTCTTTTACGCCCCTTTACACGCCTGGTATAGACCACTTTCTTTTTCCCGGTAACCGTATAGGCAACTTTCTTGCCGATCTCATCATAACCGTATCCATCTTCATCAACATAGATGAATTTCTCTTTCCCCCTGGAGGCGATCCTGACCATTTTGATCATTGGCGTGGCACAGACCGTACCCAGACGTGTTCTCTGTGTATAAAAAAAATCTATCTCATCACCCTTATGAAGACGACTTGTATCAAACACCCCTTTGAGTGCCATACTCAGTCTTTCTGCCACTTTTGGATATTGGGTAGCTTCGAGTGCATCGCTATAGGGATTGGAAGTAATATTTATCTTCCCAAAAAAAGGTTCCTCACGGTACTGGATCGGGATGATATCAAATCCATATGTACCGTTCTCATTTCTGAAAAGATGTATCTGCATCTCTTTACTGATCGGGATCAGCGACTGTTCAAGTGTACCTTCGTCATCAAGAAGTTCATAATAATTATAATCGTTGCGTATCTCCAAAAGAAACTTCTGATCCTCTTTTGAGATCGATTCGAGCAGAGATGCCGAAATATTTCTCTCATGCATATAGTCTGAGAAGGTTTTCCCTTTTTCCCATTGGCGATACTCCACATGCATCCCGAGCAACCAGCTGATGCAGAGCAGACTAACGATAAATATTTTCATGTAATTGTGCCGACTCCTAATAATAGGGGTAATTATAACTGAAATAGATTAATCCGATAATTTTCTCTTTCTGACCTAAGCATCATTTTGGTTTAATCTTTTGCTTGTATAATCAAAGCACTATATACGCTACAAAGGATTGTTATGCAGCGCATCTTACTGATCGTATTTTTGCTTTTTACACTTTTTGAAAACGCTCTATGGGCTGGCTTTTTTCCCTCTCCGGTACAACGTAAAGTTGTCAGTTCTGACGGTACGCATATCAAGCTAAACAAGCCTTTTCCTGTAAGCGGTATGAGCGGTATTGTCATACATAACTATGGAAAAGCACTTGATGCAATCACCGGATATATGGTACAGACTGCCCCTGACGGAAGCGGGGAACTTGTAGCAAAAGAGATCATACATCATGATGAACTTCCAAGCATAAAAACACCTGTGGCAAAAGGTGACAAAGTACTTGGCGGGTACCTTTACGATACCGTTTTGCTTCTGGCTCCGGATGCCGAGACTTATGCCAAGATCACAGAGCACACCAAAAAACGTTGGATACACCCAGATCTTTTCGCCATGTTCCTCTCCAAAGAGGGTGACGGTTACCCCACCAGAGAGAACCTCGCCAAATTTGCAAAAGAGTACCAGGTGGGACTGATCTATATCATCAAAGAAAAGAGTGCCCTGCTGCTTGATCCCATCTCAGGAAAGATCGTTTCCAAGCGTGCTTTCAAAGGGGCACCGAAAAAAGCGCAGTACCCTTTCTTTATGCGGTTTGATACTATCAAAACAGGTATTTTCTCCGAAAGCGGGGAAGGCAACTATTACCAAACGATGGAGAAACTATAGTGTTAGAGCAAAAACATATCAAAGCCCTTGAAGACCTTGTAGGCAAAGAGAATGTCTACAGTGACAAAGCCCATATGATCGCCTACAGTTATGATGCAACCCGAACCCGATTCGAACCTGATGCAGTCGTTTTCCCGCGTAACGAAGAGGATGTCAGCCGAATTCTGGTCTACTGTAACCACCACGGCATTGTCATTACCCCACGCGGTGCGGGCAGCGGATTTACCGGTGGGGCATTGCCAACAAACGGTGGTATTACACTGGCGATGGAAAAGCATATGAACAAGATCCTCGAGATCGATATGGAAAATATGGTCGCAGTTGTACAGCCCGGTGTCATCAATATGGATCTGCAAAAAGCAGTTGAGGAGGTCGGTCTTTTCTATCCGCCTGATCCGGCCAGTGAAGAGTACTCCACCATCGGAGGCAATGTCAGTGAAAATGCCGGCGGTATGCGAGCAGCAAAATACGGCATCACCAAAGACTACGTCATGGCACTGCGTGCTGTGCGTGCCAACGGTGATATCATCCGTGCGGGCAAACGTACCATTAAAGATGTGGCAGGCTACAACATCGCAGGTATTCTGACTGCTTCAGAGGGAACCTTGGCGGTTATTACCGAGATCACCGTAAAACTGCTGCCAAAACCAAAATTCCGCAAAGCCTATATGGGTATCTTCCCCTCTGTTGAAGATGCGATGAATGCCGTATTCAAGTCGCTTGCCGGCGGCGCCAACCCAGTTGCTATGGAGTTTATGGACGCACTTGTCGTTCAGGCACTCAAAGAGAAGCTGGGCGTACAGCTTCCCGAAGATGCAGGCGCACTGCTCATCGGTGATGTGGACGGCAATGTTATCGAAGAGGTCGATTTTCAACTCGATATCCTTAACAGCTCTTTCAAAGCCAACGGTGCGCAGGACTTTGTTGTTGCCGACACTGATGCACAGCGGGACAAACTCTGGTTTGCCAGACGCAACGCCTCTCCATCCATTACCATCTACGGCAGCAAGAAGCTCAATGAGGATATCTCCGTACCCCGCAGCATGTTGCCTGAAGCACTGAAGAACATCTATGCCATCGGTGAGAAGTACGATTTCAAAGTCCCCTGCTTTGGACATGCAGGGGATGGGAACATTCATGTCAATGTGATGGTTGACGGCAGTGATACCAAACAGCTTGAAGAAGGTCATAAAGCGATTGAGGAGATCTTTGAAATGGTCGTTGAGATGGGAGGGACACTCAGTGGAGAGCATGGTATCGGTACCTCTAAAGCGCCTTTCATGAACATCGCCTTCAATGATGCGGAGCTTCAGCTCTTTAAAGAGATTAAAAAGGCTTTCGATCCCAACGGTATTCTCAATCCAGGAAAGATGGGATTGTGAAAATAAAAAGTTAAGCAGATGAAAAATAGGCGTATCCTCAAAGAGTACTATATTTTTCTGCGAGATTTTTTTAGAGAGCTGCTCGATGAGCGGCTGGGACATTACGCTTCAAGTCTAAGCTGGAGTACCATTTTTTCCATTATACCGCTGCTTGTTATTTTTCTTTACTTTTTTACTACCCTGCCAATTTTCCATGATGTTTATGACAAAGTACAAACCTTTATTTTTACCAATTTAATGCCCACACAGTCTAAAGAGCTTATGGCAAGTATTAACACCTTTATTGATAACTCGGACAAATTAGGCATTATGGGAGCTTTATATGTAGTCTTTGCCGCCATTGTATTTTTTAAAAACTACGACTATATTGTCAACGACATCTTCGAGCTGCCAAGCAGGGGTATCCTCAAAAGTATCAAAACCTACCTGCTGCTTATCATTCTTATGCCCCTGATGATAGGCGCTTCCTTTTTTCTCTCCTCTTTCATTCAGGGCTATCTTGATAAAAACGAGATTACCGGCAGCATTCACCTCTATGCACTCCTTCCCTATCTTGTGGTCTGGGGAGCATTCTACATTGCCTATCAGCTCTCTGCAAACACGCACATCGACCCTAAAGCGGCGCTGACCAGTTCGTTTATTGCCTCACTGGTCTGGTATCTTGGCAAAAGCGGGTTTGTCTTTTATGTTGTTCACAACAAAACCTATACATCCGTATATGGCAGCATCAGTACCGTCCTCTTTTTCCTGCTCTGGATCTACATCTCGTGGGCGATCTTCCTACACGGTCTACGGTTTTGCTACCTGCTTGACAAAGATGAAGAGATAGAAGAGATAGAAGAGATAGAAGAGATAGAAGAGATATAGGAAATTAAAAATTAAAAATTAAAAATTAAAAATTAAAAATTAAAAATTAAAAATTTTAATTGAAATAACATCGTATGTCAAGCTTTACATTACATATTGACAAAAATGTAAACACCATAGCCTGCTGCAAGCAAACATAGCAGATAAAATGCATATCTGTATCGTATTGCAGCAAGTGAAAGAAGCACATATATTACCCCTGCCCACAACGGAAGCTGATGGTCTGTGGCCGGTGTTCCCCATGTTAGCAGCTGCTCTAAAGCAGTGTCAAAGAGTTCTCCCGCACCGATCAGATGCAGCAGCATCGCTGCCGGGTAAAAGGGAATAAACAGCAGCGACAAGAGTGGAGACAACAGCTGGCTTGTTGCCGTAACAGGAAATACCGTATGTACTACCGGCAGCATCAATACAAAGATGCCAACAGGAATGACAAGCAGTGTCGTCACCCATACAGGCATCTCTTTTGTGTAGTGTAACAGTAAAAAGATGTAAAACACCCCTGCCACAGAAAACCAAAATCCCAAGGAAGCAAGCAGGGCGGGAAAAATAACAACAAGCAGTGTCAACACGGCAGCAAGGAAATAAAAACTGACAAGTTCAACCCCAAGCAGCAGCATGATCCACCCTGCTGTAATCATCGCATAGGCACGCACCAGTGACGGCGGCATACCGGTCATGTAAAGATAGAAACCCAAAACCGCCAATGTCACCAATCCCATATCCATCAATGCAAAACGGTAGGGAAAGAAACGCTGCTGCAGTGGCCGGTAGAGCATCAGTAGTCCCTCATAGAGAAGAAACCACAACATACCAAGATGAAACCCGCTCAGCGCAATCAGGTGGCTGACACCAAGCAGTGCTACTTTTTCTCTTAATTCTTTGGGGACAGGATCGGCAAAGAAGAGTGCCTTATAAAGTGCCTGAAGCATCGGGTTATGATGCTGTGCACTTACCGTATTGCCAAGCTTTGTTTGTAGAGTATTGGGCATATCACTAAGCTGCCGGATACGGCTTTTGGCATAGAAAGTGCCCATAAAATCCCAAAATCCAATTCTTTTATCTGGAAAAATCTCGATACGTATGCGTTTGCCTTGCAGCGATTTTTTCCTGTGTGTAGTGGTATAGAGCTGCAATCTCTCATCGGTACGGAGCTTGAGTACCTGATAGCTTCTATGCTGTTTCTGTTTTGGATAGGATAGAAGTACGTTTGCATAGGTAAAGAAGAAAGGCTTGGCAACAAACTCACGGTACTGTGCATAATGCCAGCCAAGATGCACCGCAAGCATTACTGCTGCAATCAGAATAAAATAGACAAACTCACGACGTGATGCAAAGAGTGCCGGTTTTTCCACCCTCTTTCCTATAGAAAGCCTTGATTATATCGGGGGTAATTCGATATTGCCGGTATTGGCAGGGATATCTCCCTCTTCATACACCACTTCAAAGGCCGGAGAGTGTACTGCATCGACAAAGCGAGTAAAACGCTTTTGGAAGATCAGATCAACTGTTCCCGTAGGTCCGTTACGCTGCTTACCGATGATCAGCTCTGTCTCCTCCTCGTTATTCCTTAAAAGCTCATCGTATTTTCGCTGATACTCATTGATCTTCTCTGCGTTGCCGTCTGTTTTAGCCTTTTCAAGCTTCTCTTTCATCTCGTTGATCTTATAGACCACTCCACGATAGACAAAGAGAATGATATCGGCATCCTGTTCAATTGCTCCTGACTCTCTTAGGTCGGAGAGCATCGGACGCTTGTTGTCTCTGCTCTCAAGACTACGATTAAGCTGGGAGAGTGCCAAGATGGGTATCTGCAGCTCTCTTGCCAGTTGCTTAAGCCCTCTTGAGATTTCTGAAATCTCCTGCTGTCTGCCCTCGCGACCCTCACCGCTCATTAGCTGAAGGTAGTCAATGATCGCTACCGAGACCTCAGGATGCTGTGTTTTAAGTTTTCGCAGTTTGCTTCGTACATGGTGAATCGTTGCGTATCCACCATCATCGACAAAAAGTTTTTTGTGCGATATCTCTTCCGTTGCAGAAGAGAGCTGCCCCCACTGCTCATCGGTCAGATCCCCCACACGAAGCTGCTGTAGCGGTATGGAGGTCTTTGCCGCAAGCAGTCTGAGCATCAGCTGTTCAGCGGGCATCTCCAAAGAGAAAAATGCCACACCCTCTCCCCGTTCTATCGCTTTGAGTGCCATATTGAGCACTAGAGCAGTTTTACCCATCGCCGGCCTTGCCGCAATAATAACCAGATCCCCTTTGCCAAAGCCTGAGGTTCGCTCATTAAGGTTTTTAAATCCGGTATCAACCCCAATGAGTTTGGAGTTGCCCAGTGCTTTGAGACGGTTGATCTCATCGATCATCGAAACTGCGATATCTTTGGATTCACGAAAATCTTCATTAGTATTGTTCTGTGTGATCTCATAGAGCTTCTTCTCTACAAGGTTCATCACCTCCTCAGCAGGCAGATCATCTTCAATGGTTACTTTTTTAATTTCCGTTGCCAAAGTTGCCAAAGCCCGTTTGGCAGACTTCGCTTTGATCTCGGCAATATAGGCAGAGGTATTGGAGATGGGATTGGCAGAGAGAAGATCGAGCATTGCAACCTCATCAAACTTGCCCATACTTTGAAGTTTTGATTTGAGAAACTCCTCATCAATGGGCTTCTCTTCACGGCTAAGCTCCTCCATCGCCACAAATACATGCTGATGAAACGGCAAGTAAAAGTCCTGAGGATTAAGCTTGGATGCGATCTCTTCATAGGTTTCAGGATCGAAGATAATTGCCGAAAGTACTGCGCGTTCGATGTTGAGATTGTACATGTTTTCCATCAGCTATTTTCCTTGGCAAAATTCTCAACTTCAGCCACAAACCGATCTACTAATTGGTCTTCTGGAAGTTTTGCCACCACTTCTCCTTTGACCATGATCAGTCCTGCACCCTTGCCGTAGGCAATAGCGACATCGGCGTGTTTAGCTTCACCGATGGCGTTGACCACACAGCCCATGACACTTACATTCATCGGAGTCTTGATATGCGCTGTTCTACGCTCCACCTCCGCTACTGCTGAGACCAAATCCGCCTCGATCCGTCCACACGTAGGACAGGAGATGATGTTAAGCCCCTCCTGCACACGTCCGCTGTCTTTGAGGATCGCTTTACCGACCATGATCTCCTCTTCGAGCTCTCCGGTAATAGAAACACGCAGCGTATCGCCAATCCCCTCAAGCAGCAACGCCCCAAGCCCAATGGCCGATTTGACTGTCGCATGAAAGATCGTACCTGCTTCCGTTACACCCAAATGGAACGGATAGTTGTTCTTGGGGCGCAGCATCCGATAGGCTTCAACGGTTCTGTCCACATCGGAGGCTTTGAGAGAGACTTTAATGTCGGTAAATCCAAGGTCTTCAAGAAACTTGATGTTATACTCAGCACTTGCCACCATCCCCTCAGCTGTTGCCCCGTACTTTTGGTCAAACTCCTTCTCAAGACTTCCTGCATTGACACCCACACGGATAGGGAGATTGCGCTCCTGACACGCCTTGACGATCTCTTTGATACGCCCTTTCTCGCCAATGTTGCCCGGGTTGAACCGGATACAGTCCACCCACTTTGCAGCTTCAAGTGCCAGCTTGTAGTTGAAGTGGATATCGGCAATGAGCGGCAGAGAGATCTGCTCCTTGATCGCCTTTAGCGCCAATGCATCCTCCATCTCAGGTACCGCCACACGCACCATATCCGCTCCGGCAAAGTGCAGCCGGTTGATCTGCTCCACAGTCTTAGCAACATTTCGGGTATCGGAGTAGGTCATCGACTGTACACTAATAGGTGCATCACCACCTACTGCTACGTTTCCGACATAGATCTTCTTTGTTGGGTATCTCTCTTTCATAGGAACTCCTTTGGAGCTTTAAGTGAATAGTGAATAGTGAATAGTGAATAGTTTCGGATAGCACACGTTGTGTGCTTTCTATTAAAGGTCATACTGTTCTCTCTTTTGTTGTATTGATACTGCTTGTTAGCATCTTAATAAGTGCTTCTACATCGGGTAAGATGCTTTCAAGCATTTGCAGCGTAAGAAATTCTGTATCATGAAGCAATCGTATCCAATATTTGCTTTCATTGGCTTCTTTAAGAGCAATTTGAAGTTTGTTAATAAAATCTGCTTTTGATTGAGCATATTGTGCTTCAGCAACCAATGCGCCAATAGCCGTACCTGAGCGCAATAACTGTTTGCTTAATGTGTATTCTTTTTTCTCATTGTTCAGATATATAGACAACCTAACCACTCTAATTGCAAAACCATAGCTTTTATCTACCAAAACACTCAAAAAGATACCTCTTAATAACAAAAGCTTTTCTAAAAGAAAAGCATACCATAACTATTCACTATTCACTATTAATTCTTCACTCGTCTCTCTTCACTCTTAACTCTTCACTTCACACAACGCGTGACCAGTCTCTTCACTTCGAATTTTCTACGAAAATTCGACCGGATCCATATCGATCTCAATCTCCCGACAATCCACTGCGTGTAGTGCTTGAAGCAGTGGTATTCGGCTCTTTGAGCGCAGCAGTATCTGGAAGCGGTATTTGTTGGCGATACGTTCGATGGGAGCCTTGCCGTGTCCGACGATCTCTATGGTCTTGAAGGCTTTGAGTTTTGTAACCGTATCCATCGTTATTTTGGCAGCTTTTGCCTCCTCTTTGTGGGCAATGAGAATACGTGCCAGCGAAACAAAAGGCGGATACTCGGCAATCTGCAAAAAGAGCAGTTCATCTTTGAGAAACTGTTCATAATCTCCCAAATACCCCTCATACTGTGATGACTCAGCGGTCTGAATGAGTACCTCCGCCTCTTTGGCTCTTCCGCTGCGTCCTGCGATCTGAAACAGCAGACTCATGGCACGCTCACGGGAGCGGTAGTCCGCCATCCCCATGATGTGGTCAAGCCCCATGATGACACTAAGCGTAATATTGGGGTAGTCATGCCCTTTGGAGAGCATCTGCGTACCTAAAAGCAGGTGGCTCTTGCCGCTTTCAAAGCGTTTGAGTGCCTTGACCAGCTTGTTTGCGGTAGTGATGCTGTCACGGTCAAACTGCTCTATGTTGATCCCCTCTATGGCTTCCTCGATGACCTCTATGGCTTCTTGTGTACCGATACGCTCGCTTGTAAGCGGTGTATGTCCGCAATCAGTACAGCTTTCACGTATCGCTTCAGTATAGTTGCAGTAGTGGCATTTAAGGTGACGATATTTGCGATGCAGAGCCATACCCACCGAACAGAATGGACAGGTGTGTGTCTTGCCGCAGTTTTGACAGTAGAGGTACTTGAAGTTTCCCCGTGTAGGCAAAAAGAGCAGCGATTGACCACCCTCTTCGTAATGTTCCCTGATCGCATAGACAATGGGTGCAGTAATACCGTCACCGGGAATAAAACGATAGCGTTTTTTAGTCTGTACATAGGGTTTCTCAAGCCTTACCACATCGTACTTATGGTAGCTTGTCGCACTGGGGGTTGCTGAGGCAAGCACCACTTTTGCCCCCAGCTTCTGTCCCATCAGCACCGCCACATCTCTGGCATGGTAGCGTGGTCTGGTTTGCGCCTTGTAGCTGTCATCATGTTCCTCATCAACGATGATCAGTCCAACATCATGCATCGGGGTAAAGAGTGCCGAACGTGCTCCTGCAATGATACGTATCTGCCCCGACTCAATCTTTTCAAGTATCTGCTCCTTTTTCTTCTTGCTTATCTTGGAGTGCCACATCGCCACCGCATCCCCAAAATAGACTTTCAGCCGCTTCTCCATTTGCGGTGTAAGCGAGATTTCAGGCATCAAAAAGATAGTTGTCTTCCCCTCTTCAAGCATCTTCGCCATCAGAGCAATAAAAATCTCCGTCTTCCCTGCTCCCGTAACACCAAAGAGCAGTGCCCTCTCCTTTTGCAAAAGTTTCTCATATGCTTGCTGCTGTGCGACCGAAAGCGTAGGGTGTTGTGCCCTCACAACACCGTTTTTTGTTTGATGTTTTGGTGTTGTCAGGGGACAACACCCTACAGGGTATGGCAAAAAGAGCGAGATAGCCTCAGAGAAGGAGGAGAAATAATACTCCGAAATAAATTTTGCAATCTGCATCTGTATCTTAGTATAACAATACTCTGAGACAGAGAGGATCATTTCGGTATCAAAGGCAGGTTTGTCTACCTCTTGCAGTACTACTGCCTCTTTTGTAGTTGTCTTAAGCGGTACGCTTACTATACTGCCTGCATGTAAAGCGTTTTGAGAAAAGTAAATAAAAGTAGGTGCACAAGAGCGAAGCAGTGCTATTTTATAATATTTCAATACTGTTTCACCCAAGAAATAACACTTAACATAAAAAGCGTATTGTTTTAGTACTTTCCTGTAATTTTTTCACAATCATCGGTATCATCAGAATCGCAATCAAGCCTATTGCCGCTTAAGACAAAATCTGCCTGACCGTCATCAACAAACTTATAACTGTAGGTTGTCCCGTCATCACTTACACTCCAGCACGCTTTTGTTCTGCCATTATCATCACATGCCGCTACAGGATAATCCAACACACGCTGATAATTTCCATCCCCGTCTGCTGAAAAGTGATCAAACGCATTACTTGTACTTCCGCCGCTTGCGCTAAGATTAAGTGCCGTAATTTCTGTTGTATCTCCTCTTAAAATACGCTTTTGGCGTTCAGCTGCCAACGCGCTTCGTACCGCAGAGAGCGTAGACTGCGCCTTTGTAAGATACGCCGTATCAGCAGTATCTGAAAATCTCGGCAATGCAATGGCCGATAGTATCCCGATGACAACAATCACAAAAACAAGCTCTATCATCGTAAAAGCGTCTCTTAAATCTCTTTGCATCGCATATCCTTTATTATGTACTATTATATTATAACAAAAAAAGAGAAAATATCAATAGACAATCTTTCCGCTTCCTTCATCATAAAGGTAAAATCTCGGAGAACTGCTTAAACCGCTGTCAATACACCCTAACGCATAAGTCGTATTGCCTATGGTGCTTGTACCGGCTATTTTACCGTCAGTTAGATCTCCCACATCCTCTCCAATATCGGGAACAGCAGTACCCGAAGGCAGACACGGGCTTAAAGAGATTGTTTTGGGATCCCCAAGATCTATAAACTCTTCTGGTATTCTGTCAACCTCGGAATCTTCTACGATTTTATTAAAATTCTCGCTGCTGCCCACACTGCCGTTTTGTCCCGGTTCTCGTCTTTGCACATTCGACCACAACATCGGTCCTACGGAACGATTGAGCGTACCGGTAAATGCTTGCAGCCTGCTTACGCGCGCATCATCGGAGATTCCCGTAAATCTGGGCAGTGCCACAACTGCCATAATTCCTGTAATAATAATGATAAAAACCAACTCAATCAAACTAAATGCACTACGATTTTTCATTACACTATCCTCTCTTACGTTTAATTATACCACTATAACTTTAAGAGTTTTTCTCTAAATAGATAATTGATAAAGCTTTATATTGACAATATTCAAGTGCAAGAGATTATATAAGGAAGAAAAAGGTTTTTTAGAAATTGAGTATTTTTGGTGGTTTAGGGTTTGTATGCGTTCCCACGCAAAGCGTGGGAACAAATTAGTTACTTACTGTGTAATAACGTTTGTACCATCATCCAAGAAAAATTTTGGTGCTGAATTCAGGTTACTATCAATACATCCAATACTATACTGTTTTGAACCAATTGTTACACTTTTTGCGACTGTACCAACACCAGCAGCTGGTGCAGTTCCTGCATCAGCACAAGAAGTTAGGTCAATTTTCCCACCAAGTGCATCAGAACCATTTGGCTTACGTAATTCACTTGGAATCGTCTCAACTTCAGCATTTGTTGCATCTGAGGTAGGATCATTAATAGCAGCATATTGTTTATCATTATATGTACTATTTTTTACTGAACCTGCTGCTGCCTGATCATTTCTCTGTACTCCTGACCAAAGTGATGGTCCAACTGTTCTGTTCAATGTACCTACAAATGATTGCAATTTAGATACGTGCGCATCATCAGAGATCCCTGTAAATCTAGGCAGTGCCACTGCCGCCAAAATACCAATAATTACGATGACGAATACCAATTCGATCATTGTGAAACCGCGTCTCATGTTAGTCATGATTAACTCCTATATAAATTTGATACCGATTCAATAACCGGTTCATTCATATTGTAGAACAAATAAGCTTAAATAAATATAAAAAATAAATATCCTATTGGGTTTTAAGTATAATAATGTATAATCTAGATTACTTTAATACTTGTACCAAAAGTACAGGAGAAGAATTTACGCAAACAAGGGCTTGATATATGCAAGAGCAAAAAGAGTGGGCATCGTTTAAGATTACGGGATTGCTTTATGCTGTGGTATTGATTTTAGCAGTAAATCTCTACTTTATCCATAGCACATTTGATACAATCGAAAAAGATACTAAAGCTATGCACAAAAGCGGATGGCTTGCGGGTGCGGTTTCTCACCTTAAGGGCGTACCCGATACGACACTGCTTTTACGTATTGACCATACGCTTCAAGATATGGCACCGTGGATTCAGGAAAACAAAGATTCCGAATTTTATACCGGAAGCAAAGGGTTGCAAACCGATTTTAAACAGGTGCGCAGCTGCTGGCAGCAAAGTAAAGATATAAAAACATGCACAACAGCAGCCAAAGAGCTTAATAAAATTATTGTATCCATTGTAGAGCCAAAAGAACGAAAGCTTGGCAATATTCTCTACCTCATACTGCTTATTACACTTTTTATTACACTCTACCTTATCTATTTTATACGACTCTACATCCAAAGACAGATAGAAAAACACGCCATCTATGACGTAGAGACCAGTCTCTTTAACCAAAAATATTTTCAAGCAAACCTCGCAACGGCTATGGCAAGGGCAAGAAGAGAGCATACGCCGCTTTCTATCTTTTGTCTCTCTATTGACAACTTTGAAAGCTATAATGATAAAGAGCAGCAATATCTTATCCAAAAAACAGCGCATCTGCTTGGTACAGTAACGCGTGATAGCGATACGGTATCGCGTTACGGTCAAAATCATTTTTCAGTTCTAATGCCGCTGGCTGACAGCAGCAATGCCGTTCGTCTTGAGGAGCGTATGAAAAATGCTATAGAAAAATTTGATTTTCAAATCTCTTTTGAGCCTCAATTTAGTTTTAAAATTACGCAACTTAAAGAGAATGAAACAAAAGAGGAGTTTACAGACAGAAGCGCCTGCTAAAGGTTCTTCTTTTTTTATTACTACTTGATTTCTAATCTATTATAAACCGTCCAGTGTCTCAATAAGCAGTTCTATCTCATTTTCATAGCTTGTCGCCTGTTTGGCAAGGCGCAGATAGGCCTTAAGAAGCTTGTCGGGTTTGTTGTCTGTATGCAGGTTGATGCCCGCTTCTGTCAGGTCTTTGTTGACAAAATCCGCAAAATCATCATCCAGTTTGATCTCGTAACGGTTCCCCGAAACAGTCAGTCCCACAGTTTTCACATTTACTCCTTTGGAGATAAAATCAAAAATTAAAAGGGAAAATTTTAATTTTTAATTGTTAATTGTTAATTCTCTAGGCAAGCAGCGCTTCTACCTGTGCGATAATCTTCTCGATCTCCGCATCTTTCTCTGTCAGTTCGTGTTTGAGTGTCTCTACCGTATTTTCAAGCGACTGTACTTTCTCCGCTTCTGCACGAAGGTTGTTAATAAGCATCTCTTGCTCCGACTGAGAACTGCTCATAGTCGTCAGCTGGCTTCTAAGCTCCTCATTTTGCTGTTTCAGCGACTCATAATCGGTCTTAAGCTGGGTGATCTTCTCTTGCAGTCTGTTTAAAGCGTTCATAAAAAACTCCGTTTTTTGAAATTAAAAATTAAAAGGTAAAAATTAAAAAAATTTTGTTACCTTAGTCTAATTGTTTTGGTATAATAGCGTAAGAATTAAAAGGTAAAAATTAAAAATTAAAAATTACGTGTTAAAGTGTAGAAAATTTTTATGCAAAAAGAGAATATTTTGTATAGCAAAAGCTATGCATTTGCTATACGTACAGTTAACCTATCTCGCTATCTAAATAATGAAAAACGGGAGTTTATTCTCAGTAAACAGATTTTACGCTCTGGTACAGCTATCTGTGCTCTGATCAGCGAAGCAGAATTTGCGCAATCTCAGGCAGATTTTATCAATAAATTGATGGTTAGTCTCAAAGAAGCCAATGAGACAAAATATTGGATCAATCTACTTTATGATACAAACTGCATTTCGAACGCTATGTATAAAAGTCTTATTGATGACATTAGAGAAATCATACGCCTGCTTGTAAGCATTGTCAAAAAAATAAAAAGCAAAACTTCCTAAAACTTTTTTTAATTTTTAACTTTTAATTTTTAATTTGAGAAAAGGAGCTCCCTTGCCAAACTTTACCGTAAACAGCCCCTACGCCCCCGCAGGTGATCAGCCAGAAGCGATTAGGCAGCTTTCAGACTCCATCATCAGAGGCAACCGCTACCAGACACTGCTTGGCGTGACAGGATCGGGAAAGACCTACACCATGGCAAAGGTGATCGAAGAGACAAAAAAACCGACACTCATCATGACACACAACAAGACGCTGGCAGCACAGCTCTACAGTGAGTTCAAAGCCTTCTTTCCCAACAACCATGTTGAGTACTTCATCAGCTACTACGACTACTACCAGCCCGAAGCCTACCTGCCAAGACAGGATCTCTTCATCGAAAAGGACAGCTCCATCAACCAGGAGCTCGAACGCCTCAGGCTCAGCACCACTGCCAGCCTGCTCAGCCATGACGATGTCATTGTCATTGCGTCAGTTTCTGCAAACTACGGTTTGGGAAGCCCGGAAGATTATCGCTCCATCGTCCAAAAACTTATTGTAGGAGAGGAGTACAACCAAAAAGCACTGCTGCTAAGACTGGTAGACATGGGCTATAAACGCAATGATGACTTTTTTGACATCGGAAACTTTCGTGTCAACGGTGAGGTTATCGACATCTATCCCGCCTATTCGGATGAGTTTGCCGTTCGTATCGAGTTTTTCGGCGATGAGATAGAGGAGATCTATACGTTCAACTCACTTACCGGGGAGAAAGAGAAATCCCTCAAAGAGGTCACCATCTACGCTGCCAACCAGTTTGTAGTCGGCAAGGAGAAGCTTGCGCGTGCCATTAAGAGTATTGAAGAGGAACTGGGTGATCGACTTGCTTTTTTTCAGCGTGAGGGGCGTATGGTAGAATACAACCGCCTCAAACAGCGTACAGAGTTTGACCTTGAGATGCTTGAAGCTACCGGTATATGCAAAGGCATCGAAAACTACTCACGCCACCTTACGGGCAAAAAGCCCGGAGAGACCCCCTACTCGATGATGGACTACTTTGAGGTAATGCATGATGATTACCTTGTCATTGTGGACGAGTCTCACGTTTCACTCCCTCAGTTTCGGGGAATGTACGCCGGAGACCGCAGCCGCAAGGAGGTACTGGTAGAGCATGGCTTCAGACTGCCAAGCGCACTGGACAACCGACCGCTGAAGTTTGACGAGTACATCAACAAAGCACCACACTACCTCTTTGTCTCCGCTACCCCTGCACAGCTTGAACTCGACCTCTCAGCCACGGTTGCCCAGCAGGTTGTCAGACCTACCGGACTGCTTGATCCTGAGATTGAGGTAATCGACTCGGAATATCAGGTTGAAAACCTGCATGACCGTATGAAACCGGTCATCGAGCGTGGTGAGAGGGTGCTTATTACGGTGTTGACAAAAAAAATGGCAGAGGAGTTGACAACCTACTACAACGACCTTGGACTCAAATGTAAATATATGCACTCCGATCTTGACGCTATTGAGCGCAACCAGATCATCCGTTCGCTGCGACTTGGAGAGTTTGACATATTGGTAGGGATCAACCTGCTAAGAGAAGGGCTTGACCTGCCCGAAGTAAGTCTTGTAGCAATTTTAGATGCAGACAAAGAGGGCTTTTTGCGCTCACAAACGGCACTTATACAAACTGCCGGACGTGCCGCACGTAACGCCAACGGCAAGGTATTGATGTATGCCAAGAAGATGACTGACTCGATGAAAGCGACTATCGAGATCACACAGGCAAGACGTAAGAAGCAGATTGCTTACAACAAAAAACACGGCATCACCCCAAAGACCACCATCCGGGAACTTGACACCAATCTCAAAGTCGAAGATGGCGGCGAACTTTACAACAAACGCAGCAAACTTGACAAAATGCCAAAAGCCCAACGCCAGCAGCTTGTCAAAGAGCTCAAAGCCAAGATGCTTGCCGCAGCCAAAAATCTGGAGTTTGAAGAGGCGGCAAGACTGAGAGATGAGATCGCGAAGATTAAAAAGCTGTAGTCATGCTTTGCATGAAGTGAAGAACTAAGAGTGAAGAGTTATGGTATGCCTGTGACACTTTGTGTCAAGTGAAGAACTAAGAGCGAAGAGTGAAGAGTTATGGTATGCTTTTCTTTTAAAAAGCTTTTATTATTTGCAGAAAGAAGGATAGAGAAATGTATTTACAATATTCCAATATCAAAGCATTGCAAAGCAATGCAAACCGACACTCTTCACTCTTCACTCTTCACTCTTCACAAAATCTACCGGCGGAGCCCCTCCGATGGTAGATTTAAACTCCCCGCAGCTCTACTTCAACCGTGAACTCAGCTGGCTGCAGTTTAACTCGCGTGTACTGGCACAGGCACTCGATGAGACACTGCCGCCGCTGGAGCGATTGAAATTTCTTGCTATCTACGGTACAAACCTCGATGAGTTCTACATGATCCGTGTGGCAGGTCTAAAAAGTCTTTTCAAAGCACGGGTACAGCAGACTGGTCCGGACAAACTCACCCCTGCCGAACAGCTCAAACAGATCCGTACCTACCTGCACAAAGAGCATGACATTTTGGAGTCATGCTACACCTCCATTATCTCCAAACTGCACACCCACGGGGTACACATCAAAAATTTCGATACCCTCTCCAAAGAGGAGCAGGAGGAGGTACGTACAATCTTTTTTGAAGAGATCTATCCGGTCATCATCCCTATTGCCATCGATGCAACCCATCCTTTTCCACACCTCAACAACCTCAGTTTTGCACTGGCTATTACCTTGCAGGATGAGTCACAGCACATTAAACACGGGCTTATTCGCATTCCCCGTATATTGCCGCGCTTTGTGCAGATCGATCATACGTTTATTCCCATTGAAAGTGTTGTAGAACACTTTACTACCGAACTCTTCCCCGGGTTTACCCCACTGGCATCGACCCCTTTTAGGGTCACGCGTAACGCCGATATCGAGATCGAGGAAGAGGAGGCAGATGATTTTCTGGAGATCCTTCAGGAGGGGCTGCGTTCACGAAACAAAGGCTCACTTATTCGCCTTGAGCTTCTTGAAGGGGTCGATGAAGATCTGTTACAGTTTCTGCTGACACACCTTAATCTGAACGAACACGACATCTATCCATACAAAAGCCTGCCGCTTAACCTTGGCGCACTCTGGCAGATTGTCGGTGACAAGCGGCTTTCCCATTTGGTACTGCCTACCTTCACACCCAAAATTCTGCCGCCTTTTGATACCGAGAATGTCTTTGAAGCGATTGAAAAACAGGATATTGTTCTTTACCACCCCTTTGACAGTTTTGAACCGGTGGTACAGTTTATCAAACAGGCAGCTGCGGACACAGAAACCATTGCTATCCGCATGACCCTCTACCGTGCAGGACAGAAATCACCCATTGTCAAGGCACTGATCGATGCAGCACGTGACGGCAAGCAGGTCACGGTGCTTGTTGAGCTTAAAGCACGATTTGATGAAGAGAACAACCTGCGATGGGCAAAAGCGCTTGAAGATGCGGGTGCACATGTGGTTTACGGTATTCCGGGGCTAAAAGTGCATGCCAAGATCGCACAGGTGATCAAACGCAAAGGGCGCAAACTGCAAAGCTATGTCCACCTTGCTACCGGAAACTACAACCCAACTACCGCCAAAATCTATACGGACATCTCCTACTTTACTGCCAAAGAGGTCATCTCCACAGACGCAACCCACTTTTTCCACTTCCTGACCGGGTTTTCCACCTATACCAAGCTGGGAACACTCTTTATGTCTCCGGTACAGATCAAACCCAAACTGATCAAACTCATTGAGAAAGAGGCACAACATGGAAAGGAAGGCTACATCATTCTCAAAGCTAACTCTCTGGTCGATCAAGACATCATCAAAACCCTCTACAAAGCTTCACAAAAAGGGTGCCGTATCGAACTGATCATCCGCGGTATCTGCTGCCTTAAGCCTGGGGTCAAAGGGGTCAGTGAAAACATTACGGTCTCCTCGATCATCGGAAAATATCTTGAACATCCGCGCATCTACTGGTTTAAGCACCAAAAGGTCAAGACCTATATCTCCAGTGCCGATTTGATGCCGCGCAACCTTGTACGCCGTGTTGAGTTGATGACCCCGATACTCGAACCCAATCTTTCACAGAAGATCGAACAGATACTCATGCTCCAGCTGGCAGACAACCAACTGCGCTGGACACTCCAGCCAAGCGGTGAGTACATTAAAGTACCCACACTGGGTAAAAAGGTGAACAACCATGCTATTCTTGAGCAGTATGTCAACAAAATTCACGACAAGACCAAAAAAGCAACGCCGGACTATGTAAGCCGTCTAGCAAACCGAATACTAAAAGAAGGATAAACAATGCTGATCAAATTTAAAGAGTGGACACCGAAACTGGGGAAAAATGCATGGATCGCCGAAGGGGCAAGCGTCATTGGACGCACAACCATCGGAGAGGACTCTGCCATTTGGTTTGGATGCGTGGTACGCGGCGATGTACACTTCATTACTATCGGTGACCGTACCAATATCCAGGACCTCAGTATGATCCATGTCACTCACCACAAGAAAGAGGATATGAGTGACGGTAATCCGACCATCATAGGCAACGATGTCACTGTCGGTCACCGTGTCATGCTGCACGGATGTACCATTGAGGATGCATGCCTGATCGGAATGAGCGCCACCATTCTTGACGGTGCAGTCATCGGAAAGGAGTCCATTGTAGGTGCAGGCAGTCTCGTAACCAAAAACAAAAAGTTTCCGCCACGCAGTCTCATTATGGGCAGTCCGGCAAAGGTTGTCCGGGAATTGACAGACGAAGAGGTCGCAGAACTCTATGCTTCAGCCAAACGCTATGTGGCATTTAAAAATGAGTACCAATGAATAAGATCATCACCAAAAGCTTTAAAGACCTCTTCAGTGGTATGGTTTTGGCATTCATCGCCAAAACCACCCTCATCTCACTGGCAGTTACTGCTGCCATCGCATGGCTCTTTGGCAGCACTGTCTCCTCTTTTGTCAAACACTATATGACATGGATTCCGTGGGAATGGGTGCAGACTACCGGTGCATCAGTAGCGGTCATTGCCATTGCCTATATGCTCTTTGTCGCTATTCATGCCGTGGTGACCTCTTTCATGGTTGAACCACTGCTGGCAAAGCTGGCACAAAAGCACTATCCCAACTCACCGGTCATCAGTACCCCAAGCATTGTTACATCACTGCTGATAAGCCTCCGGTCTGCAGCTGTGTTTCTTGTTGTATTTCTCTTTACTTTCCCACTGATGTTCGTACCCCTTCTTGGGGCAGTCTATATGCTCTGGCTCTGGTCTATCCTTATCAAGGCACCCACCCTCTATGATGTAGGCAGCATGTTCATTTCAGACAAAGCAGTACTCAAATCCCGCAGCAGCAAAACCACCCTTCTTGCCATGATCGCCACAGGCTTCAACTATATTCCGCTGCTCAATATCTTCTCTCCGGTATTTGCACAGATTCTGTTTTTGCATAGGATTGTGGGGGATGAGGAATTAGAAATTAGAAATTAGAAATTTTGGTATGCTTTCTCTCCGAGAAAGCTTAAATAAAAGCATTGCAACGCAATGCATACCGACACTATTCACTCTTCACTATTCACTAAAGAAGCTCTTCACTTTTCATTCTCCTGCTCTTCTTACTCGATATTGAAAACTGCAGCAAATCATCGGTCGTTTTAACATATGGGGGGAGGGTTTCAAAACTTTTGAGCATCACTTTGGAAGCACAAAGTGCATCGGAGTAGGCACGGTGGTGGTTAGTTTCTTCCATTCCCAGTGATTCAATAAGATAGGCAAGCCCGTAACGTTCACTTTCAAAGGTACGTCTGGCAAGGTCGATGGTGCAAAGTTTCAGATTGCCGATACCGCCAAGTCCAAAACGTTCGAAAGAGGCATCAAGAAAGGTGTAGTCAAAGTTGGCATTGTGTGCGACAAAGACAGCATCACCCATAAACTGACGCAATCCGGTCAACGCTTCCCTGCGTGTCGGCGCACCGATCAGATCTTCGGGTTCGATTCCGGTAATTTTCGTAATATATTCAGGCAGGAATGCACATTCGACAAAGGTTTCATAGCGGTCGATGATCTTGCCTTGATGCAACATCACCGCACCGATCTCAATCACCTGTGAAGTCCCCGGTTTGCTTCCATTGGTTTCAATATCAATGACACAGTATTGAGATTCATTGTAAGGAGTAAAAAAGGGCTTGAACCGATAGGTATCTGCCTTCTGTTCGATAGGATAGCCGGAGGCTTGCAGCAGGATAAAGATCGTGTCGCTCTCTTCAAGCAGTGTGGTATGGTTTTTAACCACAGATTCATACTGTTGCTGCGTCAAGATACCGCCATGCTTGCGGAACGCATCGGTCAGTTTACTAAATACTTTTCGCATGGGCGATAAAACGCTCTACTTTCGTATGGTCTTTCTTCCCTTTTACCGACTCCACCCCAGAGCTGACATCTACACCATAAAATCCATACGCTTTGACCTCTGCTACATTTTCAGGCGTCAGCCCTCCGGCAAGGATGATTTTGGAACAATCAACACCCTTAAACCATTCAAGGTTTAGCCGTTTTCCGCTGCCACCATAGGCTTCACAGTAGACATCAACCAGACGGTAGCGATCTGAGAAACGGTGAATATCTTCGGGGGTACGTGCACGTACCACAGGCAGGGTCTTGGTATCGACTGCATCGAGAGATGCTGCATCGACATCAAAATGAATCTGTGCCAAAGAGATACCGGTATAGCGGCATACCGTATCGATAGTCTCTGATCCTTCATTGACAAAGAGTCCTACCCGCTCCACAAATGGAGGAAGACGATCAATGATATGCTTGGCATCTTTAGGGCTAATGTAGCGCGGCGACTGGTTGTAAAAGACAAATCCAAGCGCATCCGCTCCACACTCTACCGCATGCAGCGCATCTCTTAGGTTGGTGATACCGCAGATTTTAACACGCATATAAACCCCCTATTGGGGTTAGTGAATAGTGAATAGTGAATAGTGAATAGTTGCGGTTTGCATTGCGTTGCAACGCTTTTCTTGAATTGACTTGTATACTCATTATTTCCTCATACTTCTTCTGAACGCTACACGCTGAACGCTTCCTCATTCTTCACTCTTCACTGTTTTAAAGAGGCGATCGCCTCTTCGACCCCTTTAGGGTGTTTATAGACATACGATCCGGCAACAACGACATCCACACCTGCATCGGCAAGCAGTTTGACATTTTGGTCATTCACCCCACCGTCAACTTCAATAAGACAATTTGGATTGCGTTTATCGATGAGCGCTTTGAGACGCTTTGCCTTTTCAATGACCGATGGGATAAATTTCTGTCCGCCAAAACCGGGGTTGACACTCATCAGCAGTACCATATCAAGGTCTTCAAGCAAAAACTCAACTGTTTCAGGAAGGGTATGAGGGTTGAGTACGATACAGGGGCGTATGCCGAGTGAACGGATATACTGAATTAAGCGGTGCGGATGCTTCTCCTCTTCAATATGAAAAGAGATGAATTCCGGTTTAAGCGGGGCAAAAAGATCGACAAAGAAAGTATTGTTCTCTACCATCAAATGAATATCAAGCGGTTTGGATGCCGCTTTGGCTACCGCTTCGACCACCACAGGACCGATCGTAAGGTTGGGTACAAAATGGCCATCCATCACATCAACATGTACAAAATCACATCCTCCGTCACAGACTGCTTTTACATCGTGTGCCAGCTGTCCAAAATCTGCCGAAAGTATACTTGGGGCTACTAACATACTGCTCCTTGTTCCCAAAAATCGACAATAATTATAACTATATCTTTCTTGTGTCCCGATTTACAGGGTTTTGCGTATGGGTTAACTCCTACTTAAGCTATCTTTGACTATAATCGCACAAATTTTTCACGCTGCATAAAAGCGTAATCACAAGAAGGATATATCATGGCAAGAAAATGTTCAGTAAGCGGTAAAGGTCCGCTGGTAGGTAACAATGTATCTCATGCAAACAATAAAACAAAAAGAAGACAGCTTCCAAATCTCAGATCTGTCAAGATCACACTTGAAGACGGTACAACCAAAAGAATTAAAGTTGCCGCTTCTACACTCAGAACCATGAAGAAAAAAGCTGCCCAAGCTGCTGCAGCTAACTAAATTCTTAGATAGGAGAGGGTATACTCTCTTATCATGACCCCTTTAGACAAACTCAAACAATTTCTCGGCTGGAGAACAGCACCCAAACCACACATCACACTCAATGACGAGTATTATGCACATTTAGCTCCGTTCAGACTTCCACTAATTCTCACTGTACTGATCATGCTTTTGGGTACGATAGGCTATATGGTCATCGATGACTTTAGCCTTATGGATGCAATCTATCAGACAGGGATTACTTTCACCACTGTCGGATATGGTGAGATACAGCCAATTTCTGATATGGGACGTATCTTTACGATTACCCTGATCATTTTTGGGTTTGTCGTCTTTTCGATCGCTGTAGGGATTATCGCAGAAGTTGTCAAAAAAGGGGAATTCCAAAAAACTGCCAAGGAGCGGAAAATGCTTTATGAGATCGCCAGACTCAAACACCATTTCGTTGTCTGTTACCATAACGAATTTACCATTCAGGTAACCAAACAGCTCAGAGAAAACCATATTCCGTTCGTGGTGGTCGATCCAAGAGAGGATCTTGAAGAGATTGCCAAAAAACACCGCTACCCCTACTATGTTTCCGCTGAACCGCATACAGAAGAGGGTATCCTCAAGTCGCATCTCTCCTCGGCAAAAGGGATGATCACACTTGCAGGCAATGTGGCAGACAACATTGCCACGATTGCTTCTGCGCGCCTTTATGAAAAAGAGATAGGACGTATGCGGAAATATCTCATCATTGCCAATGCGCAAAGCTATGAAGATGAGACCAAACTGCTCAAACTCGGTGCGGACAAAGTAGTGACCGCCACCAAACTGATGGCACAGCGTATCAACGCCATGGCGGCGCGTCCGGATATGGAGAACCTGCTGCAGGAGTTTCTTTACAAAAAAGATACCCCACTTGATATGGAAGAGGCAAAAGTCTCCAAAACCTCCTGGCTGACACTCAAACAGATCAAAGCGGCACGTTTTCGCGATATTGCCAATGTGACCATCATTGGTATCCGCCAAAAAGACGGCAAATTTATCCCCATGCCAAAGGGAGATACCATCATTATGCCTGAATCAAAGCTGCTTCTCATTGGCACCGGTGACGGGATACGCAAAGCCAAAAAGATCATTCGTAAAAAAAGCAAACCCGAAGAGCTGAAATATATTTGAATTAGTGAAAAATTAATAGTGAATAGTGAATAGTTTTGGTATGCCGGTCACGCGTTGCGTGAAGTGAAGAGTTAAGAGTGAATAGTGAAGAGTTGTGGTATGCTTTTCTTTCGAAAAGCTTTTATTAGAGGTCTTTATTTATGTCACACTACACAATTACGCCACTTGAGGGCGGGCTTGCCAATGTCAATGGGTTTTACTGTGATGCTGTCAATGTCGGCATGCGTCCGGATGCTTCACAGGGAGATGTCGCGTTTATCCGTTCAGATACACTTTGTGATGTCAGTGCTGTTTTTACCACCAACCGGTTTCAGGCAGCACCTATCAAACACTTTCAGAGTTATCCACAAGGATTTCAAACCGATTTTGTACTGATCAATGCTAAAAATGCCAATGCGATGACAGGGCAAAAGGGTATTGACGATATTGACACCATTATGTCAACACTTGCAAAGAGTATTAATGTCACCAATCCTCTTATGAGTTCAACCGGTGTCATCGGCTACCGGCTACCTGTTGACAAGATCACATCAGCATTTGACAAACTCGATTTTCATGCCAAAAACTCCGATGCCGCTGCACGGGCGATCATGACCACAGACAGCTTCAAAAAAGAACTTGCCTGCCGTGTTACTCTCAAAGACGGCACACACTTCCATATCGCCGCCATCTGCAAAGGTGCCGGAATGATCAACCCCGCTATGGCTACTATGCTCTGTTTTATTGTTACCGATGCTGATATCCCCAAAACAGATATGGATACACTGCTGCAAAGTGGCACAGAGAGCTCATTTAACCGCATCTCCGTTGACGGAGATACTTCTACAAACGATACAGTCATGTTGCTTGCCAACAGACAAAGCGGCACCTATGACAAAGCTGCTTTTGCCCAAGCACTCAACACCATGATGTTCGATCTTGCCATGATGATACTCCGTGACGGAGAGGGAGCGAACAAAGTGGTGGCTTTTAAAGTTAAAGGCGCAGAAAGTGATGCACAGGCACAAAAGGCGGCAACGGCACTGAGCAACTCCCTGCTGGTCAAAACCGCCCTTTTTGGAGAAGACCCAAACTGGGGGCGTATCGCATCGACCATCGGTGCAAGCGGCATTGTGTGTGACGACACCAAACTAACTATCTACTATGATGATCTGCTGATCTACTCAGACAGCCACAGAGAGCTCAATGCTGCACGTGAAGAGGAAGCGTATCGTATTATGAAGCAGGAGACATTCACTGTCACATGCGATCTTGGACTTGGCAGTGGCAGCTATACGGCATACGGGTGTGACTTGAGCTATGAATATGTAAAGATCAATGCGGAGTACCGTACATAGCAACGTATGGGTGTTTACTCTTTTCACCCCACTGTTATCGCAAAAAAGCTATAATACTAAAAATATATACAGGAGCAACTATGTTACACGAATACAGAGACGAAATCCATGAACTCAAACAGCAAAATGCACACTTTGCAAAGATCTTTGAAGAACACAATGAACTCGACCAGAAAGTAGAAGACGCAGAAGCAGGACGTATTCCGCTGACAGATGTTGAACTTGAAACACTCAAAAAAGAGAAGCTGCGTCTCAAAGATGAAGCCTATAAGATGATTCTTGACTATAAACAAAGCAAAGAAGCATAATGATAGCGGGTATGTCCCGCTTCCTACTTTTCCCCTCTCCTCTTATCCATTTTACCTTACAAAGTGAGCTGATACTATGCACCCGTTCCACACACTGCCCTCCATCCCCACGCCTCTGACAGAAAAACTCAGCAGTCTTGATTTACATACGATGACCCCTGTTCAGGCAGAGTGTATCCCCGCAATATTGGCGGGTAAAGATCTGATTGTCCAGTCAAAAACCGGCTCAGGCAAAACATTGGCATTTGGTATTCCTGTGGTAATAGAGGCTGATTCATCCAAATACCTTCCGCAGACCCTCGTCATAACACCTACAAGAGAGCTTGCAGAGCAGGTTGCTGTTGCTTTGAGAGAAATCGCCGCCTTCAAACCCAATCTTAAGATTCTTACCCTTTATGGGGGCACACCACTGCGTGTACAGGCAGATTCCCTACACAATGGTGCCCATATTCTCATAGGTACACCTGGGCGTCTACTCGATCACCTCTCTAAAGAAACCATGAATCTATCGGGTATCACCCGTATTGTACTCGATGAAGCAGACCGGATGCTCGATATGGGCTTTTATGACGATATTCTCAAGATCATTAGCCGTACATTCCCAAAACACCAAACCCTGCTCTTTTCGGCAACTTTTTCACCCAAAATAGAACAACTTGCCACCAGTCTTCTGCATACACCACAGATCATTAAAGTACAAACGGAACATGAAACCCAAAAGATTGCAGAGACCTACTATGAAACAGATGAGAAGTTCAAAACACTCAAATCACTTATTGGCCATTATACACCAGATTCTCTGCTGATCTTTGCCAATACCAAAAGTGATGTTACAGCACTTGCCCAAAGGTTGCAAGCACAGCAGCACAGTGTTATTGCTTTGCATGGCGACCTTGACCAGACTGAACGCAATGAGGCGGTTATTATGTTTGCTAACGGTTCTAGAAGGATCATGGTCGCTACTGATATTGCTTCAAGAGGGCTGGATATCAAAGGCATCGATATGGTAATAAACTATGATCTTCCTTTTGATAAAGAGGTTTATATCCACCGCATTGGGCGTACCGGAAGAGCAGATGCCTCCGGTATCGCTGTCTCGCTGACTGGTTCACATATTAACCCAAAGACCGCCTATATCAGAGAATGTGCTAGACAAGGTAATACTAAAGTACTGCATGTAACAAGAGACTACCCTATGCAGTCTAATTGGGTCACACTCTGCCTTGGCAGCGGCAAACGGGATAAACTCCGTAAAGGGGATATACTCGGTACCCTCTGTAAAGAGATAGGCATAGAGAATGAGGATATAGGAAAAATGGAGCTTAACCAAAACCGAAGCTACATTGCCTTGCACCACCATGCTATAGACAAAGTTCTTAAAGCTTTAAAAAACGGCGTAAAAATCAAGAAGCGGAAGGTCAAAGGGTGGGTACTTTAGAGGATACATCCCGATACATATTTTCAAACAATAGCAAAGCGAGTTCTTGCGACATTTTAATTTTTAACGTAAAAATCTATACACACACTCTGCTACTCATCCAATATACATTTACGCCTTTTTTCTCTAACCACATAAAAGAGTGTAATGAAAACAACTCCTAACAGTGCAATCAGTGTTGCAGTATGCAAATACTGGGAGATAAGTGCCTTATTGGAGCCAAGCAGATAGCCTAATGCCACCAGTACAATGACCCATACACCTGCACCCAACGCAGTATAGAAAGAAAATTTTACTACATTCATTCTTGCAAGTCCTGCCGGAAGGGATATAAGCTGTCTGATACCGGGAATTAACCTGCCGTTAAACGTTGAGATCTCTCCATGTCTTTGAAAAAAGGTCTCTAACTTTTCAAGTGTATGGGGTTTGATAAACATATATTTGCCATACTTAAGCAAAAAAGATCGTCCAAAATAGACTGCAATGTAGTAGTTGAAGAGTGCCCCTGCTACTGAACCGGCAATACCGACAAGAACAATCAAGTAGAGATTCATCTCTCCCTGATAGGCAAGATAACCTGCGGGGATCATGATCACTTCGCTTGGGAAAGGGAAAAAAGTACTCTCAAGAAACATCAGAAGAAAGATGCCCCAATAGCCCATATTGCCTATCGTATCGACAAGGTATACGGCTATGTTGTGTATCATACGAGGGTTATTCGCTAAATGCGCCTACAGAGGTAAGTTTCTCATAACGCTTTTCAAGCAATTCTTCCAAAGAGAGCTCCTTGAGCTCTTTGACAGTATCAAGGAAGTAGCGTTTTAACACTTCCGCTGCCGTTTTTTTGTCACGGTGCGCCCCGATAAGCGGCTCATCAAGCACATCATCGATCAGCTTGTGTTCAAGTAGGTCATTTGGTGTAATCTTGAGAGCTTTGGTAGCGGTTTCAACCTTGCTTGGATCGTTCCATAAAATTGCCGAACACCCTTCAGGGGAAATAACGGCAAAAATTGAATAGCGCATCATGGCAAGCTTGTCAGCCACACCGATTGCCAGTGCTCCTCCGGAACCCCCCTCACCAATCACCACTGATACCATCGGTACCTTTGTCGCGGCAAATTCAAAAAGGTTACGGGCGATCGCTTCACTCTGTCCACGCTCTTCCGCACCAAGCCCTGGATAGGCACCTGGAGTATCAATAAGCATCAGTACAGGAATGTTGAACTTCTCTGCAAGCCTTACGGCACGAAGCGCTTTTCTATACCCTTCCGGGTTTGGCATACCGAAGTTACGCTTGATCTTGTTTTTGACTCCACGCCCTTTCTGCTCACCAATAACCATTGTCTTCTGTCCATCAATCCAGCCGATATAACAAAGAATAGCCGGATCATCACGGAAAGCTCTGTCTCCATGGATCTCATAGGCATCTTCAAGGATCAGTTTAATATAGTCAAGCGCATAGGGTCTGTCCGGATGGCGTGCAAGCTGAAGTTTCTGATAGTCACTAAGTGAACTAAACGTCTTTTCAACCTCTTTTTGCAACTCTTTTTGCAGTTTTTCAACCTGTTCAAGATTGGCAACGGCATGGGCAGAGACGATCTCTTCCTGTATCTTCTCTATCTTGCTTTCAAAGTCTAAATAAGTTGCCATGTGGGATACTCCGATTATACTTTCTTGAAGATAACAACACCGTTTGTACCGCCAAATCCAAAGGAGTTGCTCATAACGACATTGATATCTGCTTTTCTCGCCTCATTTGGAACATAGTCAAGATCACAGTTCTCATCCGGTGTGGTGTAGTTAATGGTGGGAGGTAACACACCTTCTCTCATTGCCATCAAAGAGACAACTGCTTCAATTGCACCGGCAGCCCCGAGGCAGTGACCGATCTGACCTTTGATAGAACTTACCGGAGGACAATTTTCTTTTCCGCCAAAGAGTTCTTTAAGTGCAGCTGTCTCATTTTTGTCATTAATTGCCGTAGAAGTACCGTGAGCATTGACATAATCAACCTTTGGCTCTCCTGCCATTTTATATGCCATTTTCATAGCACGTAACGGTCCGTCCATTGTCGGAGTGGTGATATGGTTCGCATCACCGCTTTCACCAAACCCGATGATCTCACCGTAAATTGTAGCACCGCGTGCAACAGCATCTTCATACGTTTCAAGTACCAGTGCAGCAGCTCCCTCTCCCATAATAAATCCGTCTCTATCTTTATCAAACGGTCTAGAAGCACTTTGCGGATCATCATTACGTGTAGAAAGTGCCTTCATCGCGGCAAATCCACCGACTCCTGCAGCACAGATAGCCGCTTCGGCTCCGACAACCAACATCTTATCCGCAGTACCTATCATAATAGATTTTGTTGCTTCACCTATAGCATGCGTACCTGCGGCACACGCCGTAACAGAAGAGAGGTTTGGACCTCTTAAATTATGCGCTATAGAAACGAATCCGCCAAGCATATTAACAAGAGAAGAGGGAATAAAGAAAGGAGAAATTCTTCTAGGACCGCGTGTTTCGGCAATAACGGAATTCTTCTCGATATTGATCAGTCCGCCTATTCCGGAGGCAGATGCCACCCCGAAACTGTCATGGTTTGTATCTTCCGGCAAATTTGCATCCGCAATTGCTTCGGCAGCAGCCTTGAGCCCAAGCTGAATAAATCTATCTGCTTTTTTCACCTCTTTGGCATCCATAACGGTTGTAGGGTCAAAATCGGTAATCTCTCCTGCTATTTTAACCGAATGTTTCTCCGTATCAAACGAACCAATCTCTTTAATACCGCATTTTCCGTCTACAATAGCCGAAAAAGCACTCTCTTTGTCCAATCCCAAAGAGTTAATCATTCCCAAACCTGTTACCACTACTCTTTTCACTGCTTCTCCTATTTGTCTGCTTTCATAAGATATAGGTGAATATTTACATAAACACTCATCTATCTCTTACCGCCTCTCTTTGCAGAAAGGCTGTAAAATTTACGCGTTTGCGTTCTCAATAAACTTGATGGCATCACCAACTGTTGCGATTGCTTCTGCCTGATCGTCAGGAATTTCAATATCGAACTTCTCTTCCAAAGCCATAACCAACTCAACGACATCAAGACTATCAGCCCCAAGGTCTTCTACAAATTTAGACTCTTCTTTTACCTCATCAGGGCTTACATTCAGTTGCTCAACAACTACTTCTTTTACATCATCAAATAATGCCATCAATTACTCCTTAAGTTTGTTAAAATACGGACAATTATAACCTAAAATTGATAAAAAAGGCATAGTGTTTACATCAATAGCAAATAACTTAAAGATGTAAACAAATATTATTTGCCCAAAAGCTTCTTTTTTACAAATGGATCATGAAGGTTTTTCCCCTGAAGCATCAACAGCTTCATCTCATCATAGGAGACAAATCCTTTCTTTTTTTTAGTATAGGGTGCAAACCCATACCCCATAGGAGAGGGACCAGTACGCGTATACCAAGCCTTATGTGCATCTATCCATTCGTGTGTATCTAATGTTTTAACTACAAGTTTATTGATTTTAGGTGTATTTTTTTGAAGCCAAAGAACAACGCAGCCAATATCATCAAAAAAGTAGGTATTGCCATTTTGGGCAATCAGTTCTATTATATAATTAAGATCGTCAATATTCATATTGCACTCTGAACATTGGTACTCTTTGGGTTTTATCTTTATAATTTCATGCATTGTATTATTCTTATAGACATACTTTGCTCCCTGATCACTCCCTAAAGAGAGCAGAAGCGTAATCATTACAGCAATCACTATAGCAAAGACACCGATATTAATCAATATTTTTTTCACAACAACACTCCGTTTTTAAGATAATAGATAACAACATAAGCACTACAAAGCAGTACAAAAAAGGTAAGAAATAGTAACGAAACTCTCTTTAGCCTTTGTGACGTATGCCCAAAAAACAGCTTCATTGCCGCACTATCTAACGCATAAAATACACCCAGCAGCAATGATCCCCAAACCAGATATCCCACATAAAAGTAATGATCTTGCAACATACAGAATGGACACTTGTGGGTAGGAAGCTGATAGATATAGGTACCAAAAAAATAGACAACTGCATAGTAGCTTATCACAAGAAAAAAGAGTGAGGCAAAGATACTCACTACACTCAATTCTGCAACAATTGTCAATAGACTTAAAGCAAAGAGCAAATAAAAGAGTATCAACAGCTTGGGAATATCTAACCCAAAAGGCAAACTGTCGGCACTACCACCTATCTGACCAAAGATGACCGAACAGCAGCTTACGGGCTTGGTGGTTTCGATATGGGTAAAGTAGAGAATATCCAATAGGTATTCGGCACTCAAAAAGAGAAATATCACAACAAAAAACCATGACTTTACTATTGTATAAGGGTAGTTTTTAGCCTGAAGATCAAGAGCATTGAGACTAAGCCACAAACCGCTTAGAAAGAGTACGACAATTTTAATACTCAGTAGAGGGTTGCCATAACTATTTGCTTTGATCACACCTGCACCACACATCGCACCGGGGATAAGGTCTGAGAGCGTATCGATAGTATAGACAAAATAAGGAAGCAGCAATATCTTAAGCAACATCGCAAAAAAGATAATCGTGATGACAAGATAGGAGCGATTTTCCAATGCGAACTGTTCAGTGGTAAACGCATCAAAGTTCCATCGTCTCAATACTCCTATGGTTAGAACAAAGGCAATAAAGAGTAGAAGGTAGAGAAGTGTCTCAGAGAAAAGATAGACAATTACTTCATTGTTTAAAAGTATCTCATTCATAGGGGCTTCTTTGTTTATAGTGTATCTTAAGATTGTCTCTGATGATGTTTAACTATCATACCATCTTCCATATAGATCACACTGCTTACAAAAGAGAGGTTTTCAAATAGCGGATCATGGGTTGCGACGATCACCGTCTTGCCAATCTGTTGCAGCATTTCAAGTATCTCAATAAATTTAAGTGAATTTGCTTTGTCCAGATTGGCAGTAGGCTCATCACACAAAATAAGCTCCGGCTCATGCACCAATGCCCGCGCAATGGCACACCGCTGTTTTTCGCCTCCTGAAAGCTTATTGACAGGCTGCGTTGCTTTATGTGCAATCGCTGCGCGCTGCATACTCTTTGCGACCCTCTCGCGAACAACCCGAAGCGGTAAGCCGGCATGTACAAGCGGCACCATCACATTCTCCTCAACACTTAGATCCTCAAGAAGATTAAAGTGTTGAAATATGACACCGATATGGTCTGCACGATATCTTGAGGCATGAAAATCCGGCAACTTGGAGACAAGCTCTCCGGCTACAACAATCTTTCCGCTACTTGGTTTATCAAGCGCTGCGATAAGCGAAAGCAGTGTAGATTTCCCACTTCCGCTTACTCCGCTTAGGATAACAGTCTCCCCTTTAGAGACTTTCAGATTGACTGCTTTAAGTGCCTCAAATGCCTGTGCTGTTTTCTCATGGTATATTTTGTAAACATTCTCAAGGACTACCATCGTGAAACCTCATACATTGAAAATAGTAGCGTTGTTGCGGAATGATATGCTTTAATACTCACAACATAGCCTCTTTAGGTGGTGTAACCGCAATCTTCCAAGCAGGTATCAAAACCGCTGCAAAGAAAGGAACCGCATAAAAGAGAAAAATCGACCCAAGCAGTCCAAAGTGTATCACCGGCACAAAAGTGACACGGTTTGGCAAGTTGGCACCGCCTAAAAATATCTGATTTAGGATTGGAGCTCCCCATACAAAGACATAAAGGTATGCCAAAACGACCCCTAACACAAAACTGACAATCACAACTATACCCGTCTCGTAAAACTTCAAGGCAAGCACATCCTTGATACTCCACCCTACAGCCCTTAAAATACCTATCTCTTTTCTCTCGGCAGAGTAAACCATCGCGTACCGCTGATAAAGTATCAGCATAAAGGTTACGGTAGTAATAAGATAGAGTATCAAAAAAAGTCCGCCTTTATAGTTATAGAGATTTTCATACGCCTTTTTCACCTCCCGTTTTTCCACCACGCGTACATCATAGAAAAGAAGATGCAATTTGGTTACGATATTGTCCCACTCCGCATCATTGGGTACATTGAAAGTAATATCAGTAACCTCATTATCGTGTAAACCAAAAATCTCTCTGGCAAGCTCAATCGGCATGAGTATCATATCGTTAGCGATAAGATTGGTCTCTTGGGGCAAGGTTTGATAGATATGTACTTTTTGAAAATTTCCCGTGGGTGTTTTGAATGAAAAGGCATCTTTGTAGTAGTGTGCATTTAGATACGCTTTGACACCCTCTCCCACAAGCATATTGGGTGAGGAGAAAAAGCGTTTCAAGTCTACCTTTGCCATAAGCTTTTGCAAAGCCTTATTATTTTGCTTGTCAAAAAAATCCACCCCTACGATCAAAAAGGATTTTTCACGAGGAGCAAAGTAGTACCTGCCGTAAATACGTGCACTTACCTGTGTAACGCCATTGATCTGTTCAATCTTGTCAAGCCAAGAGAGCGGCGTATTAACAGCTCTGCCCGCTTCAACCCTGCTAACGGTAAAATCGGCCTGCTTATCCAGCGTACTCATCAAAGAGTGCTGTAGTGATATGGAGACAAAAAGTACCGCACTTAAAAGAAAAATGATAATCACCGAAATCAGTATCGCACCGATATGTTTGCTTTTTTGTTTAAAAAAGAGCAGTGTGAGGAAATGAAGAAATGTGTTTGTAAACAGAGGGCTATTGCGCATAAACAAAATCCATTTTGTCTATTGCCTGCATCTGCGGATAGGCAGGGTGTCTTGCATGCTCAAGCAAAAAGACACGCGGTTCATAAAATGCTACGCTTAAAGAAGGTGAAGGAAGTTTTGTTATGGCAACTATTTCAGAGAGTTTAGTATGTACTGTTTGGGTATCAAATGTTATATAGTGAAGCGCTATCGCACCTATCATAAACAAAAGTATCGATACGGATATGAAAAACTGTTTTTCCATTGTTACCTGCTTTCTCTACTTCAGACCATCAAGTCCCATCAGCATTGTATCGGTAATTTCATCAAACTTCACAATAGATTTTCCATTGTGATCCTCTAAAAATACCTGAGCACTCTTTTGGTTCTTAAAAGGAATAAGCTCACGTCCCATAGGTCCAAAGATATCTGAATCAAGCACATAAAATGCCTTTTTAGCAGGAATCTCCTCTAATGTATAGTAGTCACTGACACTCATTTTGGTAATATGATCACGCGGATAGACAAAATCCCCATCAAAGATATAATACTTCATCATATCTTTCACACCGTCAAAATAGCGCTTTTTGTTATCTACTATCATCATCGTTGTCCATTTAGGATATTTACTGACAAACATACCGCAAACCGGACATTTGGCATCTTTGGGAACTACAATGCAGCTCTTGTGCAGCTCCACCTTTTGATGCAGAAGATAGTAGGCAACGGCTTGCAGTTTGCGTTTTGACAGAGGCAAGCAGACTTTAGAACGCTTGATCTTTTTAGTTAAAGCCTCTATTGTAATATTTTCCTCTTTATTTGCAGGGAGTTTGCTTTGATCACACATTGCCTGAACAATACGCGACCCTTTTTCTATACGCTTTATCTCTATTGCGCTGCTGTTTTGGGTTGCATAGAGCGTCTGTATGCTCCATAATGCTATCCATATGATTTTGTTCATACTTAATCTATACTTTCCCTGCTATTTTCTCTTTCTTAGATAAAGCCCGACTGCTTGAAGCTGCTTACCATTTAAACCTTTGCAGAGTTTATTCTCTACGATAAACGCTTTTGCTTCAGCGGTTGTACCAAAGTGCTTCTTTGTCTTTTGACACATTTTCTCATATATCATCGCACCTTTTTTTGCCATCATTGCCTGCTTTTTGGCAATCATTTGGTTATCTTTGGCAAAATCCGCTTTTGCCGCCTGTAATGCACCCTTAAAGTCTGTCACCTCTCCACCGTTTGCCTTTGCAAATGCTTCAGCATCTTCTTTTGTTGCAAAGGCATACTTGCTTACGCGTGTCATAGTGCCATGCTTGTTGCTTCCTACCACATAGAAAGCTTTTGTCGCATCTACAAACTTCAGTGTATTGGTATCGACCACTTTAATGTTGCTTAACTTTGTACCTTTTTGCATATCTTCTACAAGGCAGTGGATTGAGCAATACTGTTTTGTCTTACCGTTAGCTGTTGCAGCATGGTTTGTTTTAAAAAACATTGCAAGAGCCATGCCACACTCAGGACAGAACGCTTTTGCCTTCCCCTTTTGCAGCAGTATTGCCTTCTCTTTGGGTACACTCTGAAACATCTGCATCATTTTTTTGGGCTTATTCATATGCTGCATCGCTTTACCGCACTTGCCTGCCCCACACTTCATCTCTGCCTGCACAGAGGTGATCATCATACCTGTTGCCAATAGTACCAATAGAAATTTTTTCATTGTTTGTCCTTATAATTTTGATAGTTAATTGTAATCTTATAGTGTTAAAAAAGTGTTAATTTTTTCTCTAATAGCATCGATATATCGCTTCTGGCAGATTTTAAATATTATTTTTTATTATGTACTTTTAATGAATTACATGATAGCATTACTTACTTAATTAGGCTAGACACAATAGTGTTCAATAAAAAGGTAAATCTTGGAATGATTTTAAAATAGAAGCCAAAAATGATAATTTAGAGTTTTTTACTATGAAGAAGTTATATGAACGTATGGTCAGTACATTTAAACGATCTACAGAACATACACCTGAAGAAAACCGATCAGATACAGCTTCTGCTGCCGAAATCTTGGAAACATTCAAAATTGAAAACCAAAAGATCAAAATTGAAAACCAACCTTTCCGACTAAGCGGTCTGTTGCATATTTTAACCAACAAACTCAGCAAAGAACTCAAAGATCAAGAACATAAACTCTACTATGACGTTGATCAGGATGTCGGACGCTATCTGGTAGGGGATAACGACTATATCGAGCAGGTGTTGCGTCCTGTTTTAAAGCAGCTTATTTTACTCAATACCCGCTCTGAGATTATTTTACATATCTCAAAAGAGAAAGAGAGTCGTATTATTTTTGATGCATCCAATCCCAAAGCAACCCTGCCAAAAAGCTTTTTAGAACACTTTGAACAAGCAGCAGCCGTTAAAAATGATCCATTGCAGCAAGATATTATCAAAGCCAAACATATCGCTACAGCAATGGGTGGTGCGCTTGAGATAAAAAGCAGCAGAAGAGGCGGTAGTCATTTTCTATTTTCTATTCCCTATATTCCCGACAAACACAGCAAAAGCAATCAAGAAAAGCTAAAATCGGAGTTAAAAAACAAACGGGTGCTTTTTATAGGAAAAGACCCTTACGATACCAAATATGTTCAATCTATCTTTACTATTTTCGGTCTTAAAATAGAAAATATGCAGTTTGATCTGTTTGAACGCAAAAAACCTGATCTATCCAAGTACAATATGGCTATCTTACGCTCAACCGACCTGACACCGAAACATATCGGTTTTTTTAAAAACTTTCGTCAAAAAGACAAAAGCGGTTTCAAACTGATTATTATCCATGAACTTTTTGAACATCAAACTAAAATTGAACTTACAAAACCCATTGCCGATGCCGAACTTTACAGTCCCGTAATCATAGGGGATGTTGAAGAGATTTTAAACCATATGTATATTTTTAAAAGCAAAGCGGTTAAAGGCATTAGCAATATGGAAGTATTTGATCCTGCTTCCTTTATTGTTACAGGGCAGAGAGATCCTACCAAAGAAGATATGGAGTATTTTCGTGGCGCACATATTGCCGTAGCAGAAGACAGCAAGGTTGATCAGCGCGTAATGCGCAATATTCTTGATGTTGACGGCATTAAAATGTTTATGGTCAACAACGGTAAAGCGATGCTTGAGCTTTTAGAAAAAGAGGAGATTGATATTATCTTTACCGATATCAATATGCCGATTATGGACGGTCTAACCATGACAAAAGAGATTCGAAACAATCCGAAATATAAAAACCTTCCTATTATCTCCATCTCTTCATTGGCATTTCAGCATGAGATTAAAGCGATGCAGCTTGCGGGAATGAACGCCTCCATTGCCAAACCTATTAGCGCTCAGGATGTTTACAGAGCACTGGAGCGCTTTTTAAAGATAACCCCAAAAATGCAAGCGCGCTATGCGCAGCTTATTCGGGAGAGAAATGCCCCCGCAGAATATTACGGAAACCCTGCTGTTTTAAATGTCAAACGCGGAATTGAAGATGCCGGTAGCAAACTTCAGTATATTGAACTTCTCAATGAGACACTGGAGATCGTAGAAGGAACACAAGAGGAGTTAAGAAAACTAATCTTGGAGGGAAACTACCTTGCTTTGCAGTCTTATGCCCGTTCCATGATTACACTTTATGGCAATATCCATGCTGATGAAATGGTCTCTATGTTTAAAGAGATTATGGTTTATCTCTCTACTAACAAATCAAAAAGTTTCTTGGCAGAATATATTTTGCTTTACAAAAAGAATTTTAAACATCTCAAAAAAGAGATTGATGCCTTTAAAAACTATATTACCCAAAATGTGCTCTAAAAAGCACATGGGAAATTTGGATTTTAAGATTAAAATGTATACCTCACATTGGCATAGATATAGCGACCCGGCTCATTCATGAGCATAATTTCATCCCCTCCGGTAATTAGTGTCAGATCTTTGTATGTATTGGAAACGGCATAGGTTTGGTCAAACAGGTTATCGATACCGACAGTCACTTCAAAATGTTTGGCAAATGTCTTTGTTCCTTTCAAATTGATAACGGCATAGCTGTCAAGTGCCTGCTCTCCATTGTCTGCATCGTAGTCAGACCATTTCGCCGATGCAATGAGCTCTGCTGAAAGTGCAAGTGTCTCATCCCAGTCATAATTGAATGCCACATTGGCTTTCAACGGTGGAATTTCCGGAAGATCAGTATCGTTTTGTCCAGTCAGCGGATCTTTTTTCTCACCTCTTTGGTATGCCGCCCCGTAATCAATATAAAACGACTCTGAAACTGCATAGGTACCGCTCATCTCCATACCCCAAATAGCAGCATCTACATTTTCATATCGTTGCGTAGTTGCGTTGTAGAGGATATCATCCTTGAGATCACTATAAAAGAGTTTGGCTTTGAGTGTTGCATTGTCATAAGCGGCATCGATACCGATATCAACCTCACGATTGACCACTTTGCTCAGATCAGGATTACCTACCAAATGACCGGTTGTACCTTTAGTATAGAAGTAGAGTTCTTTACCATCCGGCACCCTTGAAGCAATACCTATACCCGCAAAATATTTCAGATTTTCATCCGCATGGTAAGTAGCAAAAAGATTTCCGTTCAGCGCATTATAGCTGTTGTCCGGAACACCAGGACGTGCTGTTGACACCGTTGTATCGTCATATCGAACGCCTGCCTTCAGTTCAACACGCTCCAGGGTAATATTGTCTGCCACAAACAAAGCTGTATTTTCCGTTTGGGCATCCCAGATACTGTGAAAGTTTGGATAGGCAGCATTGGGAAAAGGCTTTTCATTGCGCCAATAGGCACCATCCCAGTTACGTTTGGAGTAGTCTATACCTGCGATAATATTATGATTGCCCACCATAAATGCATTTTTAAGTTTTGCACCCTGCATTTTAGTGCTTAGCTGGTGCTTTATGACACCAAGTGTACCACTTCCCATCGGTTTTTCCGTTGACTTCCTGTAGCGGTTGGACATAGGATGGTCTACCTCTGACCGGTACAGATCCAACGTCAGCTTTTTAGAGTATTTTCCCAATGCTTTAAGTGTATAGTTGAACGTATATATCTCTCCCTTGTCATAATCGGCATCCATCGGTGTATTGGGGTAGAGTACATCGTCACTCCTGTCCTGTGTATAACCAAAGCTGACCGACTGCGTATCGGTCATGTCCCAAAAAAGTTTTCCCATAAAGGTCTTTTTGCTAAAGGCATCCAGGTCACGGTACTGCGGTTTGTATGCCATTCCTTTGGATTCTGGGTGTGTTGCGATGTAGGCATCCTGCTGCTGTGCAAAATCTCTGCCGTCACCATCTTCGTACTGACCACTTTTTTCTGTTGAGGCAGAAAGCAGCACTCTCACACGCTCCACTCCTCCCGAGAGGCTGAACGCTCCCTTTTGGTAGCCCCAGCTTCCGGCATTGAGACTCACATCGCCATGCCACTCTTGTGTAGGCTTGAGCGTATGGATCTTGACATCGGCACTCAGCACTCCGAAATCTTCCACATTATATGGACCTTCATTGATCTCTATATAGTCTATGTTGTTAGTCAATACATGCGAAACCGGAGGGTCCATCCGGTTGGGACAGGCACCGTAGAGTTTGGCACCGTCTATGGTAACATTGATATTGTCTTTTTTCTGTCCGCGTACAATAATATCGTTGGCAACACCCGAGCGGCGTACCAGTGTCACACTTGGAGACTGCTTGAAGAGCGCTTCTGCAAGATCGGCAGACTTGATCTCATCTCCATGTACATCTTTAACCACTTCGGTATCTACTTTTGCCTCCACATCGATAGTACCAAGCTGCGATTCTGTCGCATGCAGTGATACTGCACATACAAACGAAAGTACCAATCCCTGTTTTTTACTGATCATTCTCTTCTCCTAAATGTAATAAGGGGGAGTATGACAGCCTTGTGTTAAATTAGTGTTAAACTATCTGAGTCGATATCGCAGGGTGAGTGAAACCGTAGAGGGAAGCGGCATCGGTGCTTTGTTTGCATTGACAGGAAAGGCGCTTTTGATAGCTTTACGGGCAGACCTGTAAAAGAGGCTTGAGCCCGAAAGTACAATATTGCCAACATGACCGTTTTTCAAAATGGTAAACCGTGCCTTGACCGTTCCCTGCATGCCGCGTCTTTTTGCCATACGCGGATAACTTTTGGCCTGGTTTATCTTCGCCCTTATCTGTGCAAGAAACGCATTTTTGCGTGCTGCGCTTCTGTGAGGACTTCCCCCTCCGCTTACCTGACGTTTCCGATGCTTCTGCCGGGTATACTTTTTAACCTTTTGGTGCTTTTTGGGCTTTGTTTTGACTCTCTTTTGGGGTGTTTTCTTTACAGTAGGTTTTGGTTCAGGTTTAAGAAGAGGTGTTTCATGAGGTTTTGGCTTCTCCTCTATGGGAGGTGTGTCTGGTTTTGGCAGCTTTGGTTTGGGCTTTGGCTCTACTACACTCTCCTCTTTGACAAGGTGCTCGGGCTGCACCGGTGCTGCCACATCAGTGGGTGCTGCCTTGGGTACAAATTGTGAGAGCGCAAGTACCATTTTACTCTCATCAGGCTTATCGGCAATCGATACAATGGTTTTAAACGTGTAGAGGTAGAGCCCAATGGCAAAAGCATACAAAAGTGTTGTCAGAAGAAAAGAGACCTTGTAGCGATGCCGTTTCACCAGAACCTCTACTGCTTGGTCACAATGGAGATATTCTCAAAGCCTCTAGCCTTCATCACATCGATCACCTTTACAAAGTAGTCAAATGGGGTAAGCTTGTCCGTATGCAAAGAGACAATATCTTTTTTAGGCTGCAGAGTACCCAGTTTTGTCTTCAGTACCTCAAATGTGACAGGGGCTTTGTTGTAAAAATATTTTCCCTCTTTGTCAATAGCAATGACAATACTCTTTTTCTCTTCAGATTTTTTACTGCTAGCAGATGGCAGGTCTATCTTGATGGTTTTATTCTGTACAAAACTTGCCGTTGCCAGTACGATCACAAGCAGTACCAGCACAATATCGATAAAGGGAACGACATTCATCTTGTCAAAGCGTTCACGTCTCATCCGCGCAGTTTCCCCTCATCGCGCAAGATCTCCCACTGGGAAATGAGCTTGTCAACCTTTGTCAACAAAGCGTTGTAAATCGCAGTAGCCGGAATGGCGACTACCAGCCCCGCAGCCGTTGCCTTCAGTGCCAGTGCGAGGTGTTTCATGATCTCTCCGGCATTGATATCAGCCTGATTGTCACCAATAATATAAAATGTCAAGATAATGGCAAGTACTGTACCAAGCAGTCCGATATAGGGTGCATTGACCCCGATAGAGGCGATGGTGGAAAGATGTTTTCCCAAATCAAGTTCAAGTGCCTTCTGGTGGGTATACTCCTCAAGCTTGACACTGCGGTAAAAAAGGATACGCTCAATAGCAAAAGCAAAGGTAATAAAGCTCAAAAAGAGCAAAACCCCGATAATTCCGTAATCGACAATATGTTTGATCTGTTCTACCGGCATAAACCCTCTTTTCTATCCGTATTATACGAATTGGTTGATTTAAATGCAGAGATTATATTGGAAATTAGATTATAAACCCGAATCTTTCAATACCGGGCATCCTTTTGGAAGAAGCAGCTCTATCTCTTTATGCCGAATTTCAAAGCGTATGCTCTTCGCACTGTACGGCTCCCCGTCAAGATTGACTGCACTCTTTGTCTTTGGGATGGACTCCACCCATCTCTTCTGAAACCGTTTGACATAGGTTCCCGAGTGTTCATAGTCTAACATCTCAGCAATTACTTCTCCAAGATCGGTTACGGGAAACTCCAAAATAATCACAATATCAAGCAGTCCGTCATCAATATAGGCGTTTGGAGCAAGCATCTGTCCGCCGCCTGCCTGTCTTCCGTTACAAACCACACCGGCGATTGTCTTTCCTTCAACATCAAGTCCGTCAGCAATCAATCGTCCCTCATGTGCAGTATAGCCAAGTGCACGAATCACCGCAGAGAGTGTGTAGGCACCACCCCCAAGAAAGTTTTTAAGCGATGGAGGCGTATCGGCTACAATTTGGGCACCAAATCCGCTAGAGGCAACATTGATAAAGTAACGATCATTTGCCTGTACCACATCGACCGCATAGCTCTCCCCCTCTACTGCAAGCCTCAACGCTTCAAGCGGCAAAACGGGAAGTTCACACGCAGTAGCAAAATCATTGGCGGTTCCCATAGGCAAAATGGACAGTTTTGGACGCTGTGCTTTTGGAAGACGCATCAATCCGTTGACCGCTTCGTTGACAGAACCGTCTCCCCCTGCAATCACCACCTTTTCAACCCCTTCACAGCTTGCCTCTTTCACAAAGCGTATGGCATCACCATACTCCCATGTTACACGTACACCGATCTCTACCCCTTCGCTCCTTAGCTGCATAACCGCATCGCGAAACGTTTCATCCAGCGCCCTTTTGCCGTTGAGTATCACCCGTATCATCTGTTTTCTCTCTCCTCTTCATCCACAATAACCCGTTTTAGATCGAGTACCACTTTTGTACCCTCACCTTTTTTGGAGTAGATCTCAATTCCGATATCCTCTCTGTCACAGTAGGCTTTGACCAGTGCCAGACCGATTCCTTCTCCTTTGCTAGAAGTATCGGCCTGATAGTAGCGTTCAAATACCCGAAGCAGCTGTGCTTCATCCATACCGATCCCTCTATCACTGATCTTTAGTATACCGTTTTTGCAGCAAATACGAACCGGCTCTGTTTTTGGAGAGTACTTCATCGCATTGAGTATGAGATTGTCAAGCATCTGTTCAAACCCGATCCTGTCTGCCAAAATCCTGCACATTTCAACCTCAACAATCACAGGGTTACGCCGCTGTTCTTCAAGAATTTCAGTACGTTCTCTGAGAAGCTTTGGAAGCGAAAAAGTCTCCCGCGGGATCTCCTGCATCTCTTTTCGTATGGTATAGAGCAGCTCCTCATAAAGACGGCTTAGCCGCTTTGTGGCACCGTCAATACGCGTCAAACGTTTTTGTGTTCGCTCATCTTCGGCGCTTTTGGAAAGCATAGCAAGATTGGCTTCGATCGTTGCAAGAGGAAGGTTGAGTTCATGGATAATATCTTTGGTCAGATGCAGCAAATGTGCTTCCCGTTTTTTATGCGGTGCCACAAGCTCGGATGCGATCACATACCCCCACCCTGCGCTCAGAAGCAACACCAGCCCGCTGCCGACAAGGAATGTCTCTTCCGAAAATCCTTCATTACGTAAAAACCAGTATAGAAAACTCAGCAGCAGTGCCACTGTGACCACATACCCCAATGCTGTCAGTGCGATCGCTTTTTTCATTTATGGTTTCCAGCGGTATCCAAGACCGCGCACATTAACGATCGCTTCAGGAAAATATTTTTTAAGCTGTGCCACATAAACACGCAGTGCCCCGTCACTTGCCTGCTGTCCGGCAGCCCATAGCCTATCCTTGATCGTTTCCATACTCACCAGTTCCCCTTTTGCTTCAAGCAGCAGCAGCAAAAGAGAGATCGTTTTTTTACTTATATTAAGTGCTGTACCTGTCTCATCATAAAGTGTTCGGCTAAGTATTTCAAGTCTATAGCTTCCTATCTGTACATACCTCTGCCGTATTTGCCTGCGCAATACCGCTTCGATACGCAGCAGCAGTTCATCCAGATCGACCGGTTTTTTCATATAATCGTCCGCACCCACACCAAATCCTTCTTGCAAAGAGGTTTTATCTTCACGGGAGGTTAAAAAAATGGCAGGGGTCGTATCCTGGCTCTCCCGCAATTTTCCAAGCAAGTCAAACCCGCTCTCATACGGAAGGTTGACATCGAAAAGGTAGAGATCGTAGGTTTTACCGTAGGTAAGATCGAGTGCGGTGTAGGGATCAAGTGCCGTATCGACAGCAAACCCCTCCTCTTCGAGAAAGTCCTGCAACGTCTCATTAAAGAGTTTGTCATCTTCAAGGAGGAGGAGTTTAGCGGACATTACATATACATCCCGCCATTTACTTTCAAAGTCTCTCCGGTAATGTAGGAAGCATGGTCTGAGAGCAGGAACGCTACCGCTTCAGCCACTTCTCTTGGTTCTCCAAAACGCCCCATCGGGATCTTGGCAATAAAGGCGTCTTTAACCTCATCTTTGAGTACATTGGTCATCTCGGTTGCAATAAACCCCGGAGTGATCGTATTGTATCGGATACCGCTGGCTGCCGCTTCAAGTGCAAAGCTTTTGGTCATCGCAATCGTACCACCTTTGCTGGCGCTGTAGTTTGTCTGACCGGCATTGCCTGTCTCTCCGACAATGGAAGCGATGTTCACCACTGCACCAAAACGCTTTTTGCGCATCACCTTAAGTGCTTCTCGACACCCGATAAATGTCGATTTGAGATTGGCATTGATCACATCCATAAACTGCTCGCTCTTCATGCGCATCGCCAGTCCGTCTTTGGTAATACCTGCATTGTTGACAAGATAGGCAAGCGCACCGTCTTGGGTGATGATCTGTTTGATCGCATCGACAAATGCCGCTTCATCGCTTACATCAAATCCAATGGTCTCGGCACTGCCGCCTGCTGCTTCGATCTCTGCTTTTACCGCTGCCGCTTCGGATTCGCCGCTTCTATAGTTGATCCATACTTTCAACCCCTCTTGCGCAAGTGTTTTGGCAATCTGTGCACCGATCCCTCTGCTTGCTCCCGTAACCAATACATTCTCTCCTAAAAACTTCATATCAATCCTTTAATAAATAAATTTAAGTTATTAATTGTACCACAACATCTAAAGGCTATGCAATCAACGGTTCATCCATCTCTTCAGGAATAGGCAGCCCCATTAGTTTTAGTACCGTAGGCGCTACATTGTTCAGTCCACCGCCTTCTTTGACCGATGTAACCCCTTCTGCCAGTACAAAACACCATACATCTCCAACCGTATGGTTGGTCAGCACATGCCCCTTTTGGTCGCACATCTCTTCGCAGTTTCCGTGGTCTGAGGTAAGCACGACCGCATATCCAAGCTGCTGCGCTTTTTCAATAATCTGTCCAAGTTCACGGTCTACTGCTTCTACCGCTTTGGTTGCTGCTTCAAAATTGCCGGTATGCCCTACCATATCGCCATTGGCGAAGTTGACCACAATAAAATCATACGCTTCATCCATCGCCGTTCGCACCGCTTCACCTACCTGCGGGGCGGACATTTCCGGTTTCATATCGTATGTTTTGACATCAGGGCTGGGAATCAACACACGGCTCTCTGACTCCACAGGGGTTTCGATACCACCATTAAAAAAGAAAGTAACATGGGCATATTTCTCTGTCTCTGCGGTGTGTAGCTGACGCAGTCCGGCACGTGAAACCACTTCCGCCAATGTGTTTTTGGGTGCCTCTTTGGGAAAGAGTACAGGATAAGGGAAACTCGCATCATACTGTGTCATCGTAGCAATGTACAGCGGAATATATCTGCGCTCAAACGCATCAAACTCCAAATCACCGAGTGCTGTAGTGATCTCACGCACACGATCAGAACGGAAGTTGGTCACGATGACAGCATCCCCCTCTTCCATCCCGTCATAGCCGGAAAATGCCACAGGCTCGATAAACTCATCGGTCTCCCCTTTGGCATAGCTTGCCTCTACATAGGCTTTTGGATCGAGGTCGGTTTTAGGTATTGCTTCGGCAATAGCACGGTATCCTTTCTCCACACGTTCCCATCGGTTATCTCTGTCCATTGTGTAGAAACGCCCGCCAATGGTCGCAATCTTGATATGTTCATCACAGATTGCCTCTATCTGTTCAATATATCCCTTTGCCGAAGTAGGGCTTACATCACGGCCATCTGTAATCAGATGCAAAAATACCTGCTTGCCTCTGTTTGCCGCCAGTTTTGCAAAACCGATAGTATGGTCAATGTGTGAATGTACACCACCGTCACTAAGCAGTCCTATCAAATGCACACGCTTACTCTTTTGCAGTACCGTGCTGAGTGCCTCATTGGTCTCTATGCTGCCGTCTTCAAGCGCCAAAGAGATCTTGACGAGGTCTTGATAGAGTATACGCCCCGAACCGATGGTCATATGTCCCACCTCAGAATTTCCCATCTGCCCCTCGGGAAGCCCGACACTCAACCCATATGTGGAGATCAGTGCTTTAGGTGCTTCTTTCAAAAGTTTGTCATACGTCGGTTTTTTTGCTGCATCAAACGCGTTACATGCACTCTGCGGTTTATAGCCGATACCGTCTGTAATAATCAATATTGTTTTTTGTCCATCCATTATAGTGTCTTCTCTTATTTTTTATGAAATCATAGTAAAATAAGCTTTTGTAAACCTAAAAATCCCAATTTGAAAGTTATCAATTTCCATGCTCTATACACTCTCTAATCTTTTAGACATTAATCTATTTGGCTATATCTCCGTACGTGCGGGTTTTGCTTTTATGATCGCCTTTGTTTTTACGCTTATTGCTATGCCGAAATATATTCGCTGGGCAGCGGCACGCAATGCCAATCAGCCTATCAGTAAATTTGTCAAAGCCCATGAAAACAAAGGCAAAACCCCTACGATGGGTGGTGCTGTTTTCCTTACAGGAACTGTTATTGCTGCTCTTTTAAGCGTCAACCTTTCCAACCTTTATATTTGGGGAGGCATCATCACCCTTGTCGGATTTGGCGCCGTAGGAATGAAAGATGATCTAGGCAAAGTCCTCTCCGGCGATAACCTTGAAGGGCTTACGCCAAGAGGCAAGATGATACTTCTTTCTCTTATTGCCGTCATAGCGACTAGTCTTCTGCTGCTTGCAAACTTTCCTACCGATTTTTATATTCCTTTTCTTAAGCGACCACTTTTTGATATGGGTATTTTCTCTCTTCTTTTTTGGGTACTTGTTTTCCTTGCTACAACCAATGCCGTTAATCTAACCGATGGATTGGACGGACTTGCTACGGCACCCTCTATCATTGCACTGTTTACCCTTGGAATTATTGTTTATGTAACAGGACATGCCGTCTTTAGCCGCTATTTGCTTATCCCCAATATTCAAGGCGTAGGAGAAGTAATGATCCTTGCTGCAGCGCTTGCGGGCGGATTGATGGGCTTTTTATGGTACAACGCTTACCCTGCGGAGATCTTTATGGGCGATACGGGATCACTGGCTATCGGCGGCTTTCTTGCCTATCTTGCCATACTGGGGAAAAGCGAAGTACTGCTTATGCTTATCGGCTTAGTCTTTGTAATTGAAACCGTCTCAGTCATCTTGCAGGTAGGCAGTTTCAAACTGAGACAAAAACGTGTATTTCGTATGGCACCTATCCACCACCACTTTGAACTTAAAGGTTGGCCAGAAAACAAGATCATTATCCGTTTCTGGATGATCGCCTTCATTGCCAATATTTTGGCGCTGATAAGCTTTAAGTTTAGATAAGGATTCCAAATGAAGCCCACCCTTTTTGGCTACGGACTGACCACCAAAGCGATCGCCAAACGCTTAGACGGAGGCTGTACCTTTTTTGATGACAACTGCAAAACACCCTATAGTGACGAGATGGACAACCATATCCTCCCCTCATCGATGTTCAACCCTGACAAAAGCAGCCTTGAAGTGACCACCCCCAGCCTCCCCCCAAAGCACCCTCTCATCCAAAAAGCCAAACATTTGCTGAGTGAATATGACTACTTTTTAGGGAGCAGGGAGCAGGGAGCAGGGAGTAATCAAACAAAAGCATCGCAAAGCGATGCAAACATTTACTCTTCACTCTTCACTCTTCACTCTTCACTTGAAAGGCAAACGCCTTTCACAGTTTGGATATCCGGTACCAACGGCAAAACCACCACCACCCAGATGCTCACCCATCTGCTCAAGGCACGTGGTGCCCTAAACGGAGGCAATATCGGCACCCCGCTCGCTGATCTCGATCCCGTAGCACCTATCTGGGTGCTTGAGACCAGCTCTTTTACGCTGCATCATACCCGTATCGCTTCACCGGATATCTATCTGCTGCTGCCCATCACACCCGACCATCTTGACTGGCACGGTACACCTGAAGCATATGCAGAAGATAAACTACGTCCGCTTCTTAGCATGAAAGAGGGAGAGCTGGCACTTGTTCCCAAAGGGCTCGATCTGCCAAAAAGTGATGCTTATATAGTGGAGTATGACTCGGATACTTTCCTTTGCAACTACTTCGGTCTGGATGCAACACAGCTGAAGTTCAAAGGTGCCTTCCTGCAAGATGCGCTGCTCTCTTTAGCGATCACCAAAGTACTCTTTGATGAGACAGACTACGACCTGATCAATAGCTTCAAAAAAGATGCCCACCGCCAAGAGGAGATCGTAGATGCTCAGGGCAGACTCTGGGTCAACGACTCCAAAGCGACCAATCTCGATGCCACAATACAGGCTGTCAAAACCTATCAGGAGAGACCCATCCATCTCATTCTTGGGGGTGACGACAAAGGCGTTGATCTTACCCCACTTTTTGAAACCATCGCTTCTATGCATATCACACTCTACAGCATCGGTGCGAACAGCGAAAAGATAAAAACCCTCTCGGAACATTTTAATGTTGAACTAAAAGAAGCAGGCAGCCTCGATCGTGCCATAGAGATGATAGACAAAGTACATACAGACAACGCTACTGCACTTCTCTCTCCTGCTGCGGCAAGCTTCGATCAGTTCAAGTCCTATAAACACCGGGGAGAGACATTTATTGCATTGGTAAAAGCACTTTCCTGAGAGAAAAAATAAGAAAACTGCTTTTTTTCAATATTTTTTAAGGTTACATAGCTATAATTTCATCCACTTCAAGACTACAGTGGCTCTGTAGCTCAGTCGGTAGAGCAAAGGATTGAAAATCCTTGTGTCGGCGGTTCGATTCCGTCCAGCGCCACCATTCTTAAAAACAATCTTTCTTTTAAGTTATTCTATGAAAAATAAATAGATATCTTAAAATAGTACTTTCTAAAACTTTTCTACTATTAACAAATTGTTAACTTTTTATTAATTTACTTGACATTTATAAATAGAGTATGCTACAATACGCTTGTATTCAAAAAAATCAAGGAGATTACAATGAAAAAAACACTATTACTTTCAGTAGTAGCTTCAGCTGTCGTAATGGCGGGTGGAGATATCGCACCGGCACCGGCAGCAGCACCGGTAGCACCAGCAGCAAAAGTTTCAGCATGGGACTTTAGCGGTCAAGCTGTTGTTTACTATCAAACAACAGACTATAATGACTTTATGAACACAGGATCAAATGGTAATCTATTTGACCAAACAAGTTCACTTGCAGACGCTGGTCTTCAACTTCGTGCAACAAACAAAGATGTTTTTGCCGGTATCGGAGCAGGCGTTGAACTCAATGGTCTTTCAACACTGAACTTAGAAAATTCTGTTGTTAGCAATGTAATGCAAGGTGTTGGCAATGCAGGCGACTTGGATGATTTAACTGACGGTGGTTGGATTGCTCAAATGTATTTGACTTACGGTGTAGGAAATACTACGCTTAAACTTGGTCGTCAAGAACTTCCAAAAGCACTCTCTCCGTTTGCATTCTCTGAAAGCTGGAACGTATTTAAAAATACATTTGATGCGGCACTTGTTGTAAATACAGACCTTTCTAACACAACATTGGTTGGTGCGTGGGTTCACAGTGCAAACCACAATGGAATCGGTGCAGGCGCCAACTTAAGCGACTTTAACTCTGTAAACGGTAGTGATGGCGTTTATATGCTGACTGCACAAAATAAATCTGTTAAAGATTTGACATTGACAGGTACTTGGTACTACGGTTCCGACATGGCTGTAACAGATGATATTAATATTCTTTGGGCTGATGCTAAATATGCAATGAATAACTACTCTATAGCACTTCAAGGCGGTACCGTAATGAGTGATGCATTCAATAATGATACAGTTGCTTTCGGTGCAAAAGTTGGAGGAAGCTTCGGTATGGTTAATGCTTCTGTAGCTTATTCAAATGTAGATGACGGAGATACAGGTGTATTTAACGTTGGTGGTGTAAAAACTCCACTATACACTCAAATGATCCTTAACCAAGGTGCAATTAGCAGCGATAACGATACAGTTGTTGCACGAGCTGACGTAAAAGCACTTAATGGAAAAATTGCATTAGCATATGACTATACAACAGATAATTCAGATGCAAATAATGATTATCAAGAACTTGATCTTGTATATAAAACAAAAGTATTCGCAGATAGTACCACTTTGTTTGCAGGATATATTTATCAAGATGCTGACAATTGGGATGATGCACACAATACTCTTCGCGTATGGGGAAGATACAACTTCTAAGAATCGCTTCTTAGCACTGTACCCTTTTAGAGTTCAGGCTTTTGCGCCTGACTCTACCCTCTTTTTATTTCTCCCTTTTACTTTAACTTTTTACTTTTATACCTATGATATTTAGCTATAATACGGCTAAAGATATAAAATTTATACCATAGAGAATACTACCATGCCAGATACCAAAAAACTCCACCTTGTCAGCCTCGGCTGCACCAAAAACCTTGTTGACTCCGAAGTAATGCTCGGCAGACTTCAAACGTATGAGATTACCGATGACAATACCGAAGCGGATGTCATTATCGTCAACACCTGTGGCTTTATTGACGCAGCAAAAGAGGAGAGTATCAATACTGTACTTAACCTGCACGAAGCAAGAAAAGAGGACTCGGTACTGGTGATGGCAGGCTGTCTGAGTGAACGCTATAAAGAAGAGCTGATGGCAGAACTGCCTGAGATCGACATCTTTACCGGTGTAGGGGACTATGAGAAGATCGATCAGCTTATCTCCAAAAAACAAAGTACCTTCTCCCCTGAAGTCTACCTCGCTACAGAAAATAGCGGCAGAGTGATTACCGGCTCAAACTACCATGCCTACATCAAGATCGCCGAGGGGTGTAACCAGCAGTGCAGTTTCTGTGCGATCCCGCAATTTAAGGGCAAGCTCCACTCACGCTCACTGGAGTCGATTGTCAAAGAGGTGCATATGCTCGCTGCCAAGGGCTTCTACGACTTCTCCTTTATTTCACAGGACAGCTCCAGCTATGGACGAGATATGGGCTTCAAGGACGGCTTACGTGACCTCATCAAGGCGGTTGAAGCTATTGATGGTGTCAAAAGTGCACGTATTCTCTACCTCTATCCCTCTACAACCACATTTGAGCTTATTGATGATATTGCCAACTCCCATATCTTTCAGACCTACTACGATATGCCGATCCAGCACATCGATGACCGAGTTCTCAAGACGATGAAACGCGGTTTTGGAGAGGAGAAAACAATCGCCCTGCTTGAACATATGAAAAGCAAAAAAGATGCTTTCATCCGCACCTCTGTTATCGCAGGACACCCGGGAGAGAGCGAAGAGAGCTTTGCCAAACTCTGTGACTTTATGGAAAACTTCGGCTTTGACCGTTTCAATGTCTTTGCCTACTCCAACGAGGAGAGCACTACCGCCTACACCATGGAGCAGCTACCACAAGAGATGATCGAGAATAGAACCCAACTTCTGGGAGAGATCGCACAAAAGACAACCAAAGCCTCCCTTGAAAAGATGGTTGGCAAGATCGTTACGCTTGTTATTGACGGCGAAAGTGACGAGCACGAGTTCCTCCTCTCCGCACGTCCGTTACAGTGGGCAGTCGATATCGATGGTGAGATACTTATCAATGATACAAACGATCTACCTGTAGAGTATGGCAAATTATATCAAGCGAAAATCACGGAGTTGGCAGGCATGCAGCTTTTAGCAACGCTGATTAGTGAGGAATAATGTGTATCCACATACCTGTAGGGTGTTGTCCCCTGACAACACAAAAGTCATAAATCTTCTTTACAATCGGTGTTGTGAGGGCACAACACCCTACAAAGAATAAACCATGAAACCTATACTGCTCACTCCTCACTCCTCACTCCTCACTAAAAAAAACTTATTGGCTTTCTCTGCCGGTATCGACTCCTCCGCACTTTTTTTTCTCCTTTTGGAAAACAACATCAAATTTGACATCGCTATCGTCGATTATGGCATAAGAGCTCAGAGTAAAGCGGAGGTGGCACATGCCAAGGATTTGGCAAAGGAGCACAAGCTCTATTGCCACACAATCACTGCACCCAAATTTGAGGCAAATTTCGAGAAACAAGCGAGGGATTTTCGTTATGCATTCTTTGAGTCACTTATCGCGTCAGAAGGTTATGACACCCTGCTGACTGCCCATCAGCTCAACGATCAACTCGAGTGGTTTCTGATGCGTCTTAGCAAAGGAGCCGGAGTCAGTGAGCTTGTCGGAATGGAGCCGGTTGTTCAAAAGGAGGGATACACCCTCATACGCCCTTTACTTGAGTACACCAAGGCAGATCTCCTTGCCTACCTCAAATCACACAGCCATCCCTATTTTGTCGATGAAAGCAACGCTGATGCAAAGCATGAACGCAACCATTTTAGAAAAACCTTTGCCGATTCGCTGCTTGCTGCATATAGCGAAGGTATCCGGCGCAGTTTTACCTATCTCAGAGAGGAGAAGAAGCGGCTTGAATCAGATTTTGAGATGATTACAAAGATCCAATCGCTCAGAATCCTCAAACTCCATACCCCCAAAGCCAAAAGCAAAGCGGCAGATGTAACACTAAAACAGCTTGGTTACCTGCTCTCTGCTGCACAGCGCAAAGAGATAGCAGGCAAGGATTCGCTTGTCATTGGCAGGAAATGGGCAGTAGCCTATCAAGAGGGGCTTCTCTATATTGCCCCCTACCTCTCTACCGATATGCCTAAAGATTTTAAAGAGCGGTGCAGAGTCAACAAAATACCTCCCAAAATAAGACCCTATCTCTTTGAAGCCGAGATTGATCTAAAACAAATATACCAGTCAATCTCCGTAGGGTGTTGTCCCCCGACAACACCAAAACACCAAATACAAAACAGACCATAATAAGCATCATACCATCATTAGAGAGAAGGTATTGTGAGGGCACAACACCCTACACAAAGCTTTCAATTCTTCACTCTTCACTTGACAAATTCTCCGAATTTGTCAATGGGTGCGCCTTCATATATTCCTGCATCTTTTTCACACTTCCCAGTTTCGTATAAACCTGTGTCGTTGCCATCGTTTCATGTCCAAGCAACTCACTTACATCAGCGATGCGGGCACCGTGATCGAGAAGGTGTGTGGCAAAAGAGTGGCGCAGCTGGTGGGGTGTGGCTTTGATACCATGCGCTTTAAAACATTTTGTCAACTTGTAGCGCAGCTGTGCGGCATTGAGCGGGGCATTGCCTTTTTCGAAAAGATATGTTCTTGGCACTGCCTGTGCCAGATACACCTGAAGAAGATCCTGAAGCGAAGAAAGCAGCGGAAGCTGACGTACCTTATTCCCTTTTCCATGTATCTCGACCCAGCCGTTTTTAATATCTGAAAGCTTCAATCCGCTTAACTCCGAAATACGTAACCCAAGTCCATACAACATTGTAATCAGCATCTGCTCCTCAATAGTCGCATTGGAAAGTACTTCCTCAATATAGGTCTCTTCTATAGGTTTGGGAAGGCTTTGCGGCACTTTGATAGCCTCATCTCCAATCATTCTGATATGCAACTGCCGCTGATCATCAAGATATTTGACAAATGAACGTACTGCCGAGAGCTTTTTGACAATAGTCTTTTTGCTGTTTTTGAGAATCTTAAGACGAAAGGGAGTCAGATCAAGTACCCATATGCCGTCTTCTTCATAAAAATGGGCAGTCGATGCCATCTGCCCCAGCGCAATCTCATATGTCTCTACCGTTGTCTCCGAATACCCCCGTACATCCAGCAGATACGCTAAAAAATCCTCAACCCACTCCCTTAGCGCTTCACACTTCATGCTTCACTCTTTGCTACATAACCGTATGTTCAAGCATCTTCTCTTTAAGATACATCCTCGCCTCATCGATCTCCATGCCCTCTACAGAGATGATTTTAATGTAAAAATCGAGCCTCGCAAAGGGTTTGGGAATCACAAACCTGTCCCAACTGCCAAGCTGCCAGTACGCAGAGGGAATATAGTTTACTGCCATAACAGGCGCATTGGCTTTCATGGCAAGTGCAAGGGCACCCTGGCTAATCTCATGTCGGGGACCTCTGGGACCATCGGGTGTGACCAGCAGGTCATCTCCCTTTTTGAGTGCACGAAAAGCTTCGAGTAATACCTGTCTGGCTCCCTTGCTGCTCGATCCTCGCAGCGGCACAATATGGAAAAATCCGAGTATCCGTGCAATGATCTCACCATCAAAATGACGGGAAATGATACCGGAGGCTGCCTGTGTTTTGTGCATATGGCGGTACGCCTGAGGAGAACAGAGCAGTTCCCCGTGCCAGCAGACAACAATGTGCTGTTTTGCCGTAACCGTACCCTCAATATGAAAATGCTTCTTTGAAGTGTACCAGTAAAAACGCATCAGCATATAGCCAAGTGGAGGAAGGATCACTGCTCCGATACGCCGAAAAATGCGTTTTTTGCTCATGCCGTTACCACAACCCCATCAAGCGCACCACGGGAGGTCTTCACGATCTTCACATCCACGATCTTGCCAAGCATCTCTTCACTCCCCTCGACAAAGACCAGTTTGCCGTCATCACTACGTCCTGCCACACGATTGTTCGGCTTTAGTTCGTCAAAATAGACTTGATGCACCTTGCCAAGTTGGGCATCCATCACCTCATCGAGAATCTCGGTATGTCGCTGCTGCAATCGCCTCAGACGTGCCGATGCCACAGCACCCTCTACCTGATCGGCATATGCTGCCGCTTCTGTGTGCGGGCGTGGCGAGTATTTGAATGAAAAGAGCTGCTCGAAGCGTACCTTTTCAAGCACATCCATGGTATCTTCAAAATCAGCATCGCTCTCTCCGGGGAAACCAACGATAATATCGGTGGAGATGGTCGCTTCAGGGCAGAGTGTACGTATCTTTTCACAACGATTAAGGAACCACTCTTTGGTGTATCCCCGCTTCATCCGCTTCAAAAGCTCGGTAGAACCGCTCTGCAACGGTACATGTATCTGCTTGCATATTTTGGGGTTGGAAGCAAACTCTTCAAGAAAGGCATCATCCATATGCAGAGGATGTGGAGAGGTGAAGCGAATACGTTCAAGTCCATCAATCTGTGATATTTTACGCAGCAGTCCCGTAAAGTCGATCTTCTCTTCTATTCCTCCGAAGCGTCTGCCGTAGTTGTTGACATTCTGCCCCAGCAGCATTACCTCTTTGGCACCGAAGGCAACTGCTTTGGTGATCTCCTGCACCAACAGATCGCTCGGAATGGATATCTCATCACCTCTGGTATGCGGAACGATACAAAAGGTACAGGATTTGTCACATCCAATGGAGATATTGACCATCGCTTTGAAGGGGTTGCTCCTGAAATCGCCAAAAGCGTAAGTACTCTCATCGTAGTCGGTATTCACCTCAACAGCATGTTTTTTATCTACAACTTCAGTGATTTTGGAGACATTTCTCGCACCCAGTACAAAATCAACAGAAGGGGCACGCTTGATGATCTCTTCTCCAAGATGACTTGCCGTACATCCAGCTACACCGATCTTGGCACTGGGTTTTTTCTTTTTGTTGAAGACCCCTATTTCAGAAAAGAGTTTTGCCACCGGTTTTTCACGCACGGAGCAGGTATTGATGATGATCAGATCCGCCTCTTCCATATGCTCTGTTAGTTCATATGCCTCTTTGGTACTTAGTTCGGCAATCATGTGTTCTGTGTCCCGTACGTTCATCGCACAGCCAAGGGTTTCGATAAATAATTTTTTGCTCATGGTATCAGCTCTGTTTCATTTGGTATATTGTGGAGTTTTGCAGAAAATGCGTAGAAAGAAAAAAGTGCGGCAGCAGTGCATTACGCATCTGCCTTATGCAATAATATGCACTTCGTAAATATATTCATTGTCATCCAGTCCGTATTTGACCTCTCTCATATAGACAGAGTAACCCTTTTCCTCAAAGTACTCAATCAGCTCTTTAAGCTCCTTGTGGGAGTTGTCCTTGTCAAAATAGAATATAGATCTGTTCGCTAGTTCCTCTTCGAGTTTTTTCAGGTCGATCGTTTTCGGTTTTGCTTTAAGGGTGGTTCTAGCCAATTTTAATTTCATCTATAATTCCTTTAAATATTTCTTCGGTACACTTAATGTTTGATTATACTTTATTTTCAGTAAAGGTTTGATTAGATATAATTTTGCACTTCCAAAACAGACCCTCCCAGACGTTCTTAACACTGTTATGTTACCTCTTGTAGCGGTAGTTTTGAAAATTACAAAGGAAAATACGTGGAAAAGATATTAGACATTATCGAAGCGATTGCACATGAAAAAAATATTTCAAGAGAGAGTGCGATAGAAGCATTTAAAGACGCACTTGTCAATACAGCAAAGAAGCTGACAAGCCAAAGCAGTACCTTTGAGGCTATTATTGATAATGACACCAAAAGCTATACAGTCAACAAGGTCATTACCGTTGTTGCCGATGATGATGAGAAACTTGAAGAGGAGCCAGACAGCTATATCGGTCTGAGTGAAGCCAAAGAGTTCGATGACTCCATCGAGATCGGTGATCAGCTCAAGGAGGAGTTTGTTCTCGAGGAGCATGGAAGAACAGCATCAGCCAACCTCTTTAGAGAGCTGGAGTACCATGTACAGCGCCGTATCGAGCAGGATCTCTTTGAAAAATACAGAGAGAAAGTAGGTACTGTTATGCTCGGTACTGTCAACCGTATTGACAGTGATGACAATACCCATGTAGAGATCGGTGAGCTCAAAGGAATTTTAACACGAAGAAACCGTATTAAAGGAGAGAGCTTTAAGCGTGGTGATACCATCAGAGCACTTTTACGCTATGTCAGTGTCGATCCACAGTATGGACTCTTTCTTGAACTGACACGTACCTCACCGAAATTTCTCGAGGCACTTATGGCAAACGAAGTACCTGAGATCGCTGACGGTGTGGTCGAGATCGTAGGTGCGGCTCGTATCCCCGGTGAACGTGCCAAGATTGCACTCAAAACAGACCAGATGAATGTAGACCCTATCGGTGCGGCTGTCGGAGTTAAAGGGGTACGTATCAACGCAGTCAGTGATGAGCTTAACGGAGAGAATATCGACTGTATCGAGTACTCTCCTATCCCAGAGATATACATTACAAGAGCACTCTCACCTGCCATTACACAAAGTATAAAGGTGGATGCGGAAGAGAAAAAGGCTATCATCAATATTACCGGAGACCAGAAAGCAAAAGCAATCGGTAAAAGCGGTATCAATATACGCCTTGCTTCCATGCTGACAGGCTATACCATTGAACTAAATGAAGTAGAGGGTGTTACAGAAAGACAACCTGAAAATGCAGGATATAGCGAAGCTGAGAAGACCACTGATACCAGTGCACTGGAGAACCTCTTCAAATAGAGACTTTATCACCCTGCAAGGTGTTCTCCTGACATCACATTTATTATTGTAGCCGATACATTCTCATATAAATGTGATGATATTAGACCTGCCTGTTATTATCTTGACAATACCATGCTTGCAAAATGTTCTGCATCAAGCGATGCAGAACCTACCAGTACCCCGTCAACATTATCAATAGCAGTGATTTCTGTAACATTGTCAGGATTGACAGAACCACCATAAAGCAGTGGAGAAGCGACTTTACTGCGCAGCATCGCATGGGTTGTTTCTATCTCTTTTACCGTTGCCGAGCGTCCTGTACCGATCGCCCAAATCGGCTCATAGGCGACAATCAGATTTTCATACCCCAGATCAATGCCTTCAAACTGTGAAAGCAGATGGGACATCACAGCAGTATCGCCCAACTCTCTAATTGAAAGGCTCTCTCCAATACAGTAAATAATCTCAAACCCTTTCTCTTTAAAGAAAGCAAATTTTTCTGCTACCATCTCCTGTGTCTCACCAAGGATATCTCGGCGTTCACTATGCCCGATAAGTATCGTTTTAATAGCAAACTCTTCAAGCTGATTAAGACCGATCTCTCCGGTAAATGCACCACTTTGCGCAGGATAAGCATTCTGTGTACCGATAGTAACCGCTCCTTCATATTGGTCAAGTGCCGTTGCAGGAGGGAAAACAAATAGACGGTCTTTGGAGCTTCTATCAGCAAGTTTTATATTTAATGCTTCTAAATAGGCTTTAGTAGTAGCACGCGTGTGATTCATTTTAAAGTTGGCTGCAAAGATCATATGGTTCCTTTTTTTAAGAGAGATAGTACGGAATACCCCGTAACAGAAGATACTGTGCGAAAGGGGCTATTCCATTTCGAGTGCTTCCAGCCCCGGCAGTTTCTCTCCCTCTATCAGTTTCAGGCTCGCACCGCCACCGGTACTGACAAAGGTCATCTCATCAACATCACCGGCACGCTGCGCTACATCGGCAGTATCACCACCACCGACAATGGTCGTCGCATGGGTCTCGGCAATATGGTGTGACATCATGATACTGCCTTTGGAGAACTTGTCCATCTCATACACACCCATAGGACCGTTCCAAATGATCGTCTGCGCATCATTAAGTACTTCTCTGAAGAGTCTGGAAGATGCCGGGCCTGTATCGAGTCCCATCCAGTCACGTGGTATCTCCTGTGACGGCAGATATTTAACTGCTGTGTTTTCGGAGAACTCTGGAGCAACCACAAAATCCACTGGCAGATAAAACTTGATATTTTGATCGTGTGCCTTTTGCATGATCATTTTTGCCTCTTCGATCAGCTCATCTTCTACCAGTGATTTTCCTATTTCAAATCCCTGTGCTTTCAAGAAAGTAAATGCCATACCTCCGCCGATGATCACCTTGTCAACCTTGTCAAGCAGCTTTGTCAATGCCTGAAGCTTTCCTGAGACTTTCGAACCACCGACAACCGCCACAAACGGCCGGACAGGGTTATCCAGTACTTTAGAGAAGAAATTGACCTCTTTACTCAGCAGGAAACCTGCTGCTTTGTGTTCCTTGTCAAAAAACTTCGCGATAGCGTAAATAGAAGCGTGTTTTCTGTGACAGGCACCGAAGGCATCATTGACATACACATCCGCAAAAGAGGCCAACTCTTTGGCAAAGGTATCATCGTTGGCGGTTTCACCCGCTTCATAACGCAGGTTCTCCAGAAGCAAAATATCACCCGCTTCCAGTTTTGCTGCTTTTGCTTTAGCATCTTCTCCTACCACATCCTCTGCCATATAAAGTTCATTTTTGATCTTCAGCAGTGTATGCAGGCGCTTTGCAACAGGTTTGAGCGAATACTTCTCTTCATATTTTCCCGGTTCAGGACGCTCGAAATGGGAAGCAAGAATAATCTTGCAGTCACGGTCTATACAGTAGCGGATCGTTTGAAGTGCCGCCCTGATACGTCTGTCATCGGTAATATTGCCAAACTCATCTTTTGGGACATTGAAGTCACAGCGAATAAATACTCTTTTCCCGTCAATATTGATATCTTTCAGTGTTCTCATTGATCCTCTTTTTTACTTTTTGCTTACCAAAACAGCCATATCTACCAAACGGCAGGAGTATCCCCACTCGTTATCGTACCATGAGAGTACCTTCACCATCTTCTCTCCGATCACCTGAATCGTATCGAGAGGTACTACCGTACTCAGCTCTTCCCCGACAAAATCCTGAGACACACGGTACTCCTCATCAACACCGAGAATACCTTTGTGGGTTCCTTCTGATGCCATTTTGAATGCCGCTTTGACCACTTCATCGGTCACACTCTGCTTCAGTGTTACAGTCAAGTCAACCATGGAGACATCGGCTGTAGGCACACGTACAGCCTGTCCGTTAAGTTTGCCCGCAAGGCTTGGCAGGACTTTTGAGATCGCTTTTGCTGCTCCGGTACTTGTCGGAACAAGGTTGGCTGCACCTGCACGTCCTTTACGCGGGTCTTTTTTATGTTTGGCATCCAGAATCGGCTGCGAAGAGGTGTAGGAGTGAATCGTTGTCATCAACCCATGTTCAATCCCGAACGCATCATCAAGCACTTTGGCTACCGGTGCAAGACCGTTGGTGGTACATGAAGCATTGGAAACCACCGGCTCACCCGCATAACTATCGGCATTAGCACCAATAACAAAGGTTGGAGTATCATCTTTCGCCGGTGCAGAGAATACTACTTTTTTAATACCGTTCTCCAGATAGGGCTGCACACTCTCCTGCGTTAGGAATGCCCCTGTACACTCCAGTACCAGCTCGGCTCCATAGTCGGCAAAGTTAAGTTTTACCGGATCACGTTCTGATAGGATCTTCGCTTTATCACTGCCAAGGTGAAGGTATCCGTCACTTACCCTTGCATCTTTGCGTGTACCGTGTACGGAGTCATATTTAACATTGTACTCGATCATCTCGGGAGTACCGCTGGCATTGACTGCAACCAGTTCAATATCGTCTCTGTCCGCGATAATACGCGCTACACACCTTCCGATTCTGCCTAATCCGTTAATTGCTACTTTTACAGCCATACTCAACCTTTATTGTGCTAAAATTGCGTAATTTTACAGTAAATGAGGTTAGCATTTGGTTAATAGCCCGGGGCGTAAAGCCGCCATATTCGGGGGCAGTTTCGACCCGCCCCATGCCGGACATCAGCAGATCGTACAGGCAGCACTCTTTAGACTGGATATCGATACGCTGATTGTACTGCCCACCTATCTTAATCCGTTCAAATCCTCCTGCCTTGCCGATGCTTCGCAGCGGCTTGCATGGTGTCAACAGCTTTTTGGCGACATTCCCGGTGTCCTTGTCAGCGATTTTGAGATACAACAGGGCAGAAGTGTCACAACTGCCGAGAGTCTCAGACACTTTCAGCAGACATGGGATGTCCGCTACCTTGTCATTGGGGCTGACAACCTGTCAACATTGACAAAGTGGCACGACTTTGCATGGCTTAACAGCCAGATCACATGGGCGATTGCGACCCGTCCAGGATTTTCAATGCAGACTAAGATACTGCGTTCATGGGTCAAACTGAAAGTAGATATACCCGTAAGCTCCTCACAGATACGCTGTAAAAAGGATGTCACACATGTTGACACAACTATTAAAAATGATGTCAAAAAGATATTAAAAGGAAACCATAACATGAGCATTGATGAAAGAATCGACCAGATCGTAACGGTACTTGATGAGAAAAAGGCAGAAGAGATAGAGGTATTCAATCTCGATGATGCCGACTATATCGCCGACCGTGTGGTCATTGCCAATTCACTGAACCTCAAACATACACAGGCACTTTTTGACCAGCTCAAAGAGGTACTCAAACCCAAAGGGGAAACTTTTCTGCATGCGGATATGAGTGATGAGTGGATCGTAGCAGACCTTGGAGATATTCTGGTACACATTATGATTCCCGAATACCGGCAGCGCTACAGTCTTGAAGCGTTTTTGAGTGAGTTGATCGCCAATCAACGCCAGAGAGAACAATAGCCATCGGCATTGTTATGGGGACAGCACCCTACAGAAATTTTTAAAACAGTGATCCCCATACATCCTCATAGCGTGACCCCTCCAGCAGCGAAAGGGCAACAAAAAGCACGATCGTTGCAGCCGGAGAGAGAATCAGCCACCATACATACTTCCCTCTAAAGATATAGTAGAGCAAACCAAGCCACGCAAAGACCATCAGCACGATATGCGCCAAAAAAAGAGGAATGATCGGTCGCGTGATATTTCCCATAATACCAAGCGATATCAATATGACAAAGCTGCCAAGAGAGACAAGCATCTGCCTGATATCACGGGTATGGCGGTAGCGTAAAAAGATCATACCAAACGTTAATAAAACTGCAAGAATCAGCAATGCTTTCATTCCCTCACCTCCGTCGTGGCTCTCAAAGATACTTTAGAGTTTGTCAACCACTTCAATACCAAGTATAGCCAACCCCTGCTTAATGGTCTTTGCCGTCAGGTTTGCAAGCTGCAGACGAGAGATTCGAACCGGCTCCTCTACCTCTTCCTTGAGGATCGGATTGCGCTCATAAAAGCGCATGAAGAGTGTTACAAGATCATAGAGGTAACTTGTGATCTGATTTGGGGCAGCATCTTCTGCCGCTTTGGCAAGGATATCTTCAAAACGCAGCAGCATCACGGCAAGACGATGTTCCAGTTCATCTGTGATGACGATGGTACCTGAAAAATCTTTGCCATATTTTCGGAAAATACTCTGAATACGCGCATAGGCATACTGCATATAAAGCGATGTATTTCCCTCAAATGAGAGCATCTTGTCCCAGTCGAAAATATAGTTCGATTCACGGTTGATCGCCAGATCAGCATACTTAACCGCACCTATACCAACAATACGCGCCAGCTTCTCCAGAGCTTCAGGGGTATAGTCATCTTTTGCTGTGATCGCCTCTTTAGCACGTACGACCGCTTCATCGAGCAGATCGATCAGCTTGACCGTTCCTCCGTCACGGGTTTTGAACGGCTTGCCGCTCTTATCCATCATGGTACCGAACGCCACATGCTCCAGCTTTACATCTTCAGGCACAAATCCCGCCTCTTTTGCCACACGGAACACCTGTTTGAAGTGTCCGCTCTGACGGGCATCGACCACATAGCTTATACGCTTTGCTCCAAGCACATTTGCACGGTAATAGAGTGCGGCAAGGTCAGTTGTTGCATAAAGATAGCCGCCGTCACGCTTCTGTACGATCACGGGGATATCATCACCCTCCAAAAAGACACACTGCGCTCCGTCACTCTCTTTTAGCATCCCCGCCTTATCAAGATCGGTGATCACTTTGGCAAGTGTATCATTGTAAAAGCTCTCGGCACGCACATCATTACGTGTCAGGTTAACACCCAGTTTCGCATACACCTCTTCGCAATGCCCTAAAGAGATATCGATGAACTTTTTCCAAAGTGTCAGGCAGTGCGCATCACCGCTCTGTATCTTGACCACATACTCCCTTGCCTTGTCGGCAAATATGGCATCTTCATCAAAACGTGCTTTGGCATCTTTGTAGAACTGCTCCAGATCTTTTAGTGAGCTGTTGCCATCCTCTCCCATCTCTTCAAGGTAGGCAATCAACATCCCAAACTGTGTCCCCCAGTCTCCAATATGGTTCTGGCGTATTACCTCATCGCCAAGGAACTCCAGCAGGTTTGCCAGTGTATCCCCGATAATGGTCGAACGCAGGTGCCCTACATGCATCTGTTTTGCCATATTGGGTCCCGAGTAATCCACAACCACTTTGATGGGGTCGATCTTTGCTGCCACGCCAACCCGTGTATCCTTTACTGCCTCTTCACACAATACAGCGACCCTTTTCTCATCAAGCCAGAGGTTAACAAACCCAGGCCCGGCAATCTCCGCTTTTGCAATGATACCAGAGAGGTCAAGGTGTTCTACCACCCTCTGTGCAATCTCTCTTGGGTTTTTTTTCAAGCTTTTTGCCAGTGCCATCGCCCCGTTGAACTGATAGTCCCCAAACTCCGATTTGGTCGCTTCTGTAACACCGATTGGTATTGCTTCTATACCTGCTTTTTCAAATGCTGTTTTGATAATGTGATTGATCTCTTGTTTTAATTTCATAAAGTATTCCGTAATATTTAGTAGTGAGAGTGTAGATAAATAGTGCTATGCACCGTAGTATGATTTTAGTGCTGAACACTGGAGAGTGAACGCTGAACGCTTTTACGCGTTCTCGCTCTTCTTCTCTTCTGCCTTAGTCTTGAGCGCAGGCTCCTCTTTTTGGGCAATCTCTTTGACCTCGTCCTCTTCACCCTCTTTCATAGCGCCTTTGAACTCTTTGATACCTTTTCCCATCCCTTTGGCAAGTTCAGGAATCTTTTTCGCTCCAAAAAGCAGTACAATAATTGCCAATACAATCAGTAGCTCCGGCATACTTGGCATACCCATAGTCGATCCTTTTAAACCCGTTACCGAGTGAAGTGTTAAAATTTGAATAATTATACTTAAATTTGTTTAACCTTATCCCAACCACTGACGGATGAATGCCTCCTCATCCTCCCGGCTCTGTTTGAGTCTGGCCGCTTTTGCTACAATAACAAACTCTTTGGCTGCCTCTGCTATGGTGTCGTTGATGATCGTAAAGTCATATTCCCCTACCGCACGGATCTCCTCTTTGGCATTCTCGATGCGCCGCGTGATCACCTCATCCGTATCGGTACATCTTTGGCGAAGCCGCTTCTCCAGCTCTTTGAGTGTCGGTGGCGTAATAAAAGCGGATGTCGTAATATCGTTCATCTTGGCTCTAACCAGCCGATGCCCCTGCACATCAATGTCGAAGATCACCAGCTTACCGGCTTCCAGTGCCTCTCTGACGGGCTTGAGTGACGTACCGTAGTAGTTTCCGTGTACCTGTGCATACTCAAGAAAATTCCCCGCTTTGATATCCTCTTCAAATGCCTCTTTGGTGACAAAGAAGTAGTCTTTCCCGTCTACTTCGCCAACCCGCGGCGCTCTGGTTGTGGTCGAGATAGAGAAATAATACTCCCCTATCTCATCCGATGCCGCGTTAATGATAGTACTCTTTCCCGCTCCACTTGGACCAGAAAGCACCAATATTGCTCCTTTTTGTCCTCTTCTCATCTATTTTTTATCCTTAAACCGTATGCTGATAGTTACTTCTGCATCTTTAAGCAGCTTTTTGATCTTTTTTGGTTTCATATTTTCCACGGCAGCAAGCAGCGCCTCCTCAAAGGTATAGACCTCCTCCGCACTCTTTTTGGCACGCTTCTTTTTCATCTTCTTTTTCATCTTCTTTTTTACTTTCTTATCAGGCTTGCTCAACACAGCGACGATCTCCTCCTCAGGAACGATCTCAAGTCCATTCTCTTCAAGCTTCTGTGTGATCACTTCTACTTTGCGTGCTTCATATACCACTTCATTTTCAGGGTCGATCAGAGGTATTGACTCCTCTTCCTCCTCAAGCAGTACTTTGATCTGTTCAATCTCTCTACTGTCAAGCACTTTTGGCTCTGTCGCTCCTTCCCCATCCTCTTCACTCTTTTCGCCTTGGACACCGCTTTTGTCATCATCCTCTTTTTCCTCACTCTCAGACACTATACTCTCCTGTGCTGCAGAAAGCGGAAATATGGAGTGGCTCTCCTCTTTGACAGCAGGCTGCTCTTCTTCATTAGCAGATAACACTTTCTCCTTTGGCTGCTTTGCGTTTACTGATTCGATAATATGCTGCACATGAGAAGGCAGAAACGGTTTCTGTATAACTGTATCAACCACCGTACTGATCTCCTCTCTGCTTTCTGCTCCAGAGAAGTAGACAACCTTCCCCGCTTTCGCTACCCAGCCAAGAAATGCCGAAACCTCATCATTGTAGGCATCATCATCCACAAAAACGATATCATATCTATCTTCACGTGCCTGTGACACCTGTGCAATCTCTTCAAATACAACAAAAGGTTCATTCACACACATGGAGACAAGGCGAGATACAACAGGGTTGGTATTGATCAGTAGAATTTTCATGGAGTACTCCGAAATTGATTGCTATTATTATAGGATAATTGAGGTTAGATAGTAATTTGGACGTTTAAAAATGGTGTTTAATAGAAGTGGTACACTCTACAGGATTCGAACCTGTGACCTTCGGTACCGCAAACCGATGCTCTATCCAGCTAAGCTAAGAGTGCACTAAGAAGTTACTGCGATATTTGGTGAGCGAATTGTAGCAAAAAAAACTTTACTTTTCAAGTAGTCTCATGGGAGAAAAGAGCTCATGCACCTTTTTATTGGCAATAAAACTCTGGTTGTAGGGGTGTTCTACCTCTATGGTATCAAAATGTGCCAGCGGCAAGGTACGCTTCAATGCCTGTGCATGGCTGCCAAACAGAATGAGTTTTGGAGCCTGCTTTGTGAGTGCTTCAAGCAGTGTCTGCATGAATGGTCGCCATGCTTTGATATGTCTGGCAGAGCTCTTTTTGTCTGTAAAGATCAGTGCGGTATTAAGCAGCAGCACGCCTTCTCGTTCAAAATTCTGCCGTAGTGCCTCTATGGTGTTTATCAACGAGGTTTTATCTATAGAAGAGATCGCTTCCTGGGAAGTATCGTCAATAGACAGATCGCCGCGTGCCACCAGTGCCATCTTGACAAAATTGCGCAGGCTTGTTGCACGGTTGACGGTTTTGCTCAACCCTGTAGGGGAGAATATCTCCTTAACCTTCATATCGATAAAGGCATACCCCCCTGCACTCTCGGCTCTGGGGTAGGGATCTTGCCCAAAAAGGATATACTTCACCTCTGCTTTGGGGAGTGTGCAAAAAGCATTGAAACAGTTATACCTGTCTGGGATATAATCCATATCACGCTCCAAAAAAGTGCGGTAGTCATCCTCAAGTGCATAGTAGGCATTCTCTATGACAGGACGCCAGTCAGACGGAAGTGTACTTGTCATCTCTCAATCTGACCTTTTTTGATCTTGTCAAACTTGATGATCATCTCCACTTTGTCCAGAGGCATCTGAAGCACTTTGGCGATCTCCTCTTTGCTCTTGCCCTCTTCAAGCATCTTCATTACCCTCTCTGACTCTGAGAGGTTCTCTATCACATCCTTAACCAGCACCCGGTGAGACTCAAGATTTTTGATAGTCTTCTCTTTAACCTCTATGATATTTCTTAACAGTGTATTCTCTTTTGCCAAATTTCTGTTTTTTACGGCAAACACCCAAAGAATGATCGTCAATATACCTACAAGCCCCAGTACAATCAAATCTAACGGTTCCATTCCCTGCATAATAACACTCACCTGTTCCATCTACAATACCTCTCCTATGATCAAGATTAGGAATACAAATCCAAGGTAACCGTTTACCGTAAAAAATGCCCTGTCTATTTTTGTAAAATCTTTGTTGACAAGGTAGTGTTCATACCCCAGCATCAACGCAGAAAAAAGCACTGCGGTGTATGCCCATACACCAAGCTGTGCACTAACAGCAAACTGCCACCACAATACGATAGTCAACACGTGAAATAGACGCGCAATACGCATGGTGTTGACCGCACCAAACCGTGAGGGTATCGAGTGCAGCCCATGGGCTTTGTCAAATGCCATATCCTGAAGCGAGTATAGCAGGTCAAATCCTGCCACCCAGAACATCACTCCTGCGGCAAGATAAAGTGACCAGAGAGTAATTTCTCCCTGCACTGCCACAACACCGGCAATAGGTGCCAGTCCAAGACTGATCCCCAGTACAAGGTGTGCCAATGCTGAAAAGCGCTTAAAGAGCGTATAGGCTCCCAGTACCAGCAGAATAGGCACGGAGAGCTTGAGTGCCAGATCGTTGATCAGATAGGCAGTTGTAACAAAAACAGCGGCATTGAGCAGAATAAATATTTGCATCTGTACCGTACTGACCCTGCCGTCGACCGAAGGACGGTTTTTTGTACGCGGATTGAGCCTATCAATATCTCTGTCAAGGTAACGGTTGACACCCATGGCAAAGTTACGGGCAGAAACAGCGGCTATTGTACCCAGCAGCAGAAGTTTCCAGCCAAACCACCCATGTGCGGCAACGATCATCGCAATAAAGATAAACGGTAAAGAGAAGATGGAGTGTTGAAACATCACCAACTCAGAAAAGTCCTTTAACTTCTTCAACATACGCTTCTTGCCTCTCTTCTCTACCCTATGCACTTTTACCCTCACCGTTTATCAATTTCACACACATTTTAATTTTTAATTTTTTTACGGGTGCGGTATTTTTAGTTTTGAATTAAGCGACCATGCAATCACCAGTACCAATAGCGCCACCACATAGCCACTGCCAATTACGCCATAGGCTATCAATAGATATACCAGCCAGAGCAGGATTGCGCCAAGCGGTGTAGGCACCCCTTCAAAATACTTTGCAACTTCACCGGCATCGACTTTGAGATTGAACTCAACTAGACGTCGCAGCCCAGAAATAATGTACCATATAAATACCAGACCGAGTATAATCTCCTCTATTTGGGAGATGACAGTATAGTGGCGCACTGCATAAAAGAGTAAAAATGCCGGCATCACGACAAAAGAGAGAAAGTCTGCAAAACTGTCAAGCTGTATACCAAACTCTGTAGAGAGTCCATATTTTCTGGCAACTTTTCCATCGGCAATATCCAGTCCGCCTGCGATCCATGCCAGTATGATCGCAGCAAAAAAACTATTTTGCTGTATCAGGTACATAGCTGCAACCCCGCATGCGATATTACCAAAGGTAATCAGGTTGGCGATATTGAAACGGTTCTCTTTCTCAAACAGATTCATAGATACTCCCAAAAAGTAAATATACAATTCTACCCTTTTGGTACTTAGTGTTATGATTACAGCATGAATGGATTGAAACAACTTGCACTCATCGGACCCACAGCTTCAGGCAAAACTGCTCTTGCCGTCAAACTTGCACAGAAGATAGATGCCTATATCCTCTCTCTTGATTCCCTTGCCATATACAAAGAGATCGATATTGTATCAGCCAAACCTACAGAAGAGGAGAGAGGAGGTATCAGACATTTTGGTATTGATGTACTCTATCCAAATGAACCGTTTGACGTAACAACCTTTGCAGCTCTTTACCAAGAAGTACTACAACAGTGTCATACCGATGCAAAACATCTTGTGATCGTCGGAGGCACAAGCTTCTATCTTAAAATGCTTTTGGAAGGCATCAGTGATATTCCTTCCATAAATGCCATAACCAAGAAAAAGATCACACACATGATGATTCATCCCGATAAAACCTATGACATGCTCTGCCGGTATGATCCAACTTATATGACACAGATCAAGCGTGGAGATACCTACCGCATACAAAAAGCACTGGAGATCTATCTTGCCACCAAAAAAATACCAAGCATCTATTTTCGTGAACATCCTCCACATCCTATTATTACAGACCCTTTGCCAATCTATGAGATCATTTGGGAGAGAGAACTGCTGAGAGAACGTATCGGTCTTCGTACTGAGGTTATGCTCAACAGTGGGCTTATCGATGAGATTGTTATGCTTGAAAAGAAATATACACGGGCACCAAATGCTATGAAAGCCATTGGTATCAAAGAGACACTCGCTTATCTTGACGGGGCATACGACAAAAAGATGCTAAAGGAGAAGATCACCACCAATACCGCACGACTTGCAAAACGCCAAGCCACCTTCAACCGTTCACAATTTAAAGAGGTGGTACGTGCTGATCTTAAAACACTTGAGAAGATGCTTCTTCAATAAGATTTAGAGGCACCCTCATGGGTACCCCCCCTCAAAAGATAGGGAAAAGGATCAATACCCTGAGGCAGAGATCATGTAGTAGAGATAGGAGATGAGCGGCTGAACATAAAAGATCGCTGCTACTGTTGCAACTGTTGCCAATCCAATCACTGCCATAAGCGGTTTGGAAAGGTTATAGTATACAGTATCAACATCTTTGACCGGCTCTTTGAGGAACATATAGACAATCAACTTCAGGTAATAGTATGCTGCAATTGCTGAGTTGAGCCCCATAACAATAGCAAGCCATACATAACCGGCATTTACCGCTGCCTGCATCACATAGATTTTACCCCAGAATACAGAAAATGGCGGTACACCTGCCAGTGACAGCATAAAGAGTGCCATGATCACTGCACCCATTGGCATGATATGGATCAGTCCGGCAAACTTCTCATAGGGGTGGTCAAAGTGCGCATTGAAACGTCTTACTTTATGGCGAGAGATCCAAAGCATCGCAAATGCCCCAAGATTGGTAAACATAAAGAGTGCATAATATAGGAAAATACTTGCCGTTCCTTCAGTAGTATCCAGTGCGATCGCTGCCATAATGAAACCAGCATGCGAGATAGAGGAGTAGGCAAGCATACGCTTAACATCTTCTTGTACCAGTGCCATCAGGTTGGCAATAGTCATTGTAATTACTGTCAGCACAAGAATCATATCTCTGACCCACTCAATACCAAGGTCGATATACATACCAAATACCCTTACTGCAACAACTAATGTTGCGATTTTCGGTACAATAGACATATAGCCTGCAAGTGGTGCAGAGGCTCCTTCATAGACATCTGGTGCCCATGTATGGAATGGAAAGAGTGAGAGCTTAAATGCTAACGATACCATCAATAATACAGAAGAGCCAAGCACCGCGAGTACAATCTCTGTCTCATGCAGACGTGATGCAAGCACCTGCGCAACCTGATAGAGTTCGATCGTTCCTGTCAAAGCATACACAACAGCCGATCCCATTGCAAAGAAACCGGCTGCCAAAGCACCCATCGTAAAGTACTTAACTGCCGCTTCATAAGAGTTGCTTCTGTTATGTAGCGCGATCAGTGTATAGAGTGAGAGTGACGCTGTCTCCAGTCCTACAAAGATCAAAATCAGGTTGTCACTTGCCACCATAAACTGGAAACCAGCTACCATAAAAAGGAAAAGCGCAAAGAACTCCGGATAAGAGTACTCATGGAAACGCTTTGAGGTCAATGCAAGCGGCGTAAACAGAATTGATGCAACAACAATTAAAAGCTGAGATATAATTGATATTCCATCAATAAGCATTACATCAAAAAAGCCGCGTTCATTAACATTGAGTCCTATAGTTGCACCAAAGTCCACAATCAAAATCAAAATTGTTAACATAACATACAACGACTTATGCAGCTTGCTATTAATCAAATCAAGAATAAGAATCACAAGACCACCTGCAATTGCTATTAGCATCGGTGCAAGGGTAATGAGGTTCAGACTCTCCATACTTACTTTAATTGGTTCAAACATTACTTCACCTCCCCTGTTTTAGTTACCGATTGAGGTACTTTGATCATCTCTTTTGCTTCTGCTGTGATCGCTTTCTCATCCATAAATACCAGCATGGCATTGACAGATTTATTGATAGGATCAAGCACAGGCTTTGGATAGACCCCAAGCCAAATGACAATAGCAACAAGTGGAACCAGTGACCATATCTCTTTTGGTGTCAGGTCTTTGAGTGTCTTGTTCTCTTCTTTGGTAACAGGACCAAAGAAACTCTTTTTGTAGAGTGAAAGCATATAGACTGCCCCGACAATAATAGATGTACCCGCAAAAATCGTCATAATAGGCGATACATTATAGAAGCCAAGAAGTACAAGGAATTCCCCTACAAATCCGATAGTAAGAGGAAGACCTACTGATGCCATTAGCATAATCCCGAAGATCACAGCATATTTTGGCATCACAGCAGCCAAACCGCCAAACTCACTCATCAGTTTGGTGTGTCGTCTATCATAGATCACACCTACAAGCATAAAGAGCGCACCCGAAACAATACCGTGTGAGAGCATCTGAAAAACTGAACCGCCGATACCTTCGCTGTTGAGCGCAAAGATACCAAGCATAATAATACCCATGTGTGAAACAGAAGAGTATGCAATCACCTGTTTCATATCTTTTTGTGCATACGCTACCATTGCGGTATAGATGATCATCACAATAGAGATCACCGCAATTGGTGTGATCATCATGACAGAAGCGTCAGGGAACATCGGCAGTGAGAATCTTACAAAACCGTAAGTACCCATTTTAAGTAAAACTGCCGCCAAAATAACAGAACCGATCGTCGGTGCCTGTCCATGAGCGTACGGGAGCCATGTATGGAATGGGAACATCGGCACCTTGATCGCAAAACCGAGGAAGAATGCTGCAAAGAGCCACAATTGCGTATTTACCGGCAAAACCAAAGAGTACCAATCCGTAATAGAAAAGCTCCATACACCTGTAAGGTTATGGTAAACATATGCAACATAAAGCATACCAACCAACATTATAAGTGAGCCCATAAAGGTATAGAGAAAAAACTTGATTGATGCATAGACACGCAGCGGTCCACCCCATGCACCGATGATGTAGAGCATCGGTACCAGTGAAAGTTCCCAAAAGAGGTAGAAAATGATCGCATCAAGCGCGACAAATACACCAACCATGGTCATCTCAAGGAAGAGAAGTGTGATGATCATATTCTTCACATTCTCTGTAATACTCATACTCATCATACCAATCAGCGTCATCAGTGTCGCCATGATAATGATAAAGAGGGAAATTCCGTCAACACCAAGATAGTAGTTTACACCAAAATCAGGAATCAGAGGAATCATCTCGACAAACTGCATTCCGGCATTATTGGTATCGAAACTGAACCACAGCCAAAGGGAGAGAAGAAATTCAATCGCCGCAACGGTGATCCCATATGCCCTTGCACTCTTTTTATCTACTACAAATCCGAGCAATCCTGCAATTGCCGGGAAAAATACCAATACACTTAAAATATTATCCATATAGCTCTCCTTAACCTATCACCGCTGCTGATACAGCTGCGACAACCAATAGTAACACTGCACCTACAGCCATCCAATTCAGATAGTTTGAAAGGTTACCAGTCTGCATTTTTCTTGAACCGTCACCGCTTTTATAGAGAAGTTTGGCAATACCGTCAACCGTTGCATCCACAACTTTCATATCGATACTATTCCACATCTTCTCTGAAATCATAGCATATGGTTTAGAGATAAACTCTTCATAGAGATTGGGAATATAGTACTGGTTTGCAAGCAATTTGTAATACCAGCTTGATTCAAGCACTTCATCACGTTTCAGCCCGTTATAATACTTTTTAAACGCCAACACAATACCACCTACTGCAAATACTAATACAATAATCCCAAGCAACCATGCGATATGATGAGTATGCTCGCTCATATGATACTCTGGCAGCAGTGCTGTTACAAAATGCTCAAAGGAGTCTTTGAAGAATCCTGCGATCACTGCTAAAATTGCCAGTGGTGACATTGCGATCAGTACATAGCGATACATCTCATGCGGATGGATACCATACTGCTTATAACGCTCATCACCTTCAAATGTAAGGAATACCTGTCTAAAGCTGTAGAATGCTGTCATACCGGCAGTCACAACAAGAATCAGCCACAGTACCAGTGTTCCTTCATTCCATGCAGTTTCAATGATCGCATCTTTGGAGAAGTACCCTGCAAAGAATGGGATACCTGCCAGTGCAAGAGAAGCCAATCCCATATAGATATAGGTCCACTTCATCGTTTTCTTCAAGCCACCCATTTTAAAGATATCAAGTTCATCATGCATCGCGTGCATAACGTTACCGGCTCCAAGGAAGAGCAGTGCTTTGAAGAATGCGTGTGCCGCAAGGTGGAAGAGCGCGATCCAGTATGCACCAAGTCCTGCAGCGGCAAACATATATCCAAGCTGCGAAAGTGTCGAGAATGCAATGATACGCTTGAGGTCTCTGTTGACCAGTGCCATAGATGCGGCAAAAAATGCCACAAAAGTACCCAGTGACGCGATAAAGTAACTTACCTCCGGTGTCATTGAAAACAGCGGATTGGCACGAATAACAAGGAATACCCCTGCCGTTACCATCGTTGCCGCGTGGATCAGTGCCGATACCGGTGTAGGACCTTCCATTGCATCGGTCAGCCATGTATGCAGCGGGAACTGTGCCGATTTACCCATAGCTCCAATAAAGAGGAAGATCGCAGCCGCATTGAGAATACTGCCGCTAAGTGTTGGCAGTGCGGCAAACACTTCATCGTATTGAAGACTTCCTACATTCCAGTATAGGATAAAGAGTCCCACAAGCATACCAAGGTCAGCGATACGGTTCATAATAAACGCTTCATTTGCTGCCCATGAAGGAGAAATAGAAGGATTCTCCTCTCTTGAGACATCCTCTTTGTGGTACCAGAAACCGATCAGCAGCCAGGAACAGACACCAACCCCTTCCCAACCGATAAAAAGTCCTGCAAAATTGTCTGACATGACAAGTACCATCATTGAGAAAACGAATGCTGAGAGGTAAGAGAAGAATCGGTTGAAACTCTTGTCATGATCCATATATCCATTGGAATAGATATGGACTACGGTTGAAACCAGTGTTACAACGGACATCATCGTTACAGAAACCTGATCAACTACAAAACCAAATGGAATATGCAGATCACCCGCACTGATCCAGTCCATCATTGTCACATGGATCGTATTGCCTGTTGTATAGATATACGATGCCAGCGTCAATGATGCGATCAGCGAGATACCAAGCAGTACCGATGAGACGATACCGACAAACTGCTTTTTGGGACTCATCCCAAACAGTGCTGCAAAGAGTGAACTCACAAGCGGAGCAAACAGCGCTATATATACCCAATTTTCCATACTTTACCCCCTCATGCTTGCAAGATCATCAAGATCAAGACTGCCGTGTTTTTTATACAGTACGATCAAGATACCAAGTCCGACAGCAACTTCACTTGCAGCAATAGCAATAATGAAGAATGCGAACATCTGACCGGTCAGATCATGGTAAAAGTGCGAAATCGCCGCAAATGCAATATTGACCGCATTGAGCATCACCTCCGTCGCGAAGAAGAGCATCAGCAGATTACGTCTTCTCAGAACTCCCATCAGTCCGATTGAGAAGAGGATCGCCGATACGATCAGGTAGTGTGAAAGACCTATCATTTTGCATCCTTTTGTATCAATATTTCATCTTCAGCGTCAACACTTGTATCTTTTGTGAGACTCTGATCCATTTTTTTACCCGCAAGAATAATCCCTGCGATCATTGCTACCAGCAGCATCACTGCCGCAACTTCAAAAGGCACCAGATATTTGGTAAAGAGTACGATACCGACATCCTGTGCATTCCCTACACCCTCATGGATCGGATAGAGTGCTTGGATCGCTTCAGAGTGGATCGGTGCAGCGAACATTAGCACAAGTACCAGCGCACTAAGCCCTCCCAGCAGGAAGATCAGTGAAGCTGGAGTATTCTTCTCTTTAATATTGCGTGTCGCATCAAAGAACATCATGGCAAACGAGTAGAGTGCCATAACAGCACCAACATATACAATCAGCTGTACGACTCCGAGGAAATCAGCTCCAAGGATGAAAAAAAATCCAGAAATAAGTACCATACCAGATGCCAGTGAAGTCATCGCATAAAGTACATTCTTACTCATCACTGTAATGAGAAAGAGGATAATCGTAAGCGCCGAAAAAAGGTAAAAGGCTATCATTTCATACATCATTGTCTCCTTAGTACGCTAACGGCGTTTTCTTGATATTCTCATCCGCATTAGGGGTCACGGCACCAAAGCCGTCATACTCCTGCTGCAGATTGAGTTTGTCGATAGGCGTAAGCATATCTTCAAAGAGTGAGAAACTGGCTCTCTGCTCCGAAGCTGTTTCATATCGCTGTCCATGTACGATTGCCAGTTCAGGACATACCTCTGCACAGTATCCACAGAAGATACAACGACCAAAGTTGATGGTATATTCACTGACCTCTTTACGCTGATTCTCATCATACCGGGTATCCATGGTAATACAGTTGGAGATACAGATCTTTTCACACAGTCCGCAGCCGATACATCGGTAGTGTCCGCTCTCAAGCAGTCTAAGCATCTCGTGGATCGCTCTGTAGCGTGGAGAGATAGGCAGCTTTTCAAAAGGGTATTTTACTGTATGCATCTGACCTCTAAAGAGTGCATTGATCATCTCTCTCATAGTAACCCAGAGACCGACAAAAAGCTCCGTTTTAAATGTTCTTCTGACAACTTGGCGGATTTTTCCCATACCCGTTTGCGGGGTATGTTCCAGATCCAGCATCACATAATTCTGCTGACCGACATTTCTGTTTTTAAATTGTTCTAAACCCATATCTACTCCTTATACCATCATCACGATACCGGTAATAACCACATTGATCACCGCGATCGGCATCAACACCTTCCAACACAGCCACATAAGCTGATCTGGTCTAACATGAGGCCATGCAGCTCTGATCCAAAGCATCAAGAAGAAGAAGAAACCAACTTTCAGAATAATTGTCAGCCATCCGATACCCTCTTCACTGTATCCACCTAGAAATACGATTGCCGCTATAACCGAAATGGTGATCATATTTGCATACTCACCGATAAAGAACATACCCCAGCGCATCCCTGAATACTCAGTCGCATACCCTGAAACCACTTCTGCTTCATGCTCAAGCAGGTCAAACGGTGTTCTGTTTGTCTCTGCAAATCCGGCGATCAGGAAGAGAATAAACGCAACCGGCTGCTGCCAGATAAGCCAGTGGCTGATGCCACCCTGCTGTGCTGTATTGAAATCTACAAACGAAAGTGATCCAACAAGCATGATCGGTGCAAGAATAGAAAGCCCAGTGACCACCTCATAAGAGAGAAACTGCACTGCAGTACGCGCAGCACCGATAATCCCCCATTTGTTCGCCTGGGACATTCCCGCAAGCAGCGGTCCGTACAGACCTGCTGCCATCATCCCGAGTACAAACAGAATACCAATATTCAGATCTGCTGCGATCGAGGGGACAAAGGTTCCTCCAAGTACAGGGATCCATTCTGGAATCGTAAAGTCAGGAAATACAGGGACTGCCGCCAATGCAATGAAAGCGGTAGCTGCTGTAATGATCGGTGCGACCATAAAGATCAGCTTGTTCGCATTTTGCGGTACGATGTCCTCTTTGGTAAAGAGTTTAATACCGTCTGCGATCAGCTGCAGAAGTCCATAAGGACCAACATGCATTGGTCCCAGCCTTCTTTGCATGAAGGCAAGTACTTTCCTTTCAATGAAAGTACCAAAGCCCGCAATAGCAGAGATCACTGCCAAGATGATAATCGCCTTGATCCATACACCTGCAGCAGTGACTTCAGGCAAATGCTGCACGAATGTTTCCACGTTTGTATAAGTTACCACTTCCATCTTACACCTTTCTCATAGTTACTTTTCTGTATCTGGCGTTGCCAAAAAGACCATACACATCTTCTGCACTCTTGAAGTCCGCCAATGCCGTAATGTCACCTTCCATACGATCATCTTCGATTATATCGACTACGATACTTCTGTTGCCAAAGTCTATTTCGACACGTTCCCCAAGCGCTTTGGCTTTTTCAGGGCTGGCATAGAGACCGAATGCTTCGAATATCTCATGCGCTTTGTTACTGAAGTCATTAAACTGTCTTTGTGGATTGCATCGATAAACGATCTCACCTTCAAGCACACACTTCTCATCTATCGGCTCAACAGAGAATGGCTCAGGCTCACAAACAATATTCTCAAGCGTATACCCTCTATTTTCTGTGCCGTCATTGAGATAACCATTTGGAAGATCGTCAAATGCAATTGACTTGAATCCTTTCTCTGCCGGAAGCGATTTTGTCCAGTCAACCGTCAATTCCGGTGCACCCGTAAGTACTTTCATCAGGTCATTAAGCTCATACCCTTTATACTCCAGTGCCGCATTGGTCGGTGTTACACGCTTGTGCATATTGGTCAGGGTACCTTCCTGCTGGTTGAGTGCCGGCATATCGAGGTCTCCATCCCCCAGTGCAGAGAGTCTGAAGTCTCCGTTTTCGTTATAGCCTACCGTATATCCTGTTGCCTCATCATCAAGATCACAGATCAGCGCAACGCCCAGAGAGTTCGTTTTTGGCGGGATCATCGCTACACGAATCGATGTAGTCTGCTCGATAAGCGCAATCAGCTTCGCGATATTTTCCGCTCTTTCATGGAAGTAAAGGTCTTCACCGATGATCATGGAGAAAGACTCTTTCTTCTTCATCATCTTTTCAAATGCAGCATCAAACGCACCGCTCTCTTTTCCAAGCATCTCTACCAGACCGTTCTTTTCGACAGTCACCTCTTTTTCAACCATTTCCGGTACCTTTTTGGTGACCTGTTTCTCTTCACCGGTCTCTTCGTCAATAACTGTTTCGGTGACATCTTTCATCACCTTCTCTTTAACAGTTTTGGTTGTTGTCGTTTTGAAACCCTCAAGGTAGGACTTCACATCTTTTGGAAGCTTCTCTTTGTCTGCAAAAAGATCAAGTACCAAATAGAGTGCTGCCTCTTCAAGACCCACTTTGTGGGTAAAGAGTTCTACGTTTTTGCCAAATGTCGGGACAAGATTGTCACCTACCGGATGGAAATAAAGCCCTGCACCCTTATTCAGCTTTTGAATGTTGTTGAACGCGTAGCGTGCATTGGGGTTATCCTTACGTAGTGCCGCACCTATGCTTATGACAAAGTCTGTTGCCATCACTTCTTTGAAGTCATAGCTGTAGAGTGACTGACCGGATGCTTTGCTATATGCAGACAGGAATTTTTGGAATGCTCTGGCATCTGGGTTAACCAGTTTGACACCAAACTTCTCTTTGAGTCTCTGAAGCATCAATGCCTCTTCATTGGTAATGACAGAGTTGAAGCGGATCGTTTCCGCTTTTTTGATCGCTTCTATTGCTCCTGCAAATGCCGCTTCGTCTTTCCCTTCTACCTTATTTTCAAAATCATACCCGTAACGTCCCGCACCACACAAAGAAACATAGTTCCACTCATTGGTAACACGGTATATCTTCTCGCTTCTGTCAAATACGGATGTATGCTTCTTCTCGTAATAGATCTGACATCCTGAGCTACAGTGTGCACAGGTTGCCGGTACACGCTCAAGCTCCCATGCATTGGAAGAGTAGACAAAGTCACGCCCAGTCAATGCGCCCACAGGACAGACGGCGGTACATTCGCCACAGTCCGAACAGTTGGTAAAATCGGTACCGTTGCTTGGCGCGATGATCGATTTCTGCAGTTTGTTCCACATTGCATAGGCATCTTTTGGCATCGTCTCTTTGTATGCTTTGTCAAGCGGCTCTCCGCCTCTTTTGGTCGTGCTGATCGCTGCATCACCGATCATATCTTTACAGACGGTAGTACAACGCTCACAAACAATACAAAGCCCTGCATCATAGTGCAGCACGGAACTCCAGTTCTTTACTTCTCGCTTGGTATCGGGGATTGCATAGGACTGAGCATCGACAGCAAGTTCCAGTGTATAGTTCTGCAGTTCACACTCACCACTTTTGTCACACACGCCACACTGAAGCGGGTGGTTGACATCGTATACTTCCATGATCGCACGGCGTTCAGCAAGGATGTTCGGTGTATCGACAGTAATCTCCATCCCCTCTTTGACCTTTGCGTTACAGGCATAAACCTGTTTCCCGTCCGCTTCCACAAGACAGAGACGGCAAGCCAGCGTAGGGCTGCATCGTGTCAGATAACAGATCGCCGGAATGAAAACATCATTCGCACGTGCGGCATTGAGGATATATTCACCCTCCTTTGCCTCATATGTCTTACCGTCAATGGTGATGGTAACCATATTCTCTACTGTTTTTACTTCACTCATCGTTGTTTCCTATATTCTCATTATTGGTTTTTCTGAACACCAGTCTGCTAAATCTGTAAGAGGATAGCAAAGATGCACTTAATCCCATGTCAAATGTTGGATTGAGAGCAATGGTTCCCTTCATGCCTGTATCAATCTTAAACAGACGTTCAAACAAAACACCATCTATCTCAAACACAACCCTCTCCCCCTCTTGCAGTTTTGCCGCTGCTGCGAACTGTGTAGAACCAAGCAGTACAGGCTCATCTGTGAGAAGCGTTGCTTTTGCTGTAAACGGAGAGAACTGCTCTACAGGATCGCAGCGGTAGACCACGGCACCATCAAATGCTTCAATCTCCTCTACTTCCTCAAATGTACGGTTAACAGGTACACTCTGAGGAACAAGCAGATATCCGCGATGTTCAATTCCCGTTGCATCAAAATACTCATCGAGTGCATCAAATGCTTTCTCTTGGAAACCTTTCTGCAAAGGAAGCATCGGTGTATAGTCAATCGTATATTTGGCATGAAGTTCAAGCGCATTGGCAATATCGTTCAGGACATACCCGCCGTACGGCAGCGCAACATGCATCGGTACCACACGTTTGTCCACCGTTGTAAGCGTACCCTCCTGCTGATTGAGCGCAGGCATATCCAGATCGCCGTCACCCAGTGCAGAGAGGGTAAAGTCGGCTTTGACATTGTAGCCTACGGTTTTGCCTTCGGCACGCTCATCCAAATCACAAATAAGCGATACACCCATCGCATTGCCCGCAGGCGGTACGCAGATCACATTGAACCCGGCATAGGTCTCAAGCAGTGCGATCAGTTTAGCGATCTGTTCTGCACGCGGGTGAGCATAGAGATCACTGCCGACAACCAGAGAGAAGCCTCTCTTTTTCAGCAGAGACTTCTTCAGGGCATCGAGCTCTTCTTCTCCGACATTACACTCTGCACTCAGGTTGCCGATATCAAGATCATCCAAATACTTACACAGGTTTTTTGGCACATCTTCATTGCCCTCAAGCAGCGTATGTGCCAACAGAGCAGCAACACCCTCTTCACTGCCGACCTCATACTTGATAAACTGTGTTACAATATTTTGTATCTCACTGTCTTCCATCGGGTGCATATAGATCACTCTGGCCCGCTGCCATTTACTTGCCATGTTAATGTGGTATTTGAGTGTCGGTGCATCGTTGTTGATACGTGTTCCCAGTACAATAACTGCCTGAGAATCGGCAACTTTTTTCAAATCACCGTTGTAAAGATGTTTGCCTGTGACTGTACTGTATGCAGCCATGAATTTCTGATAGGCTCTCGCTTCATGTGAAATGAGTTTGAAGCCATACTTCTCTTTAAGTTTCTGAAGAATCATCGCCTCTTCATTAGAGATTTGCGGTGCAAATACCACGCTGTCTGCAGTTCTGAATGCTTCGACTGCTGCATTGAATGCTGCGGCATCTTTATTTACTCCTTCATTGGCATAATCAAACCCGAAACGTCCGGCACCGCACAGGGTGCTGAATTCAAACTCGTTGGTTACACGGTAGATACGGTCACGCTTGACCTCATAATACATCTGACATCCGCCACCGCAGTGAGGACAGGCAGAAGGTATCTTTGTCAACTCCCAGGCATTGGAGGTGTATTTAAAGGCAGTACCGACCAGTGCACCTACAGGACATACTGCCGCCGCTTCTCCCAAAGAGGCATAGTTCTTCTCCTGCTTAACATTGACAATGGTCGATCCGTATCCGCCAAATTTAACCTTCAGCGCTTCATCTCCGGTGATCTCGGTGGAGACGCGTACACACTTCTCACACATAATACAGAGTGCAGGATCATACGAGACATGTCCCCAGTTCTCTACCGGTCTATGCTGGTCACGTGCGGTAAACTCCTGTGTATCAACACCAAACTCCATCGTTTTATTCTGCAGATCACACTCACCGCTTTTGTCACACACACCACACTCAAGCGGGTGGTTGACATCGTAGAGCTTCATGATGTTCTGACGTTCATGAAAAAGCGTACTGTTGTTGGTCGTAATGACCGCACCGTCAACGGCTTTCTCCTGACAGGAGAGGATCATACCCTCTACACCCTCTACCTCTACCACACACATACGACACGAACCGATAGGCTGCACCTTTGTAAGGTAACACATGGTCGGGATGTAGATATCGTTCTCACGGGCGATCTCGAGGATCGTCTTTCCAAAGGTACTTTTACACGTTTTACCGTCGATCGTTACGGTGATCGGTTTGCCTGTATTGATTGAATTGTGTACACCCATCTTACACCGCCACCATTGAGATATAGTAACAACGCATACAGCGCTCCGCCTCGGCAATTGCCTCTTCTCCGGTAAACCCGAGGTTAACCTCTTTGTTGTTGGTTTTACGCTCATCCACACCGAGTTTTTCACTTACGGCACGAGGCAGACCCGGCATCCATCCTGTGATCTTCTCATTCTTATCATAAACCTTGAGTTTGTTGAGATGATCTTCCATGATCTCCTCATCCGTCAGGCTTACTTTACCGTCATAGATATAACGGCTAATAACTGATGCGGCACGTCTTGCCTGTCCGACAGCATTAACAATGGTCATTGGACCGTACTCACAGTCACCTGCGGCGAAAAGACCTGGACGCGAACTCATATAATCCCTTCCATTAGTCAGGATCGTATTCCATGAGGTCAGTTCAATATTCCATTCCTCAGGCAACAGTTGCAGGTCTGCAGACTGAGAAACGGCAGGTATCAGGTAGTCACACTCAATCTCAAAATCAGCCCCTTCAATCTTTTTCAGCTGCGCCCTTCCCCCATCAGGATCGGGTACCAGTTCAAAACGGTTGACTTTAAGTTTGGTGATCTTCTCACCATCATCAAATATCTCTTCAATAGCCGAGTGAAAGATGAACTCTACACCCTCTTCTACCGCTTCATGGTACTCTTCGTAGGTCGTGTTTCGGATAATCGTCTTTTCATCACGGCGATAGAGCATGATCACTTTTTTCGCCCCTTCACGGATAGAACAGCGCACTACATCCATAGAGGTAAATCCTCCACCGACACAGACAACTACTTTGTCTTTGAGTTCATTGGATGCAGGAGATCCGATACCGTACTTGTTCCAGAGGTTCACCTTGTCAAGCATTGCGATCGCCCCCCAGTATCCACCCATTTTTGGATTCTCGTTCGTCGCACGTACCTTTTTGGAGAGACGTGTACCAAATGCAAGAAGGGTTGCATCGTATTCGGCATCGATCTCTTTGAGACGCTCGGCATCGACACGGTGATTGTTGTGGATATGTACTGTAGGCAGATCCAGCACAAGCTGGATATCTTTATTATACTTATCTACCGGCATACGGTACTCAGGTACTCCTACAGCCACTTCCCCGCCATTGACCGGAAGCTCTTCGAAGATATCGACATGAATCCCCTGAATACCAAGGTAGTACGCCGCAGTCAGTCCGGCAGGCCCTGCACCGATGATCGCAACCTTTTTCCCGTCGTTGCGCGGAGGCTGTACTTCAAACGGATGCTGCCATGGCAGTGCATGGTCGGTCTCATAATCAGCCCCGAGTCTCTTAAGCTCCATAATCGAGATGGGTTCATCCAGGTTGGCACGGCGGCATGCATCTTCACACGGATGTGGGCAGACACGTCCACAGGTGTGTGCCAACGGCATGGTCTGACGTGTTGCTGCCAGCGAATCGGTAAAAACCATGTCACGTACACCCTCGATATAGGCAGGGATATCAACATGTGCAGGACACATATCGGTACACGGTGCCGTTACTTTGGCAATATAGCCGGTGCCACCGCCATAGTATTTTGAAGGCTGTTGTGCATCGATACAGGTATCGAACTGTTCCTTGTAGTGCTCCATCAGATCGAGGATAGGCTTGGGAACCGTTTTCCCGATCTCACACTTTGAAGTCGTCATCATCGTTTGGGAGACCTCTTTGAGGTGTGCTATATCATCATGTGTGCCTTCACCTCTTGCGATCTTATCAAGCAGATCATAGAGAATACGTCCGCCCCATCGTCCTGGTGCACATCGTCCGCAGGCTTCAGAATACTCCTGATACTGTGCAGCGTATTTTGATGCAAGTTCAACCGCATCGATATCTTCATCGAAGATCGCAACACCGTCCCAGCCGATAAAGGCTTTGGACTTGGTATCCCCGTCATAGGTCTCAGGCAGCTTAAATCCCGATTCACTCCACTGGTCGGACGGTTTGCCGCGATTGTCGACAAATTCATCCCTCCAGGTAGAGAATACAACGCGTGACATTATTTAGCCTTTGATTTCAGAATTTTTTTTGCGTCAGCCACAGACTCTTTGAAATCTCCTTTGAAAGAGTATTTCTCTTCCATCATCTGAATCTGCTCTTTAGTCATATTGGCAACATCTTTGACAGTATAGATACCTTCGCTATTGAGTTTCTCCATATACGCTTTGCCAACCCCTTTAATCTTGGTCAAATCATCGCCCTGTGGTGCTTTCTCTTTTTTACCAGCCGTTTCTTTTGCCGGCTCTTTTTTATCGGCACCCTTGCTCACAGATTCATTTTTGGCTGTTGCTGCTTTTTTGGCTTCTTCTTTGGCTTTGGTTTCTGCCTCTGCTTTTGCTTTCGCTTCAGCTTTCTCTTTGGCTTTTGCCTCAGCAGCCACTGCATCGGCTTTGGCTTTCTCCTCTGCCGCTTTTGCCTCCTCAACTGCTTTCTGCTCCGCTTCGATACGTGCCTTCTCTACTGCTTCAGCCCTTGCTTTTTGCGTCTGCTCATCTACTTTTTTGACAACGATAGTCCAGTCAACTTCATTGAACTTCAGAGAGTTCATCAGGTCATGTCCGAGCGCTTTGATATAGTCAGCTGATTTTTGGATATGGGAGAAGTCGCCTACTTCGAATAGAAAAATCCCAACTTCACCTACCTTGAGCCCTTCATCGATCAGCTCTCCCATTCTGTCATAGAAATCATCGTGCAAATGTCTTAAATCATATCTTTTCATACGCTCTTCTCCTTAACGGTCGACTTCGCCGAATACGATGTTGGTTGAACCAATGATCGTAACGACATCCGCGATATATGTTCCTACAAGAATATCCTGCAGCAGCCCGGTGTGGAAGAAACTCGGTGCTCTACACTTGAGTCTGTAGGCATACGGCTCACCCTCGGATTTGATATAGAAACCAAGCTCCCCTTTGGGTGATTCAGTCGGTACATACACCTCACCTTTAGGCGGTCTCATTCCCTGAGTAACCAAAACAAAATGCTGCATCAGCGCATAGTTCTGTGTCATGATCTCCTCTTTGGGTGCAGAGATGTATTTTGGTGCATGCGCCATCAACTGTGGATCGCTCTCTTTATACATAGATACCAGCTGTCTGAGAATACGTGTAGACTGATAGATCTCTTCCATATAAAGACGGTAACGTCCGTAGGAGTCACATCTGTCACTGACAGGAATATCAAAATCAAGCTCATCATACAACTCGTAAGGTTCCTCTTTTCGGATGTCATACGCAACACCCGATCCACGCAGCATAATACCTGTACATCCCCAGTTGAGTGCATCTTCCGCAGAGATCACACCTACATCCTCCAAACGCATACGCCAAATACGGTTCTCTGTCAGCAGTGCTTCATAGGTGTTTTTGACTTCATGATCGACCTTGTCACACCATGCGACCATATTCTCTATCCACCCTTGAGGAAGATCGAGCGGTACACCGCCGATTCTTACTGCAGAATGTGTCAATCTGGCACCACAGTAGTCCTCCATCAGATCCATTCCAAACTCTCTTTCTCGGAATGCGTAGAGGAATACTGACATCGCACCGACATCAAGCGCATGGGTTGCGATGAAGAAGAGGTGGGAGATAATACGGTTAACTTCAAGCAGCATAGTACGGATCACCTGTGCACGTCTTGGTGCTTCGATACCAAGCAGTTTCTCTACCGCCAGCGCATAGGCATAGTTGTTTGACGTAGAGGCAATATAGTCAAGCCTGTCGGTGGTAGGGAGAAATTCATTGTAGGTCATATTCTCCGCCATCTTCTCGATACCTCTATGGAGGTATCCGATATCAGGATAGGCTTTGACCACCTGCTCACCGTCCAGTTCGAGTACCAGTCTCAGCTGTCCGTGCGCAGAAGGGTGCTGTGGACCGAAGTTGATCACCATTGTATTGTCGTCACGCTCAAAGTTGAGGTTTTCGAAAAACGGTGTTAATTTGTTTGGCTGTTGCATACTCTCCCCTTACTTTCTGTGATCCAGTTGTTTACCGGACTTTTTGTTGTAATCGACCAGCAGCGTTTCACTGTATTCGATCGGATTTGGTTTTTCACCCTCGGAGATATCTTCACCGAACGGTACTTCGTAGCCGACACGCGAGAAGCGTTTGGTATCATAGCGGTCGATACGTGCAGGATCACGGTTTTCCGGTCCAATGATATCACGGTACTCTTTACCGAAGATCTTGTCAACCTCGTACCATGATGCAAACTCATCTCCTTGTAGCGGATAGGTCTTTCTAAGCGGATGTCCTTCCCAGTCATCAGGCATAATAATACGCTTGAGGAACGGATGGTTATTTACCTTGATACCGAACATATCGAACATCTCACGCTCTGCAAAATTGGCGGAGTTGAACAGCGGTACGATAGACTCGATCGCTTCATTCTCTTTGATGCGGCAGACAATACGCACTCTTTTTGCCTCATTGACATTGAGGAACTGGTAGAAGAGCTCGAACTCACCATCCTGCGCCAGATAGTCCACAGCACTCTGCTCGGAACACTGTGTATAGCCACACTGCTCTTTGAGGGTTTTGATCGCCTCAAAGTTCTCTTTGGCATCGATGTGGATCACCAGTGTACCAATCTCAATATAGCTCTCTTTGGCAAAAGCTTTCATTGCATCGAGGACAGCAGCAAAGTGGCTGCCCTCCTCTACTGCCTCTCTTGGTACACGCGGTGCAACCCAGTATCTGTCGGTATAGTACGATTTTGCCTGAACGTTGTCTTTGGGTGTATACTTTCTCATTACACTAACCTCAAGTTCTGTTTTGTATTGTTGTTCATATTCGCAGATTCACGTCTGATCTTCTTCTGCAGCATCATCAGCGCATACTGAAGTGTTTCTGGTCTCGGTGCACATCCGGGCAGGTAGATGTCAACAGGCACAATACGGTCAACCCCCTGTACTGTCGCATAGGTATTGAACATCCCGCCGGTATTGGCACAAGAACCCATGGAGATAACCCACTTTGGCTCTGTCATCTGATCATAAAGACGTCTGGCAAACTCAGCGTGTTTTTTAGAGAGTGTTCCTGCCAGAATCATCACATCCGCCTGTCGTGGCGAAGCACGGAATATCGTTCCCATACGGTCGAAGTCATAGCGTGATGCTCCCGATGCCATCATCTCGATCGCACAACATGCGAGTCCGTATGTCAGCGGCCAGAGTGAATTTGACCGTCCCCAGTTTACCAGTTTGTCTACCGAAGTCAATGCTATCGGCAATCCAGCTGCGCTGGCATAATTTACTTGATGCTGTGCCATTCAAGTGCTCCTTTCTTCCATGCATATACGAAACCAATCGCAAGTAGTAAAATAAACAGAATCATCTCCGTAAAACCGAACCATCCAAGCAGTTTGAAGTCGATCGCCCATGGGAACATAAAGATGATCTCCACATCGAACAGAATAAACAGAAGCGCGATCAGATAGAACTGTGCCGAAATGGTATTGGGCTGTTTGGTCACTTCCGGTCCACATTCGTAAATGGTCAGTTTCAACTTCTCTGTATCGAGTTTTGCCAGTTTTCTACTTACAAAGCGTGCCAAAATCAGTGTCGCTGTAAACGCAATGGCTGTCAATGCGAACAGTATGAACACACCATAATATGGATGCTGCGTAATTACATGAGTCATAGTTTTCCCTTAGCTAAGTTTCATTCTCCTCCGCACATGCCGGAGTATTCTCAGAATAGTGCCTCTATATTAACCAAAAGATGATTAAACTAGTTGGACTCTTTTTTTATTCATATATCACCGCTACGGCACTGTAACTATGTGAAACAGAAAAAAATCTGCTAAAATGGTATACTATTTTATTGAAGGATTTTATTCTTATGACCAGAAAAAAGCTGATGACACTGCTCTACCTCTTCGCTATGGCGGGGTTGTTCACATGGTTCGCCTATGCCAAAGGATGGATATTGGCAAACTTCCCCTCTGTCACTCCGGACAAGGCTATCACACTACTGGCACAAAATGATGATAATATCTTACTTCTGGATGTACGTTCACCCGAAGAGTTCAAGAGCGGACACCTCGCAGGCGCGACACTGATCCCGCTTGGCAAACTGGAGAAGAGTCTGGACAAACTTTCCCCAATTAAAGGAAAAACCCTGCTGGTCTACTGCAGAAGCGGCATGCGAAGTGTCGCCGCCGCACGCATTTTGCAAAAACACGGGTTCCATCCAGTCAATATCAAAGAGGGGATCATCGGGCTTACTGCGGCAAAAGCGGAGATAGTGAAGTAGTTAGCTGTTGCACTACAACGTGCAATAGCCAAAATTACACCTTAAACCCCATACTCTTCACCCCTTCAAAACTGCTGCCAAGCTCCTTTTCGATCTCTTCGAGGAAGTCTTTCTGGGTAAAGATGCTCTCTTTTCGGACTGCGACTTTGTAGGCGGTGTTTTTGATGATCAGGTTGATCTGCCCGCCGGTAAGTTCATACTTTGCCAATGCCTCGACATCAAAGTCTTCCGCGTAGTCCGCCTTTTCGGGCAGCATGAACTGCCACAGGCGCAGGCGCTGTTTTCTGCCGGGTTTTTTGAACTCTATCTTGTAGTTGAAACGGCGGGAGAAAGCTTTGTCAATATTGCCAAGCAGGTTGGTTGTCGCGATCAGTATTCCCTCAAACTGTTCGATCTGCTCAAGAAAGATGTTTTGCATCTGGTTGTGCATCTTGTCTGCACTGCTGCCAGCCCCCTCACTTCGTGAACTGAGAAACTGGTCGGCTTCATTAAGCAGCAAAATAGGCTCAACCTTCGCTTTTTTGCTAAGCAACTTGAAGTCATCAAAAATTCGCCGTACATTTTTCTCGCTCTCACCGACATACATCGAAAGGATTTTGGAACAGTCAAAAGAGAGGATCGGTTTTTTGAGTGTTTTGGCAAGGCTCATTGCCGTCATCGTCTTGCCCGTACCTGCCGCACCGTAGAAGATGATGCGTGCGTCGATACTCTTGCGTTTGTCTTTGATACCCCACTCCCGCAGCTTTTTAAACACCTCTTTGTCAACCTGTTTGACCACATTATTCAGGGTTTCACGGGTCTTTGGGTGCAGCACTACATCATCGAGTGTGGTCTGTGGATTGAGATATTCGAAGATATCCTGCTCTTTAACCAGTGCATCGAGCTTGAGTTTGGTCACTTTCTTCTTCTTTTTGGGGTGGATGATACGCTGCATCACCTCCTCTTGCAGATAGAACGACCGGCTCACCCCGCCAAACATATTGAGAATCTCCTCATAGTCGATAATCCCCTCAGTGATCAGTTTCGCACCGTCTTCAAGCAGGGCACGGTTCTTGATCTTCTCATACTCGTCAAAACTGATCAGTTCGATAAGTGTATTCATATCACGGAACTGCCCCTCACCTCCACTGTACTCCTCTTTGAGCAGTGCCAGGAAAATACGCTGCTCTTTTTCATCAAGCCCCTTCTCTTTGAAAAACTCCTCGACAACGATCGGAGAGGTGGTGATCTTGAGACGTTCCTGGATTCTTTTGGTCAGCAGATTGAACTTGTTTTTGAGTCTTCCGATACTCAATGAGTTGTCGGCAAACCCCTGTTTGTAGGTGGCTATCTTATGCAGCAGGGCGATCATGTCAAACTGATCCTGCAGATACTCCAAATGGTCGGTATAGGGTTTGACTTCCGGCAAAGAGAGCTCCAGTGATCCCTCTTCAAGCAGTCGAAGCAGGGACATACTCGGTGTAACCGATGTGTTAAGCAGCTCCAGTTGCAAAGCATCATGTGCTTTGACCTGACCGAAGGTTATCTGTATCAGCCAGCCAAGTTCTATCAGGTTTTTTACAAGTGGAAGCTTTTTGAGATAGAGATAGGAGGATTTGGGAAAGATCTCCTGAAGCATCTGCAGTACAGGCACCTCTTCTATCCCTTTTACATAGTGACGGCAGACATACTGTAGCAGTCTTGCTTCCTCTTCGGTACACTTTAAATGGCGGTAGATCGTACTCTTTTTAACATTTTTTACGTCAATAAACTCGATAAGATACTTCAACGGCTATTTTCCCTTTGGAAGGTATTTCAGAATTTTGTGCTTCAGATCATCCAAATCAAATGGTTTAAGTATAAAATCATCTGCGCCTTTTTGTCTTAACTCCTGCTCTTCAAGACCATTGACCGAAATAATCAGCACCGGAATATCTGACTGCATCTCATTACGTATAGCAGCAAGCACCTCTTCTCCCTCCATCTCAGGCATTCTAAGATCAAGCAATACCATATCAATATACTCTCCGCATACTTTTAACACTGTCAGCGCCTCTGAACCACTGTCTGTAGAGACCACTTTGACATCTGCAAATTTTTCCAGCATTGTTTTGATCAGCTGAATATTGAAACTGTCATCATCTACCACCAAAAATGTCTTTCCATTCAAATAATCCAAATCCATAGGAGTATCCTTTTCTCTTAATATTTTGATATTCATTATATAGCAATTCGTATTATTAAACCATAAAACAAACCGAGGTTCCTTGTAATTGATAAAGTTATTATATTGATTTGCTATACTACCATCATGCCAAATATACCGATAGGAGCGGCGCTATGATAGGATTGTTTGACAGACTCTTTGGCAAAAGCCGTACCGTAGTGCTGCATGTCAGCGCTGCTAGTGGTTTTCACCTGCGTCCGGCTGCCGTTTTTGCCACAGAAGCAAAAAAGTTCAGTGCACACATCGAAGCAGAAACCCGTGGCAAAAGTGTCGATGCCAAAGATCTCAATGCCCTGCTCTCGCTCGGGCTTGAGTGCGGGGATCACTTTGATCTTGTCTGTAAAGGCAAAGATGCCGAGAGTGCCATAGAGGCACTTACCCGTACATTTGAAACACTGATGGCAAAAGAGCAGCCAGAGCATTTTACACCCCAAAAAGCAGATGCCGACTATCAGGCTTCTGCACTTGAGGGGGAGATTATCTCGCAGGGTATTGCCGTTGCGCCTTTGTGGCGCTACGATGCGCAAACGCAACAGGAACACTCACGCTCCTTTGCGGAAGCTGTAGAGAGCGTACAGAAGACACTTGCCAACCCTGACGGCAAGGAGCGTACGATTGCACTGGCACAAAACACACTGCTTAAGACCCTTTTGGAGCGTGCAAACTCCCTAGAAGAGATGGAACAGGCAGTCAAGGAGGCGTGCCAAACGCTTCATGGCACTGCGATGGAAGCAAAATGCAGCGACTACCGGGATCTGCTCCGGCGTATCCAAACTGCTATGGGGTACAATACCGTCATCGCCTACCCCGATACCCCTTTCATTCTGGAGGCTGATGACCTGCTGCCTTCAGAGGTAGAGACACTTCCTGCTTCCTGCCAAGGTGTCATTTTGCACAAAAGTTCACTTGCCTCACATACCGCCATTTTGCTGCGTGCAGAGGGGATTGCCTCTTTGATTCTGCCCCAACCCCTACCTGAGTCTGATACACCCGTCATTCTTGATGCTGCTGCGGGCATACTGGTACCGACCCCCACACCCGATGACATCACGGCAGCACAAAAGAAGCTAAAAACCCTGCACCATGCAGCAGAAGACCTTCAAAAGAGACGCTTTGATCCCGCTTACACCAAAGAGGGGATACACGTTGCTGTCCTTGCCAATGTTACCGATGTTGCTTCGGCACAAAAAGCAAAGGAGTCAGGTGCCGAGGGGATCGGTCTGCTGCGCACTGAGTTTCTTTTTAAACACACCAAACCCGACTATCAGACACAAAAAGAGGCATACCAGGCTATCTTTGCACACTTTGAGGAGGTAACCGTGCGCACGCTTGATGTGGGAGGAGACAAAGCACTCCCCTACGTTGACCTTCCTTCAGAGAACAACCCGTTTCTCGGTATCCGCGGCGTTCGCCTCTTCCAAAGCCATCCTGCACTTATAGAGGAACAGCTGCGTGCCATCTTTGAAGCGGCTAAAGGCAAACCCCTGAAAGTGATGTTTCCCATGGTAGCAACACCCGATGAGTTTCTATCTGCCAAGGCATTTGCCAAAGAGGTTGCCAAAAAATACCGATGCAACATCGACAATATCGCTTTTGGGATGATGGTGGAGGTGCCTTCTGTTCTTTTTATGATGGATGCATTCAATGAGATCGTTGACTTCTACTCTATTGGCAGCAATGATCTTAACCAGTACCTGCACGCAGTTGAGCGTACCCATCCGACACTCTCACTCAACCCACGTTCCGAGGCACTTTTTGCCGCCATTGAATACTGTGTCCGACATGCCGAAAAACCGGTCAGTCTCTGTGGAGAGCTTGCCGCAGATGAGGTCGCTATTGCCAGACTTGTCAAGTGCGGGGTGCACATACTAAGCGTCTCCCCGCAAGCCGTCGCCAATACCAAAGAGAGGATACGCCATGTTTAACCTGCTGCAAAAAATCGGCAAGGCACTAATGACCCCTATTGCCGTACTGCCGGTAGCGGCACTGCTACTGAGATTGGGGTTTGGAGATATCTTTGACGGAGAGATCGCCCACATTATGAAAAATGCGGGAGAGGCGGTCTTTGCCAACCTCGATCTGCTTTTTGGTATAGGCATCGCCTACGGACTTGCCAAAAACAATGACGGTGCTGCCGCACTCAGCGGTGCTGTGGGCGTACTCATTGCCAAAGCGGTTTACACCGGTATTGACAAAGATGTCAACATGGGTGTCTTTGTCGGTATCATCATCGGTGTCATTGCCGGAACACTCTACAACCGCTTTCACACCATTAGACTACCCGAGTTTCTTGGATTTTTCGGAGGCAAACGTTTTGTGCCCATCGTTACGGCACTTGCAGCCATTGCTGTCGGGGTATTTGCCGGCTACTTCTGGCAGTATGCACAGCAGGGCATCGATGCCTTTTCCAATGCCATCATCGGCCTTGGCGAGGTCGGCACTTTCATCTACGGCACACTCAACCGTCTGCTCATTCCGCTGGGACTGCACCATATTCTCAACTCTGTTTTCTGGTTTCAGTTGGGAGAGTACCACTATCTCAAAGAGGGTGCGCAGCTTGTTGCCAACGGAGACCTGCACCGCTTCTTTGCCGGAGACAAGAGTGCGGGCACCTATATGTCAGGCTTTTACGCGGTGATGATGTTCGGACTGCCTGCCATGGCATATGCGATCTATCTTAACACCGACAAAGCCTACCGTAAAAAAGCTGCTGCCATCCTTGCCGGGGTTGCCTTTACCTCGTTTCTAACCGGTATTACCGAACCTATGGAGTTTCTCTTTCTGTTTGCTGCACCGCTGCTTTTTGTCATCCATGCCCTGCTTACCGGGTTGGCACTTGCCGCGGCACAGGCGCTCGATATCCATGCGGGGTTTGGCTTCTCAGCAGGCTTCATCGACTACCTCATCAACTACAAACTTGCCACCCATCCGCTGCGCATCCTGCCGCTTGGAGGAGTCTTTGCACTGCTCTATTTTGTGCTCAGCTACTACACCATCAAGTTATTCAAACTGAAGATCATGGAAACAGAGCTCTCCGAAACTCCCTCTTCCCAGTCTAACAACAGCAATGAAGCCGATGCTTTCATCCGGGCACTCGGCGGAGCAGAGAACATCATCGATACCGATGCCTGCATTACCCGTCTGCGTATACAGGTACACAACAGCGAAATACTCAACGATGCCGACTTCACAGCACTTGGAGCAAAAGGGGTTATCCGTCCGAGCCAGAACGCTATACAGATCGTACTTGGTGCAAAAGCGGAAAAAGTTGCAGAGGCAATAAGAGAAATGTTAAAGCGGTAATGCTCAAGTAATGGTATTGTTTTATCATTCGTTTGTTCGGATATCGATCCGACTACATCTACCTTAAAGGATATACCATGAAAAAACTGACACTACTGATCGCTGCTGTAGCGATGACAACCCTCTTTGCACAGGCAAACGATGCCCAAAGTAAAAAAGTAAAAACAAGTAAAGGGGTCAGGTGATAATGATAACTCATTTCCTACTCCTCCTAATCACACCATTCACTGCAGGCTGTGATATACCTAATACTTTAGCAATCATATGCTGAGAGTACCCTTGTTCATACGCTTTGAGTATTTGTTTGTTTCTCTTTTTTATATCTTCGATCTTTTCAAACATTTTAGTCAGTTTTTTGATATCAGGTTTTTTGTCTACATTGGGAGCTTCTACTAAAGAAGAAGCTGTTTTAAGTTCTTGTAGTACTGTGCTATCTACAGGGCTATGCAGCATCTCTTGTATCGCTTCTTTATCAGAACCATGGTGTTGTACTATCCATGCATTTTGTAAACATTCAGGTATCTGCTTTTCTAAGAAGTAATGGTAAGAACTATACGGGTATGCTTCTAAACTTTTGACTATATTAGCTTTGAGTGGGTTTTGTTCTATATAGCACATGAGTGTATAGAGGTAAGCTTCGTCAGTTACATACCAAGATTTAAACCGTCCTTGCCACAGGTGTCCTGTTCTTTTGTATTTTTTATTGAAGTAGATGGCGTAGTTCATATTCAGTTGTCTCATAAACTTAGAGAGATTTTCATGTTCTATCTCTATGAGTAGATGGTAATGGTTGGACATCAGGCAGTAGTTGTGAAGTGTAATGCCGTAATACTTCATGTAAAAACACATCAGCTCCTCAAAGTACTCATAGTCATCTTTATGGCGAAAGATATTCATCTTATCTACACCTCTATTGATGACATGATAGTATCCGGATATCTCTATGCGTGGTTTTCTTGGCATGTTTACTCCTTGGAAGAGTATAGCGTAGGTTTGGTTAAGTTATCATTATCACCTGACCCCTAAGTTTCTAAGTTTTTAAGTTTCAAGTTTTCTAAGTTTTTAAGTTTTAAGTTCTCAGTCTATTATTTATACCTACTTCACTTCCAAATGTACCATAGCCTATAATAGTTTCATGTACTTTGCTTGCATGTTGGGGCATCTTGGTTTGTCCTAAGAGTTGTGCGTAGTGCATGTTTCCCATAACATGCTCACCTAAAAGAACTGATAGTGCAATTTTGAAAAAACACCTTCTTCTATATCTGAAATGTCCATTTTAAGAATGGGTTGTAAAATGAACCCTTTAGTTATACCTTTAAACTCTTTTTCCAAAACTTGATATATGGCATCAAAGTTTTCTTTATTTAGATTATTTTTGTCTTGAAACATCATACAGTCGTATGGTATGCCTCCAACTTCTTCATTTTCTATCAAAAATCTTATTTTGCTACTCTCAAATATGATTTTAATGTGATTTGTTTTGAAAATCACTTTTTCTTCGGCATCTTCAAAATCACAAAGGTAGCGACAATGATCACCGCATACAGGATATACATTACGGTATCAGGATTGGACTGTGGCATTACTGTATCTCCATTACAACATCACCCTGCTTGACGATACGCAGGTTTTTTTCGATCGTTTTGACATCACTGCTTTGGCTTACCACAATCGGTGTGATCGTACTTTTGGCATGCTCCGAAAGGTAGGCAAGATCTGCTTTGATAACCGGATCACCGGCATTGACCTCTTCACCCTCTTTGGCAAGTCGCTCAAAGCCTTCCCCCTGCAATGCGACCGTCTCCAAACCAATATGCACCATCACTTCAAGATCTTTGTCACTTTTGATGCTGTAAGCGTGGTTGGTTGCAAATATTTTGCTGACTACTCCCGATATAGGTGCACAGAAAATTTCACCGGCAGGTTTTACAGCTACCCCGTCACCTACCATTTTTTGGGCAAAGACCTCATCATCCACTTCCGTAATATCGACAACCTGTCCGTCAACCGGGGCATAGATCGCTCTGTGTTTTCGCTTGAAAAGACCAAACATTATTCACTCCTTTGGTATTGTACACTGCCTGCAACAATGGTTGTTATGATACTAAAATCCTCATCAAAAAGCACCATATCCGCATCATACCCTGCTGCGATAGTACCTTTGTTCAACTTCAACTTCTTTGCCGGTATATGTGTTGCCGCTGCAACCGCCTGCGGCAATGTCATATCGGCATACTGCACCATGTTGCGTACCGCTTCGTTCATCTTCAGTACACTACCTGCAAGGGTACCGTCTTGCAACGTTGCTTTGCTTTCATGCACACAAACACGCTGTCCGCCAAGCTCATACTCCCCGTTTTGCATACACCCCGCACGCATAGCATCGGTAATAAGCACCATTCTCTCGCCCTTTTGCCACCACACACTCTTGAGAATTGCAGGATGCAGATGCACCAGATCGGCGATCACATCACAGGTCACCGCCTCATGGGAAAAGACTGCACCTACAATACTGGGGCTTCGATGATGCAATGGAGGCATTGCGTTGAAAAGGTGGGTTGCGTGGGAGATACCCCATTCAAAACTTCTATATGCCGTATCGTAATCCGCTTCCGAGTGCCCGATACTAAGCACTACATCACTATGGTATTTTCGCAGCTGCCCTATAAATGCTTCCGCACCTTCCATCTCAGGAGCAAGTGTGATCATTTTTACAATATCCATATGCTTTTCAATAGCTGCATAGGTAGGCTTCTGCACAAAACGTGCATCCTGAGCCCCATGCTTTTTGGGGTTGATAAAGGGTCCTTCCAGATGCACACCGACAATCTGTGCGCCCCTAAGCCTGTTTTGGCATGCTCTTACATTGTCAACTGCATTGTCAATCGCCTCCTGTGCCATTGTCATCGTCGTAGCAAGAAAGGATGTCGTACCTGTCTGAATCAGTGTACGGCAGATAGTACCCAACGCTTCAGGTGTAGCGTCCATCACATCTGCACCGCCGCTGCCGTGAACATGCAGGTCAATAAAACCGGCACTGACATACGCCCCTTTCGCATCAATGATCTCGCATCCGGATATCTCAATACCGTTGTCAACTGCTACGATAGTCTTGTCAAAGAGTACGGTCAGGTTATTATATATCGCTTCACCGATGATCACTTTGGCATTAATCAGCGCTTTGATTGGTCACCTCCGTGTAGCAAATTACGCCTGCTACTTCTGTTTAACTTTTTCTTGTATTTACATGTCAATACTATACTTCAACCAATGCATACAGTGCCTGAATCTCCTCTGCCCATATCTCTTCGTTAATTGTCTCAAGAATTAAAGGAATATCATCCATTCTCGGATCATTCATAATAAATCTAAATGCATCCCAGCCAATTTCTCCAAGTCCAAGAGACTGATGTCTATCTACCCTTGAGCCTAGCGGGGGCTTGGAGTCGTTAATATGCATACCGCTTAAATACTCAAAGCCTACAATACGTCCAAATGCATCCATCGTCTCATCATATGCTTCACGGGTACGTAAATCATAGCCTGACGTAAAGGTATGACAGGTATCAAGACAAACCCCAACACGATTTTTATCATCAATCCTTTCAATCAGATAGGCAAGATGTTCAAATCTATACCCAAGGTTACTCCCCTGTCCTGCAGTATTTTCAATTACCAATTTAACATTAGAATCTTTTGTCGCCTCAATAGCAAGATTCATTGACTTGGCAATAATATCTAAACAGTGTAATTCTGCCTCCATCAGTTTCTCTTGATATGCGGGGTCTCTTTTAGAAATTTTAACAAGATGTGATCCGGGATGAAAATTAAGCTTATCCAGTCCCAATTGTGCACAACGCTCCAATTCATCAATAAAAGCTGCTCTGGACTTTTCAAGTTTATCAGCTTCAGGATGTCCAAGATTGATTAAATAACTATCGTGAGGCAGTACATGTTTAGAGAGGATTCCGCTCTTAGCAAGATTAACTTTAAAAGCTTCTATAGATTCCGATGTAAGCGGTTTCGCTACCCACTGCCTCTGATTCTTAGTAAAAAGAGCAAAAGCTTTTGCTCCAGTTTTCATAGCATTTAACGGGGCATTTTCCACACCTCCACTTGCACTTACATGTGCTCCGACAAATTTCATCTTAACCTCGTAATGTTCTAATTTTAATTATAATATGGTTGATTGTATCATGAAAAACAGTCTCATTCTTTAAAACATGATAGGAAATATCATATTTCCCCTCTTTAAAAATATGTTGAGTAAAGCCGTTACGCCGAATAACAATCCCCTTTCCTTTCTCTATAGGTTTACCTCTAAATATCTGTTCTAACATATCTTCCGAATATGCAGCCGTAAGCATACGCCTATTAAACCGGTCTCGGGTAAGACAACGAAATCTTCCGCTACAAATAGCCGATTTCCCAATATTCAAACGCAACAACGGTTGACCGCTATTATATATCTCTACGTTCACCTCATCGGCATCTTGATAAATAAACCCCATATCTGCATAACGCATTGTAGGTGTTTTTATTATAATAAATGCACTCTTTTGTTTCATTGCCGATATTTTTCCGCAACCGGTTGCAATTAAAATACCCAATAATAGAATAATTCCTATTTTCCCTTGCATAAAATCCCTTTTTTTCAAATTATAACAAAATTTAAGAGTTATTTAAGCATCGTATTTATATAATTTCGACCACAAGTCGTAAATGGCCCCTTCATCTAGCGGTTAGGATTCATGGTTTTCATCCATGCCACAGGAGTTCGAGTCTCCTAGGGGTCACCATTTATCTCTTGTTTTTTTATCTTTTTACTTTTTGGCCCCTTCATCTAGCGGTTAGGATTCATGGTTTTCATCCATGCCACAGGAGTTCGAGTCTCCTAGGGGTCACCAACGACATCTTTTTTTCCCAAATTATACCATTCAAATTCACTTTTTAATCTAGATTTTGTATTTATTCAGGATGTACAGAAGATAACCATCTATTTTTATAACCGTATGTGTAGTATTTTTTTGGATTGGCATATTGGAAAGCTGGTGGACCCTATCGGGATCGAACCGACGACCTCTTCGCTGCCAGCGAAGCGCTCTCCCAGCTGAGCTAAGGGCCCACATGTAGTTTTTGTGGAGGGAATTTTACCACAAACTCTCTAAAAGATCCCTATGGTACACCTACACCTCGAACGAGACAAGCTCTCCGCGTTTTAGGCGAGGGATAATATCGGTTTTGATCTTGCGTATGAGAAAACTTTTTTGGCTAAACGGCATACGATTATCCGCTACTATCTGTCTCAGTCGCGTATCGTAATGCTTGATAAGAAAGTTGCGCAGTACCTCCTGAAGCTCTTTCTCACTCATCACTTTCAAGCTCTCATCTACCGCAATACCCATCAGGTGCGGATGTTCCTTCTCATCATTGATCAGGGCGGTAAACAACGAGGCATAGCCGCCGAACATCCTCGCATCGACAACATCAAATACCGAATCGATCAGTTCAGGTTTTTCTAATAGGGTTTTGAGAATACTCAGCTGCGCCACATCATCTTTGGGCTGCGAGAAGTTCTCTCTGGCGCGTTCAGGGCGGCTTTGGCTTCCAAACATCGCAGGAGAGACCCCCAGCAGGGTTGCCGCCATAGGGATATAGGCATCCTTGATGATCTGGCTAAGCTTAGAGAGAAACTGCTTGAGTGTACCAAATGCTGCCTCTTTGGCACGCGGATCATGCAGATCATACCCCTCAACGATCTTCTCCAGTACAAACGGAATGAGCGGCTTGGCATTCCGCAGCAGTGCAGCCACCTTTTCACTCTGACCTTTGGCGATCAGGTCGGCAGGGTCCTGTCCGTCAGGGAAGAGCACAACACCACCATCAAAATTTGCATGGGCAAGCATCTGCGCTGCCTTAAGCGCAGCAGCCACCCCCGCCTTGTCTCCGTCATACGCTAAAATAATTTTGGGCTCACCCTTGCGCAAGAGCGGCAGGTGTTCGTTTGTCAACGCCGTTCCGAGTGTCGCCACCGCTTCCGTAAAACCCGCCTGATGAAACATCACCACATCAAGGTACCCCTCACAGACAATGAGCTTTTTGTGCTTATAGATACTCTCTTTGGCAAGGTGGTATCCGTACAGCAGCCGTGATTTATTAAAAAGCTTCGTCTGCGGAGAGTTGATATATTTTGCCGGATGGTTGGTAATGGTACGCCCCCCAAAACCGACTGCTGCTCCGTTTGGCGAATAGATGGGAAAGGTGATACGCTCGACAAGACGGGCATAGTAGCTGCCATCCTCCCCCTGTGCCAAAATACCCGCTTCAACCGCCTGTGGTCTTGGCAGGGAGGTGCTATCGAGAAAGCGCATTACCGAACGGCCGTCCGGTACATAGCCGATCCCAAAACGCTCGATGGCATTTTGTGAAATACCCCGTTCTCTTAGATAGGATTTTGCCGTATCATGCTGTTCAAGATTTTTGACATACCACCGCTGCACGGCTTCAAGCACCCTCTTGGCATCGGAGTAGTCAGAACTTCCTTTGGTATAGTTGAGCGAAAAGTTAAACATCGATGCCAGCTTTTCGATCGCCTCGGGATAGCTGAGCTTCTCAAGCTCCATCACAAACTTGATGGCATCCCCACCGACACCACACCCGAAACAGTGGTAGATCTGCTTGGAGGGACTGACCACGAAAGAGGGAGTCTTTTCTCCATGAAAAGGACAGTTGGCTTTGTAGTTTGCTCCCGCTTTTTTAAGCTCAATATAGTTTCCGATCACATCCACGATATCGATACTGTTTTTCAACGCTTCTATAGATGCATTATCAATCATGACGGCATTATATCCAATTTGGTATAATCACCGATAATAGAGGAATGAGGAATGAGGAATGAGGAATGAGGAAATGATAACAACAAATAAACTTATGTCAAACTTAGCAAAACAAAGCTTTCCCCTATTTTCAATAGAAGCATTGCGCAGCAATGCATACCAAAGCTCTTCACTCTTCACTCTTCACTCTTCACTAAAAAAACTATTCCCTATTCACTATCCCAAAGGCACATATAATGGAACATATCCTTCCTGCCTATAGTGATCCGCTCTTTAGCATTCTGCTCATTATCACCATCAGTCTGATCATTGCACTGGCAACCTATGGCTGGGGACTTTACAAGCAGCAGAAAGAGGCGGGAAATCTTTTGCGCTTTCTTGACAAATTCGACAGTGCCGAATGTGCCCTCGATACTGAGGATATGCCCTTTGAACCGCATATGTTCAAACCGCTTACCCTGCTTGCCAAAGCGTTTGAGAACTCCGGAGAGTATCATAAAGCCATCAACATCTATCTCTATCTGATCAAAAACAGTGATAACGAACTGGCAAAAACAGAACTAATGGAGCGGCTTGGTACAACCTATCTACATGCCGGCTTTCTAGAGCGTGCACGAAGTATCTATGTCGAGATACTCAGGAAAAAACCCCGCAATAAAAAAGTACTCTATGAACTGGGAGTTGTCTATGAGACGATGCAGCAATACGACAAAGCAAAAGAGATCATCGAGCCACTTGAACTGCTCGATGAAGATACATGGAAACTCAAAAAATTCCTCGAGTTTGCACAATTGACTTCCGATAAACGGCTTTCAACAGAAACCAAACTCCAAAAGCTGCAAATACTGCTGAAAGATGAGCCTTCACTTTACCGTCAGATCATCTCTGCCATGCTCAAACTGGACACACGCATTGCCTGGGAATATATCGATCCTACACGCCTCAAAGAGATACTCGATATCCTCTGGTTCTTACCCAATTCACAACTCGATTTGGATATAATCTCGACCAATGCACAGCTAAGTACGCTCTACTATGCCAAAGGGTATCTGCAAAAGCCGATGGCACAAAGCGGCATCTTCTCGCTCGACCTGATCGCAAAAGCCAGAGAGAACAGATTTGAAGATGCACAGCTTCAGTTCTCCTATCTGTGCAAAAAATGTAAACAGAGTTTTCCAGTCTCTTTTCGGCGCTGTCCGAACTGCATGGCGATCAACTCTGTAGAAGTCGAGGAACAGATTGCAAAAGCAAGCACGCAAACAGATTACTCTCTACTCTGACGGTTCCAGCCTCGGCAACCCGGGACCTGGGGGATACGGTGGTATTCTCGCCTACAATGGTTACACCAAAGAGTACTATGGCGGTGAAGCACATACCACAAACAACCGCATGGAGCTGCGCGGGGTCATCGAAGGGCTTAAGCTCCTTAAAGAGCCCTGTAATGTCGAGGTTGTCTCCGACAGCTCCTATGTGGTCAAAGCGATCAACGAGTGGCTTGAGGGATGGGTCAAAAAAGATTTTAAAAAGGTCAAAAATGTTGATCTTTGGCAAGAGTACCTCGAAGTTGCCAAACCCCATAATATCCATGGTACATGGGTACGGGGACACGACGGACACCCGCAAAACGAACGGTGTGATGAACTCGCCAAAAACGAGGCTGAACGCATACAAAAAAGCTTATATCAGGAGGAATCATGACAGACTACACACAGCTTGAAAAACGTCTGAACTATACTTTCAAAGAGAAGCAGTTGATTATTGAGGCTTTGACCCACAAAAGCTACAGAAAGCCTTACAATAATGAGCGGCTTGAATTTCTTGGCGATGCAGTACTCGACCTTATTGTCGGAGAATACCTCTTTACGAAATTCCCAAACTCCAACGAAGGTGTTCTCTCCAAGATCAGAGCCTCTCTGGTCAATGAGAGCGGATTTACCCTGCTTGCCAAGGCGATTGACTTAGGAGAGTATATCTACCTCTCACCTGCCGAAGAGAACAATAACGGCAGAAACAAACCCTCTTTGCTTTCCAATGCATTCGAAGCGGTCATCGGTGCGGTCTATCTGGAAGCGGGGCTTGCTAAAGCCAAAGAGATCGCTATTGCACTCTTGGAGTCGGAACACCCTAAAATTGATCTCGATACCCTCTCTAAGGACTACAAAACTGCCCTTCAGGAGCTCACTCAGGCAACCCATGGTGTCACACCGCAATATGAACTTCTAGGCAGCTCGGGGCCAGACCACAAGAAAGAGTTTGAGATTGCGGTCAGACTCAATGACGAGACTATCGCCTCTGCCAAAGGCAAAAGCAAAAAAGAAGCACAGCAAAAAGCAGCAGAGATCGCACTATCAAAACTGAAGGCATCACAATGAACACTTTCGGAAAACGACTTACCCTGACTACCTTTGGCGAATCACACGGCAAAGCGATCGGATGCATTCTTGACGGAGTGCCTGCCGGATTGAAGATAGATGAAGACTTCATCCAGTCCGAACTCGACCGCCGCAAGCCCGGTAAGAGTAAACTCGAAACCGGACGCAAAGAGCCCGACAGGGTCGAGATACTCTCCGGTGTTTTCGAGGGAGTAAGTACCGGTACCCCCATTGCTATGGTGATCTTCAACACCAACCAAAAAAGCAAAGACTACGAGAATGTCAAAAACCTGTTCCGTCCCGGACATGCAGACTTTACCTACTTTCACAAGTATGGACTGCGTGACTACCGAGGCGGCGGACGCAGTTCTGCCAGAGAGACCGCTGCTCGGGTTGCGGGCGGTGCCGTTGCAAAACTGATCCTTAAAGAGATGGGCATTTCCATTCAAAGCGGACTGTGTGAAGTGGACGGCATCAAAGCAGAGAGCATCGATTTTGATCATGCCAAAACCTCCAAACTCTGCGCACTTGATCCAAAGAAAGAGGCGGCACAGGAAGCTGCGGTACTTGCGGCAAAAGAGGCACACGACTCTGTTGGCGGCGTGGTACTGACCACCGCTACTGGTGTGCCTGCCGGACTTGGTGAACCACTCTACTACAAACTCGATGCCCTGCTTGCCGATGCGATGATGGGCATCAATGCCGCTAAAGCGGTCGAGATCGGCGACGGGATCGCCAGTACCCACCTCAAAGGCAGCCAAAACAATGATCCCATCACGCCAGAAGGCTTTGCCAGCAACCATGCCGGTGGTATCCTTGGTGGTATCAGCAACGGCGATACGATCATTGTCAAAACCCACTTCAAACCGACACCGTCCATCTTTCAGGAGCAAGAGACTGTCACTGTTGAGAACGAACCTGTCAAATGCAACCTCAAAGGCAGACACGACCCCTGTGTCGCCATCCGCGGCGCGGTGGTTACCGAAGCGATGATGGCACTGGTACTTGCCGATATGGCACTGCTCAATATGGGTAGAAAGATGGAGCATCTTTCCAAGATCTACAGGTAACTTGCACCATCATACACTCGACTAAAAGAGTGTCGGTTCATCCACCCCTTTTACCCTGAAACTTTTTCTGTGTACAGGGCATCTTCCGTGTACCTGCAACGCTTCGATATGCGCTTTGGTACCATACCCCTTATGCTTCTCAAACCCATACACCGGATAGTTTTTTGACAAAGAAACAATCTCCCTGTCCCGGGTCACTTTTGCCAAGATGCTTGCCGCAGAGACCTCCACTACTTTCGCATCAGCTTTAACCATGGTGGTGATATTGTCAACCCCAAAGGTACTGTTGCCGTCAAAGAGATAGTCAGCATCCGGTATATGCTGCTGTATAGACTGCAACCCCCGCCTAAGACACTCCGATATCCCCAGATCATCTACTTGCTGAGCTGAAAAGGAGACGATATGGTACAACGCATTGTCAACAATCATCCCATAAAGCACTTCCCGCCGTTTTTCTATAAGCTTTTTTGAATCTGTCAACCCCTCAACCGTTCCTGTCAACACCACTCCCGCCATCACAAGCGAACCGGCAATACACCCCCGTCCTGCTTCATCAATACCGCAAAGAAGTCTGTTTTGTTTGTCCATATTGTCTCCAAATATTGATTGCTTATTTACAACACCAAAATACCAATTTTACAAATAACTACACTGCCTGCCCCTCTGTCAACACTTCCAAAAATGCTTCACCATACCGATCGTATTTGACCTCGCCTATGCCGTGTACCTCCAGCATCTCCTCTTTGGTATGCGGTTTTTTGGCACTGAGGTCTTTGAGGGTTTTGTCCGAAAAGACAATGTAGGGTGGTATGCCGTTTTCTGAAGCGATCTGGGCACGAAGTGCTCGCAGCTTGTCATACATCTCTACATCATAGTCATCAAAGTAGGTCACTTTGCGTTTTGGTACACTTTTGCGCACCTCAAGACGCTCTTTTTTCATAGTGACGGTATGTGCACCTTTAAGCACCTCTACCCCAAAAGGTGTCAGAGCATACACCTTGAACGCGCCTATCTGCACTGCCCCAAGCTCCAGCAGTTTATCTGCAATGCTCAGCCACTGTGCCTTGCTGTAGTCTGTACCAATGCCATACACACTCAATTTGTCATGCCCATTTTGCAAAATACGCTGTTCTTTGCTGCCACGCAAAATGTCAACAATGTAGTGAATGCCAAACTTCTGCTCCGTACGCACCACTGCCGAGAGCATCATACGTGCTGCCTGTGTCATGTCAACCCTCTCCTGTTCGGGCATAATACAGTTGTCACACTTCTCACCACACGCCTCAATGCGGTCGTCAAAGTAGGCAGCGATGCTCTGATGGCGGCACTCTTCCGAGTTGGCAAACCGTACCATGCTTTCAAGCTTTCCGAAGGCGTGCTCTTTGTATGGGGTGTCAGGAAGATCCTCGATAAATGCCTTTTGCTGTACAATATCGGCAGCAGAAAAGAGCAGCAGCGTCTCAGCTTCCAGCCCGTCCCGTCCGGCACGGCCTATCTCCTGATAGTAATTCTCCAGCGTCTTAGGCATGGTCATGTGTACCACAAAACGGATGTTGCTCTTGTCAATCCCCATACCAAACGCAATGGTAGCTACAACCACCTGTACTTTGTCTGCAACAAAATCACGATAGGTGCTGTTTTTCTCATCGGTACCCAAGCCCGCATGGTAGGCACGCGCTTCAATGCCCTTGGTTTGGAGGAAGTGAGCGATTGCTTCGGTCGATTTGCGGGAAAGGGTATAGATAATACCCGACTCCCCCTCATGCTGCTGTAAAAATGCCAACAGCTGCTCCCTGCCGTCTTTGATACGGTGCCTTGCATGAATGGTCAAATTTTCACGGAAGAGTGCCCCACGCACCCGTTTTGGGTTTCGCAGCCCAAGATTGGCAACAATATCCGCCTCTACCGCTTTGGTTGCCGTAGCGGTAAAGGCAGCCACAGGCACCTGCGGAAACGCTGCTTTGAGCAAGGAAAGTCGACGATAGTTCTCTCTAAACTCATGCCCCCACTCACTTACACAGTGTGCCTCATCAATGACAAAAAAGTTGATCTTAAGACGGTGCAGCAGATTTAAAAAGTAGGGATTGGTCAAACGTTCCGGTGCGACATAGAGTAGCCGGATGCTGCCCTCAAGCAACGCCTCTTCGATCTGCCGTGTCTGCTCCATATCCTGCATCGAAGAGAGCATAGCCGCCGAAATGCCGTCTGCTTTAAGGGCAGTTACCTGATCGTGCATCAGTGCCAACAGCGGAGAGACCACTACCGTTACGCCCTCCATCAACAGGGTCGGCAACTGATAGCAGAGCGATTTCCCTCCGCCTGTGGGCAGAATCATCAATACATCCTCTTTGGCAAGGATGGCATCGATCACCTCCTCTTGCAGCGGACGGAATGCACTGTGTCCAAAATAGTGTTCAAGGGCTTCGTGTTTCTTCATAAACGCAGTGTATCGGATTTTGGGAAAGAGAGGGGTAAAATATGTCAAATTGACATATCTACCCAAACTTGTACCCCACACCCCATACCGGTTCAAAGTAGTGCTTCTCCCCCTTGGGGTCAATTTTATTCTTCAAACGGTTGATCGCCACATTTACCGCATTGTCGTTGATACCCTCTCCCTCGCTGCCCCACACCTCATCACGCAGGTAGTCACGGGTCAAGGGCTTGTCAATATGTTGCATAAATGTGTGCAGCAGCCTAAACTCAAGGTTGGTAAGCGCAAATTCCTCTTCTTCAGTATGCAGTGTTTTGGCAAAAAGATCCAGTGTCAATGTTTTGTATTTGAGTTTGGGACGATTTTGCAATGCGCCTGAGCGTTTCAGCAGAGCCTTGACACGAAGCAGAAGCTCTTTGGAACTGAAAGGCTTTGTCATATAGTCATCACCGCCTGCTTCAAACCCATCTTCAAGATCTTTCTCTTTGTCTTTAGCCGTCAGGAAAATTACCGGAATGTCATACCCTGTTTCACGCAGACAGGCAACAAATGCACTCCCCTCCATCCCCGGAAGGTTTCTGTCAACGATCATCAAAGAGGGAGTCTCTTCTTCAAGAAACTGTTCGACATGTTCAGTAGAGAGAAAACCTGTCACATGATACCCTTCTTTTTGAAGATGGTACTCCACCAGTTCCAGAATATCCTCTTCATCCTCAATCACAATAATTTCGATCGCTTTTTCCATAGCACGATTATACCTAATTTTTCAACAGCCTGGCAGGCAATCCGCCAATATACCCCACTTGCGCCCGTTTCTGTTCTGCTGTAGCATTATCAATGAGCGCCTCGTCGGGAGTCTCTTCATCCACATTTTTGGGCATATCGGCAAAGGGATGCTGGACATTGAACACCAGAACCCCCTCTCCTGCTATGACAGCCTTGTCCAGCCCTGTTACCTCCGCCCCAATGGGCAGTGATGCGATACGCATCAGCTTTTTGCTTTTCAGATGGTACGCCCAGAGCATATTGTTGACATGGTTCGGACCATCCTCACCAATGATGAGTATACCACTTCCAAGGTAGAGAATATTGTCGGGATTGGCTATGTTTTCCGGATCACACCGGTAGTGAGCCGCATAGGAACTCTCGTCATCCAGCGGCGTACCTGTCAGCAGCGCCTGCATCGAAACAGCACTGAAGTTGCCATCCAGAGCGAAGGCATAGACACCGCCGCAGAAGTTCTGCTCCAGACGCATGTCATTGTTGACCTCCATCCCCTTGTAATCATCGGTCATACTCTTGTCGATAGAAGAGAGTGAGAGAAAAAGTGTACGGCTGACCGGATCGAATGTGATCCCCTCTCCCTTGCGAAATTCCATCGTTGCACCGAGATATGCAGCATATTTGCGTGTTTCAAGAAAGGCTGCTGCCCTGTGCATCCCGGGCTTTAGACGCAGACACTCCGTAGCATCATCTTCATTGATCTTTCGGTAGTCCTCCGGACACCGGTAGGATGCATCAAGTTTGGCGATATCAAACATATCACTCAGTCTCATTTTCTGTTTGACCATAGCGGCAATCTCACTGTCTTTCGCATGTCCAAGCTCTCGCCAGTGTATGGAAAAGCTTCCACCGTTCTGGGCACTTCTCTGGCTTAGTTTCGCTGCATACAGTGTACCTTTCCATTCAGGTGTAAATGTTGTCACCGGCTTGTCAAGCACAAACTTGTAAAAGCCTTTGAAGTTGCCGTCATCACTCATATATAGTGTTCGGTGGTCGGGCATCATAACTGCCAGTTCCGGCGTATACCGCCCCAGGACAAAGTGCTTGACAACCTCTCCCCGGCCAAGAGACTTTGGTGCGATTTCAATGATATGGCCGTAGTTGTAAGGAGTAAATACCTTTCCGTTGTAGCCTTTCATTTTGTCAATACTGTTGTCACCCAGCCAAACGGCCATATTTTCCACATAGGCACAAAAGTAGCTGAACCTTCCTTTCGTGTCTTTGAAAGTACCGTCAAGACGGCAGTTGGTATAAAACGGAGAAAGCACATCAGCGTAACGGCTGTTCATCGAATAGTCTTCTTCACCGCCAAGATGTGTACCATAGTCTGTTTTGGAAGCGGCACAGTCTATAATGGTACCGTTCACAGGATGCATATCGACCGGCTTGGTCTTCACTGCTCTCAGCCGTTTTTGCTCTGTCAGCTTTAGTGTAGTGTCGTACACCATACCCGGTGCCTCCTCCATATGCGTCAAGAGCCGGAAGTCTCTTCCCACTTTCAGCAGCGACGTACCGTCAGGCTGCACGGAAAGACGGGGCTTGCCATTGACATCCAGCATCGGTTTCCCCTTCGCATCGGTAATCATACCAAACACTCCGTCACCTATCTTCTGTCCCGTTTTCGCAAGCATCTGATAGAAGAGTGGATAGGTTTCACTGCGATTATCATCGAAATGAAGGGTAACACCGGATGTGACACGCAAGATGCTTTTTTCCGTGTTGTTTTGGGAAAGCGGTACAGTCTTGAAAGTAATATCGGTAGATTTGCTCCCTACAAGATGTACTTTTGAGGGATCAAGCGTTACGATCCTGTAGATCACATAAAGGGAGAGTATAAAAAAGGCGAACCATTGCAGTTTACGCATCGGGCAGCTCCGTTTTTACGAAAGTATACCCGGTTTTAGGTTGAAAATCAGCCCTATACGTATAGGGTCTGAAAAGCATGCACTTAAAGCTTTCCGCCCATACGTGCAAAGATAACACGCTGTGCAATGCTGTCAAGACGGTCGATGATCTTGAGATTCTTACGAATATACTTCAGAAGGTTGAAGTACTCCTCAGCCTTGCCGTCTGCTTCACCCATCTTCTGCAGCACACTTTTCTCAAGCAGTGCATAGATATCATCGGTTTTGGCATATTCCACATCAATCTCGATAGAAAGCTGTTTGATCTTGTCATTGTCATCAAATGTTTTCAGCATTTCAATGGTCTTTTCAAAAGCATTGACAGTACAACGGTTAATGCTCAGAGAATCTTTGATGAACTGTACGATATTCTCATCTTCTTCAGACATCATTCCCTGCATATTTTTAAGGTAGTTGTTGATATTGGTACGGATACGGTTGAGTGCGGAAGTGATCTTCAGATAGGAGACCATTTCACGCAGATCTCTTGCCTCCGGGGTATAGCGTGCAAAGATAAGAACAATGTCATTGTCGATCTTCTCGGTACAGCTTGTGACGCATTTGAGATTCTTTCGTACCGCTTCTATCCGTACCGTGTCACCGGCTACAAGTGCTTCGTATCCCTCTTTGTTTGTATCTGCAAGTACTTCAATCGTCTCCAGTACCTCAGCGCGTACCGCATGCCTTGCCTGTTCATATTTTGTCAGCATCGTTCATCCTTCCTTGTTCTGTTTTATCCGAATCGTCCGGTAATATAGTCCTCTGTCAATTTCTCGGAGGGGTTGAGGAAAATTGTTTCCGTCTTGTCATATTCTATCAGCTCTCCGAGATACATAAATGCAGTGTAGTCGCTCAGGCGGCTTGCCTGCTGCATATTGTGTGTAACAATGACCACGGAAACTTCCGATTTGAGTTCGCTGATCAACTCTTCGATAGCACTTGTCGAGATAGGATCAAGTGCCGAAGTCGGCTCGTCAAAAAGCAGTACGCGTGGCTTGAGTGCCACGGCACGGGCAATACACAGACGCTGCTGCTGCCCTCCGGACATGCCAAGTGCACTCTCATTCAGACGATCCTTGGTCTCTTTCCAGATCGCCGCACCTTTGAGTGCCGTCTCGACCCTGTCCTGCAGTTCGCTCTTGTTTTTAATACCCGCAAGCCGCAAACCGTAGGCAACATTGTCGAAAATACTCATCGGAAAGGGGGTGGGCTTTTGGAAGATCATCCCCACTTCCTGACGCAGACGGATAAAATCGTTCTCTTTTTTAAGCTTGAGAATGTTCTCCTTCGTGCCGTCACGATGATAGAGATTGATCTCTCCTTCATATGTATTTCCCGGGTAAAGATCATGAATACGGTTCATCGAACGAAGCAGTGTCGACTTTCCGCAGCCGCTGGGGCCGATCATCGCCGTAATCTTGTTCTCTTCCACCGGAAGAGTGATATGTTTAAGCGAAGGTGTCTGGGCACCTGGGTAGACAAACGAGAAGTCCTTGACTTCCATCACTACGTTTTTCATCTTACTGTCCTTATTTTTTGTTTCGTACGACAAAGCGTCCCAAGAGATTGATGATCAGGACGATCACTGTCAAAATGAACGATGCAGCCCACGCCAGATCTCTGCTTGGTGCATCGGGATAGGTTGCCAAGTTATAGATACTGACTGTCAGAGAAGGAAATTGTTCTGTCAGATTCAGTGTAAAAAACTGGTTATTCGCCGAGGTAAAGAGTAACGGTGCCGTTTCACCGATAATTCTCGCGAACGAGAGCAGGATGCCGGTCATAATACCTACTTTTGCCGCTTTGATGACCACTTGCAAAATGATATTGTGCTTGCTTCCTCCCAGTGCAATCCCCGCTTCACGCAGCTCCTGAGGTACCAGCCCCAGCATATTGTCTGTTGTGGAAATAATGATAGGGATCATCATAATAGCCAGCGCAGCGATTCCGGCAAAGCCATTGTACCCGCCAAAAGGATCGACCAGAATGGCAAAAACAAAAACACCAATAACAATCGAAGGTGCAGACATCATAACATCACTGAGATTTCGGATCACGGCTGCCAGTTTGCTGCCATGCCCGTATTCACGCAGGTAAATACCAGCCATCATTCCGACAGGTACGGCAATGACACTGGCAAGGATCGCCATGATAAACTGCCCTACCAAAAGGTTTCGGATACCGCCTTCAACCAGATCGTGGGTAAATGTCGTCCAGTGGATCGACATGATCCCCTTGTAGCTCAGCGTAATGAGGATCCAGAAAAGAAACCCCACACCTATGACTGCTGCCAGTGTAGAGAGTATGAGAATAGTCTTGTTGAGTATCAGACGGTTCATGCTTTTGCCTTTCTGCCGAAGAAGTAAAATTTCGCTGTTGAAATAATAATAAAGCTGACCACAAAGAGTATCAATGCCAAATAGTACATACTGCTAAGTTCCAGTCCTTCTGCCTCGGCAAAGTTATTTGCCAAAAGCACAGGAATGGACGTGGTAGGGTCGGTAATTCGTTTTGGGAGCTGCATAACTGATCCTATCAGGAAAGCAACGGCCATTGTCTCTCCCAAGGCCCTCCCGAGTGCGAGAATGATCGACCCGATGATACCACCCTTGGCATAGGGCATAATGACATCTTTGATCACTTCAAATTTCGTTGCTCCCATTGCGTAGGCAGATTCTTTAAGTACTGCCGGTGTGGTGTTCATTGAATCACGCGTGATCGATGCCATAAAAGGAATGATCATAATTGCCAGTACAATGCCTGCTGTCAATAATCCTACACCGTCACCACCTACGGTTTTTTGAACAATCGGTGCAAAATAGAAGAGCCCCCACATACCGTAAATGATACTCGGAATGGCGGCAAGCAGCTCAATAGCAACAGAAACCGGTTTGGCTACTTTTTCCGAAGCGATTTCAGTCAGAAAGATCGCAATTCCCATCGCCATCGGTGTAGCAATGACCATTGCGATCAGTGTACTGAGCAGTGTCCCGACAATTGGGATAAGCCCGCCAAATACGCCACCTTCATCATCTTCGTCCGCTTCCCAGGTATCTGTCCAGAGAAAATCGATGCCAAAAGTGTGTATTGCATCCTGTGCATAATGAAACAGCACGGCAAAAATTCCAAGAAGCAGGAAAAAGGAGAGTGTTGCAGAGAAAAAAGAGAAGTTGCGAAAAAGTTTTCCACCCATACAGTACCTTTCTGTCTATTCGTTCCCGGATTGTACAAAAAAACGATTACAAACCTATTACAGATAATAAAAAAGTGGAGAGGTGGGGCGGCTTACGCCCCGAAGCTATGCTAAACAGGCTACTTGATCCCTTTTGCCGCCCAGTATTTTCGAATCTCGCTTTTGGTCGATGCAGGAAGCGGTACATAACCAAGGTCTGCCGCAGCTTTGTCACCGTTTTTGTACGCCCAGTCAAAGAAAGCGGTTACCTCTTTGTTTTTTTCTGTTTTTTCTATTGGCAGAAGAATGAATGTTGCCGCGACAATAGGATATGACGTTGCACCATCCGGATCACCAATAACTGCATAGAAGTCGTTTTTAGGTGTCCATGTTGCATATTTGGCTGCATCCTGGAAAGATTTGACAGTCGGGTTGATGAACTTGCCCTCTTTGTTTTCTACCTGTGCAGCAGGCAGACCAAGCTTTATCTTGTAAGAGTACTCGATATACCCAATAGAGTTCTTGATCTGCTGAATGTTCGCAGAGACACCTGAGTTGGATTTGCCCGCAACGACTTTTGCCGCCTGCCACTTTGGCTTCTTGCTTATTTTAAACGCCGGGTTTATCTTGTTAAGGAAGTAAGTAAAATTGAATGTCGTTCCCGACTTGTCCGCCCTGACACAGGTCGTGATAGGCGCATGCGGCAGTTTGAGTCCGGCATTGTCTTTGGCAATGGTAGCATCATCCCAGAACTTCGCCTTGCCGCTGAAGATTGCATCAATTGCGGCACGTGAGAGTTTCAATTCACCATCTTTGACACCGTCGATGTTGTATGCCAAAACAATAGAACCGACAACAGAAGGGAACATATAGAGTTTTTTCTTTTTGAGTGTTTTAGGCTTCAGAGGCTTGTCCGAACCCCCAAAATCTACCATCCTTTTACTGACAGACTTGATCCCGTCACCGGAACCTGTCGGTGTATAGTTGACTTTATTGCCTGTTGCATTGAAATATTCCGATGTCCATGCTTTATAGAGAGGCCCGGGGAAAGAAGCTCCCCTTCCTTTGATCTCGTCAGCATTGGCAACTGTCAGCGCCAGAGAAGCTGCAACTGCAGCTGTCACAATTTTTCTCATTGTCATGGTGTTTCCTTTGTAGAAATGATTTACAGTAGGAAGTCTACATCAAAGTGATAACAATTTGATTACAGCAGGAATCAGGTAAGTTTGCAGCCTACTCCCCATACCGGTTCAAAGTAATGTTTGCACCCTTCCGGATCGAGCTTCTTCTTCAACCGGTTGATTACCACATTGATGGTCTTATCATGAAAGTCAGGGCTGTCATCACCCACACACCTCTTCACAAAGGCACTCCCCCTCAAGTGGCTGCTCCACATTTCTGATAAAGGTGTGAAAGGGTCTGAATTCAAGATTGCTCAGCAGGACATGGCAGTTTTCTACATACAGCTCGCGGCGTTTGATGTCGAGTATGATGTCACGCTAACGCAAAGCGGTTACATTTTCATTACAGCCCAAGCCCTTTGATGACATAAAAAATGAGGGCAGCGAGCATGGCTGCCGCAGGTACGGTAATAACCCACGCTGCAACGATCTTCTTTACCATATCCCGCTTGACATACTCCTCTTTCAACATTTTTTTAAGACGCTTGACCTCTTTTTTCTGCGCCTTGTGTGCTTCAACAAGCACCAGCTTCTTGACAGGGTCTTCATTCGTGCAGGCATCCAGCTCTGCTTTGAGCTTACGAAGCTTCTCCTGTTCCACCTGCAGTTTCTGCTGTTTTTCACTGGTCTTTTTGCTGTCAAGCCACTCTCTAAGGAATCCTACCCAAAAAACAGCACCTACAGCGATGTGTGTCGAAGAGAGTTAAAGCGAGATTTCGGGCTGCTGAAAACCTAAGCAAAGCTCGGTAGTATGGGACTTAAAAAGGGAATATTTACAGATGGGTTATAAAAAAGATGTCCAAAATGTAATTCCACCCATACAAAAAAGAATGGAAAACACAGAAGATTATAACGCTATATTTGTTTAGATTGTAAGCACTATTTCTCATCTAAACGAAGACCCTTGAAACTTCAAAAACACCTTTTTGAATCCTATTTCTATCACCGGAATACACTGACAGAACTGGCAATACAATAATAACCATTCAAGAGAGTGGATTCAAAACCAGATCCATGCATATGAGCCAACCAAATATGCAGTAGCTCCAGGTTCGGTCACTCTTGTAATCGATGCAACATTTTTTGGAAAAAGAGAGGAGAAGTTCGGTCTGCTTGTAGCCAAAGATGTCTTGACACTCAAACCGGTAGCCTATCGGTTTATCCGGACAGAAACCCTTTTTGAATATGCTGCGCTAAAGCAGTTGTTGCATAAAGGTGGTTATGTTATACAATCCATCACAATTGACGGTAAACGCGGCTTGTATGGATTATTCGCAGATGTACCGATACAGATATGCCATTTTCATCAAAAAGCTATCATCACCAGATATATTACACGTAAACCAAAGCTGCAAGCCTCTATCGATCTAAAATATCTGGGAAAAACATCTGCTTACAGGTTCAGATATTTGCTCGAAAGTTGGCATAGCAGACATGAGGGGTTTCTTAATGAAAAAGTTGAAGATGATTCCAAGCGGGGATGGCATTACAAACACAAACGGTTACGTTCTGCCTATAGAAGTTTACGAAGCAATCTACCCTATCTTTTCACCTATCAAAAGTACCCTGAGTTTCATGTTCCAAACACAACCAACCATTTAGATGGAGGATGCTTCTTTCCCATGAAAGATCTATTGAAAATTCATCGTGGTATTGGCATTGACATGAAGAGGAAATTGATCACTGATTTTCTTGAAAACAGGAAAAAATAGCAGCCCGAAATCTCGCTTTAACTCACAAAAGTATAGAAAAAAAGTATTACAGTTTTGTTACAGAACTCTAATAATAACATCAATTATTCGGGCAGGGTTATAATGTGAAAGGGTATAATAGGAGAAAAAGTGTTGCTAAAAATGTAGTATTTAGATTGAAATACTTTTTTTATTGCTTGACAGAAAAGAGGATTATCCCTCATTTTCTGTTGTACAGAACTTACCAGTTTACTTCCGTTGTCAACAATACTTTTTCATTTTTCGTATTGCCTGCTTCTTCATCTTTTTGATAATCTACAACAAACTCGATATTTTTATTGTACCGATAGGCAACACCGGCAATGGTTGTCTTTTTCTCTACGTCCGTATCAAGTGTATAGTCATCATATCTAGCCAAAACATTCCATCCGTTTAGACTTTCAGAAAGCGTTTTAAGTCTAAATTCACCGTTAACCGACCAACCGTCGCCTTTTCTGGTATCATCTGCTTTGTCTGCTTTGATATACTGTGCCGCAAAGAGAAATTCCGGTTGGTTATATACAGCATGAACACCATACCACACATAATTGCCTTCACTGTCTCCTACATTGCTTTCATCTTTACCGTATTGCCCAAAGAAAGAAACATCGGCATACGTATCGTTTTTATGGGCATGTCCCTTACCTGTACCTAAAAGGTGTCCGGTCAATCTCCACGCACCTCTTAAGCCTTCACCATCCTCATCACCATGATATCCCGCACCGTTAAAGATACCGAGTTCTGAGGAGAAGTACTCTGTTTTGCTTTTAACGTTAATCCCGTAATCAGAAGAGGTTTGCAAATGTCCTCCATTATACTGTTCACTAAATGTTTCACCGATAGATCTGTATTTCCAGCCATGATGCTCTTCAAAGTCAAGCCATGGCGTATGTGCCAAACCTATCTCTACTCCGGTAAAAGGCAAAATACTATTGAGGTAAAGATAGGCATATTTTACCCTTACATCCAAAGAGTCTGTATCAAAATTGCTATTTTGCTTTGCATCAAGCGTAACCCTCATATAGCTTTTAGGATCGTCAAAAAAGTACCCTTTTACCTGCACATAGTTTCTGCTTACCCCAAACTTATTTGTGCTATGCCCATCTGCATCTTTATTGCTTACGAAATGAATATAGTGTGTTCCCGAAAATGCAAGTTTGGATGTTTTAGCAAAGACCGGTGTCGCTTTGGCATACTTCTTTACTAGTGTATCCACTTTTTCAGGCTCTGCTGTCGGTGCAACATGTGCTGTTTTTTTAGAAGTGTGTTTCTTGGCAGCATAAGTTTTGGATGACTTTACCTGTGCCTTAAGCTGTTTGTTCTCCGCTTCAAGCTTGGCAAGACGCTTGTTCATCTGCTGCATCATTGCTTTAAGCTCTGCAATATCTGTTGTGCTGTCCGCCAATACACCTGTTGTAGCAATTGCCGAAATGGTCACCAGTGAAAGTATGGTCTTTTTCATATGTAAATCCTTCCTTGTCTGTTGAGATATCGGAAGTATAAAACAAAAGAGTTACAAATTTATTACAAATTAAATCAGTCCCGATAGGCGGCATGTTTGGCACCATGCTCTTCAAGATAGGCTTTCATCTGTTTTTGTCCAAGTTTTCGGGCATAATCCAGCGGACTCATGCCGGAGCTGTCTACGGCATTGATGTCGCCGCCCGCATCAAGCAGTATCTGCATCATCTCTGTATCGGAAAAACAGGCAGCAAGCATGACCGGGGTAATACCGCTTTTTCGCTTGGTGCTATTGAGATCAAAACCATGATCAAGACACAGTTGTATCACATCTTTACGTTTGAATTTGATTGCCATATCAAGGGCGGAGATACCATCACTGTCGACATGGAAGAGGTCTACACCGTTTTCCAGCATGAGCTTAATAAATTCCAAAGAGGCATACTTGCGAATAGCATAAAAGAGTGGAGAAATTTCATCATACTCTTCAAGATCATACTCTTCACCGATGAGAATAGGCTTGTTGATATCTACACCCTCTTTAATAAGTGTTTTGAGCCCCGCGATAGAATCGTTTTCGATCACTTCTGTTACTGTGTGCATAGTTACTCCTTAGTCTGTTACCATTGTGTCGCCACTCATCGTTATGATGGTGCTGTTCCACTATCTAGAACTTTAAAAATAATACTAAAGGAGAAACGATGAAACTTACAAAGGTCATTAGCCTCACGACCCGAGTTGAAGGTGAAAGAGGCATCAGCACAAGAAAAATTCTGTGCCTGAAAAAGACAAAAGCGTTCGACTATCTTGTCGATATACGACGATAATCACCCGCCAAACGGATTCATGCCGCCAAGCATACCCATCGCCTGAGACTTTTTATTGTCTTCTACCATCTTGTTCACATCATTCATTGCCGATATCAACAGTATCTGCAGAGACTCTTTGTCCTCAAGCAGAGAATCATCAATATTGATATCGATGATCTCACCTGCACCGTTGGCACGCACTTCGACCATACCGCCGCCGGCCTTTGCACTCAACTCTACGTTTTTTGCCTGCTCCTGTAGCTCTTTGGCTTTCTCCTGCATCTGAGACATCATCTCAGTCATCTTGCCCATATCAAAGCCGTTTCCAAACATTATTCCAATCCTTCAAAAGCTTGGGCTATCGTATTGTCATCATTGAGGATCACAATTTTTGGCTTGTAGCTGTCCGCTTCTGCTTCACTCATTGTCGCATAGGCGATAATAATGATCTTGTCACCTTTGTGCACCTTTCGTGCCGCTGCACCATTGAGGCAGATATCCCCTTTGCCCCGCTCACCGGAAATAATATAGGTAGAAAAACGTTCTCCGTTGTTGATGTTCACAATATCGATCTTTTGCCCGACACGCATAGCCGCTGCATCAAGAAGATCCTGATCAATCGTAATAGAGCCTACATAGTTGAGGTTTGCATCGGTTACGGTTGCTCTGTGCAACTTCGAATAAAGCATGGTAATGTTCATATCATCCTGCCTGCTTGGTTAAAATTGATGGCATTATACCGAAATTCTATCTATATTATACAGTAATTATGAAGAAATTGTAATGGACAAAGCAGCGTATCAGTATGCTGCTTTGGACACATTTTTAACGTGCCATTTGGGAAGGAGGAATCGGCTCACCCCACATCTCGTCAGGGATTACATACTCCTCGACAACCTTGCCGCCGATAATATGCTCATCGATAATACGGTCGATCTTCTCTTTGGTAAGCCCTACATACATCGTATGTCCAGGCTCAACAAGCATGACCGGTCCCTGCTGACAGCGGTTAAGACATCCTGTTTGGATCGGCTGTACAGTACCGATGATCCCTTTCATCATCAGCTGCTGTGCCAAGTGCTGAAAGAGTTGTTGGGACTCTGGGTCATTCTGGCTGACACAGCTTGGTTTTGGCATGCCCGGAGGTGCCGACTGCTGACATTTGAAAATATAGAAGGCTGGTTGTGGTACACCTTGCATCATACTAAATCCTTTATGGTAAATTAATTAGGAGTATTTTACTCTCATTTGCTTAAAGCGTCTTTAAGCCTCAATTGATACAGGTCAACCGTTTATTACATCTTTTGGTCTATAATCCCATCAAACAAACAAGGAGAATCCCCCTATGCATTATCCCGCTTTTTTTGACAAAGTACCACCTATCAAACTTTATGACCCGCTTAGTGATTTTCTCGGGGCATTTGAACAAGGGGAGATGGAGATCAGCTATCTTGACTGTGTCAAACTTGCCGGGCACTCCTGCCCAACTGTTGCAGGTGCTTATCTGATGGCACGCAAAGGGCTTGAAAAACTCTACCCAGACACTCTGCCACACAGAGGGATGATCCATGTTTCAATGAGAGAAAGTGAAGTGCAGGGAGTTACCGGCGTAATTTGTAACGTCATCTCCTTTATTGCCGGTGCCAGCGGCGTTGGCGGTTTCAAAGGCATACAGGGCAACTTTTCCAGAGACAACCTGCTCAGCTACAATGTTCCCATGGAGGGAGAGGTAACACTGACAAGACTCGATACAGACGAGAGCGTCACCCTCAGCTACGATCCATCCATTATACCTGCAGATGCAATGATGCAGCCGCTTATGGGGAAAACCCTTCAGGGGATTGCTACCAAAGAGGAGAAAGAGAAGTTTGGACAACTCTGGCAGGCACGTGTAGAGAAGATATTGTGCACAGAAGCATTGTGGGATCAGATGATTACCATTCATTAAGCAAGAAAGGAAAACAATGAACATTTCACAATTTATGACAAACGAACACAGAGAGTGTGATACACATTTTGCAGCGGTTGAGCAGGCTGCGGCAAAAGGGGATTGGGAAGAGGCGGAAAAAGCGTTTCTTCGTTTCAGTGACGAGACACTGACCCACTTCAAAAGAGAGGAAGATGAGCTCTTTGTGACATTTGAGTCCCAAACCGGCAATACACAAGGTCCCACACAGGTGATGCGCTATGAACATGAGCAGGTCAGAGGGCTGATCGGAAAGCTTGCAGCTGCACTTGAAGCACAGGATAAAGATGCCTATCTCTCTTTGTGTGAATCGATGATGATTCTGCTGCAGCAGCACAATATGAAAGAGGAGCAGATGCTCTATGCCATGTGCGAACGGCTGTTACCGCCCGATCTCAAAGAAGAGATCCTTGAGAAAATGAAACAGGTAACCCTCTAAAGACCATGCCGACACCAACAAAGCTCGCTCTTGATGCCAGAGAACTCGAACACCCCATCCCGCTGGAGCGGGCCATTGCCGCACTGCGAAAGCTACATAGCGGAAACTACTTTTATATGATACATCGCAAAAACCCTATCCCGCTTATTGAGCTTGCCAAAGAGCAGGGATTCTCTGTGTTAAACAAGGAAGATGCGCAGGGTATCTGGCATATCCTTATCAGCAACGACCCCTCACTTGACCTTGAGGTGCTGTGCGATGTTTAGCCAAAGCGGTCTCTCTCTCGATCAGGCACCTCCCATATCGGTCGTTTTCCGCTTTTTTCTCTCCGGTACACTCTTTGGTATGCTTGCAGGCATACTGGTACTCATCTTTGGCAGCGATATTTTTCACCCCAATACCACAGAAGCGCTCATCCTGACCCACACCCTTACACTTGGAGTGATGCTCTCATTTATGTTTGCCGCCCTCTTTCAGATGCTGCCGGTCATTGCCGGGGTCAAACTCACCTCACCGGTGCAAAAAGCCAACTGGGTACAGTACCCTCTTGCACTTGGTATACTGCTGCTTCTTGGCGCCTTCTACAGCGGCAAACCCATCCTCTTTGAAGCGGCTTCGCTGCTACTTGGCAGTACCATTCTTGGCATCGCTTCAGTGATGCTTGTACGGCTGGTTGCACTGCCAAACCACAGTAACTCCTCCAGAGGTATGAGTATCGCACTTTTTGCTCTGCTGCTGCTTACCCTGCTGGCACTCTACCTTACCGGCACACTCGCTGGTCTGTGGGAGGGAAGTTACTATGTACAGATCAAAACCGCACACTTCTCGTTCGGGCTCTTTGGATGGATCACACTGCTGATTATCTCGATCTCTTTTCAGGTAATCGAGATGTTCTATGTGACCCCGCCCTACCCGGATTTTATCAGCAAATCCCTACCGCAAAGACTCTTTGGGCTGCTTGTACTTAGTCTTGTATTTGGATTTGTCTCTGAAAAGACATGGCTCTTTGTCGATCTGCTTCTTGTACTCTTTATGCTCTGCTATGCACTGATGACCCTGCGCCGGCTTTCACAGCGCAAACGCCCCATCGCCGATGCAACCATCTGGTTTTGGCGACTGGGTATGGGGCTGCTGGTACTAAGCATGGCAGCCACCCTCAACACCCGTTTTATCACACTGCCGACCCTTGACGCGCTTAACTACATCTTCTTTGCAGGATTTGCACTGAGTATCGTCTTTGCCATGTTCTACAAGATAGTGCCCTTCCTGACATGGTTCCATCTCAACTCTCAAGGCTACTTCACCGCCCCTATGATGCATGAGGTCATTCACCCAAAAACCGCAATGAAACATCTCTATATCCATCTTGCTGCACTTGTTGCTTTTACGCTTTCGGTTTTCTTCCCGGCTGTTATCTATCTTGCAGGGATTTTGACCCTGCTCTCCTTTGGCTGGATGCTATGGCAGATCGTACATGCCTGGAGACTTTATGTGCATACACAGAAAACGGGGGAGAAATTTGAGATGAATATCACGTAGGGTGTTGTCCCCTGACAACACCTTTAGTCTTGTAACATAATCACCTTCAATATTGGGTATCATCGGTGCTGTGAGGACACAGCACCCTATATTATCTTTCATAAGGAGAGAGAAACAATCTACAGGTATTTTCAAATACCCAACAACTCTCTAACCACTTCCCGATCGTCAAAGGGGTGTTTGACCCCCTTGATCTCCTGATAGGTCTCATCACCTTTGCCAAGGATCAGCAGTACTTCATTGGGTTCAAGGGCATCAAGTGCCATTTTGATCGCCAATCGTCTGTCCGGGCAGGCAGTGACATTCTCTTTGCCTACAAGCCCTTTAAGAATATCTTCGAGGATCATTTCGGGTACTTCATCTCGCGGGTTGTCAGAAGTCACGTAGATCTTGTTGGCATACCGTCCGGCAACAGCTCCCATACGCGGACGTTTCTCTTTGTCACGGTTTCCGCCGGCACCAAATACCACAGAGATATCTCTGTCCTTCATCGATTCAAGCACGGCATACATGCCGTCATCGGTATGTGCAAAATCGACAATGACCAGCGGATCGCGGCTTACGACTTCCATACGCCCTGAAACACCCGCAAAGTGTTCCACCATATCACACACCTCCTGAAGGGGGCGCTTGGTAAGCAGATGTACGGCACCTACGGCTGCCATAAGATTAAAAAGATTGAAAAGCCCTACCATCGGCGAATAGAATGTCGCCTCTTCTCTTAGAAATTTGATACCCGCAGTAATTCCGTTTAGAAGCGAAAATGCCTGCACTTTGTAGGTTGCCGGTTCATCTACACCGTAACTGTAGGCATTCTTGGGATTGTAGGCAATATGTTTAATATCATCTTTGTTCAGCAGCTTCATCGTATCATCTGCGAAAAAGAGGCTCTTGATCCGTCTATACTCCTCGATCGTACCATGATAGTCAAGATGGTCACTGGTGACATTGGTGTGCACCTTCAAAGCAAACGTTATCCCCTCAATACGCTTTTGATGGATCGCATGGGAGCTGACCTCCATAATGAAGTAATTGCATCCCATATCGGCTGTCTGTTTCATATTGTAAAGTGTTTCAAGGATGGAGGGAGTGGTCATACTCTTCTCTTCGATACGCGTCTCGTTGGCAAAGAGCCCCCGAGTTCCTTGCAAAGCAGGTCTTTCATTTAGATCCAGTAAAAAGGAGTAGATCGCTGCGGTTACTGTTGTTTTGCCATTCGTACCCGTTACCCCGACCACACGCATTGCATCCAGCCCCCACAGGGCGATAAGTTCGCTTGGCGTAATATAGGGCGGTTTCTCTTCAAGCGTTTCATAGTAGGGGGTATTTTGTGCCGTTTTTAAAAAGAGTGTATCGCTATCTAGTTGTGTGGTATCGTCAGTAATGAAGGCATACCCCTTCTCATTCAAGGACAGCTTCACTGTTTTGACCCTTTAACGACATGATAGAGTGCCAACACATCCTGATCGTTACCAAAAAGGCTTGTGGTTGCATCAAGATAGTTCAGCGCCATCTCATCAAACCCTTCTTCAGCAAGGCGTGTGACAAAATCAATAAACTGATCTTTGTCAGTAATGACCACTTTGGTCGAGAACATAATATCCTCAAACGCTTTTTTGAAACTTCCACGGCTCTTTACAAGATCCAAAAAGTCACTGTATCGGATCCCCTCACCATACTCCATCTGTTCCTGGAGCGGGTCTATCAGCAGTTCATTAAGCTGTGTTTTTGTCGAGGCAAGCGATTCGATCAGTCCGTCTATAATATCCGCGGCATTCTCCCGCTCCTCTTTGATAAGCTGGTAGTAGTCAAAAAGCGCCTGTGCCTCTTCGGCACTCTCGGTTGCAAGATCACTGAGATAGACCCCCACCTTCGCTTCATCCATGCCCGGATAGTCTTTCAGCAGCAGCCCATACATCTGAAGCGCCATATGAAAGTCTCCCTGTAGGAACTCCTCTTCGGCACGTTGCAACAGTCTGTTAGGATTTACTTTACTCATTTTATCCAAGCTGATCCAGTTTGTCTTCAAATCCCTGTGGAACATTAATGACTGTAAGTTCCGGATGGATAAGAGTCTTAAGCTGTCTCTCTACACCAAACTTCAATGTCGTACCGCTGCTACCGCATCCAACACACGCACCCTGAAGCTGTACATAGACAACACCGTCTTTAATATCGATCAGTGTAATATCACCGCCGTCAAGTTTAATGGAGGGTCTTACTTTTTCAATCACATCTTTTACCGGGGGAAGAAGCTCTTCATCTGTAAACGGGATCAATGTCTCTCCTTTTTTATATATATAATATTATAACAAATTTTGAATAAATGTGTTTATACACTAAAAGAAAGGTTTTGTCAATGGGTAATGCGTTATTTTGTGAAGAATATTAAAATAGAAATACTGCCGCAGGCAAAATGCCTTAGGGCAGGAAGTGCAGAGCGTTATACTAGTTCGATAATCGCCATAGGTGCTGCATCACCTCTTCTTGTACGTGTTTTGATGATACGTGTGTATCCACCGTTTCTGTCTGCATATTTTGGTGCAATCTCTGTAACGATTTTGTTCGTACACTCTTTATCCTGCAGCAGTGCAAAGATTGCTCTGTGTGCATTGAAATCACCTGCAGATGCTTTGGTGATTAGCTTTTCATAGTAGCTTCTAAGCTCTTTTGCTTTGGGCAAAGTTGTCTCGATTCTTCCCTCTTTCGTCAATGCGATAGAGAGGTTCTTGAGCAGTGCCGCTCTATGAGAAGAGGTTCTGTTCAGTTTACGATATCCGTGTTTATGTCTCATATCTTTCCTTTATTGAAGAGAAGCCTATACTTTAAGCTGCTCTATTTTTTTGACAAGATTGGCTCTTGTACTTTCCGCCAATTCAAATTCAGGACCAAATCCATGCTCAACAAGACACTCATTGATCTCATCAAGAGATTTTTTCCCAAGATTTTTGATATTTTTGATCTCATTTTCACTCATGAGTACCAACTCACCAAGATATTTGATGCCTGCTCTGTCCAGTGAATTGAATGAGCGTGCACTCAATCCAAGTGAATCTACAGTCTGAAGGAATGGTTTAAGTTCGCTTTCATCCCCGCCTTTTCTCGGTGCAGGGGCACTGATATCAACATCAAGTACGCCATTAAAGACTGAAAGCTGCTTGTTCATTACCTCCAGAGCATTGGTGAATGCCTCTACCGGACCGATCTGTGCATCTGTTTCGATATCGAATGTGATCTTCTCGAAATTGGGATTGTCTTCTACAAGTACCGGATCGATCTTGTAGTTCGCTTTTCTTACAGGTGTAAAAAATGCATCAAGTGCAATAGCATCAGATGCAACTTCATCTCTCAGGTCTTCACTCGGTACATACCCGATACCTTTTGCGACCACTACTGTGAAGTTTAACTCAGCATCTTCATTGAGTGTTGCTAGAGGAAGGTCACCGTTGACTACTTCAATCTGGTCATTGTTAAGATCTTGCGCAGTTACTTCTTTATGTCCGGTAAAACTGTATTTTAATTCAACACGGTCACTCTCATCCTTGATTTTGAAACGGATGTTCTTGAGGTTGATGATAAATACAGCCACATCTTCGTGCATACCTCTGATTGTGTCAAACTCGTGTGCAGCACCTTCAATCTTTACAGAGATCGGTGCATACCCGATAGACGACCCGAGGATCAGGCGTCTTAAAGGGTGCGCGAGTGTCACAGCATAACCGCTTTCAAAAGGATAGGCGATGATCTCCGCGCGGTTTGCGCTGATTTCATTAACCTCTACCTCTGTCGGCATAAACGGTGCAACTTTAATTTTTCTCATTCACTAGCCTTTACTTAACTACGATTATTTAGAGTACAGCTCAACGATTAGACGTTCTTCCACTGGGATTGAAATTTCTTCTCTTTCCGGAATTCTTGTAAAGATTCCAAAAAGTTTTTCTTTATCTACGTCAACCCATTCAACCATACCTGTTTGGTTTGTAAGTTCAATTGCTCTAAGAATCTGAGGGTTGCTTTTGCTTTTTTCTCTAATCTCGATTTTTTGCCCTGCTTTAACTCTGTAAGAAGGAATATCCACACGTTTTCCGTCAACAAGAATATGTCCGTGATTAACAAACTGTCTTGCAGCCGCTCTAGTAGTAGCAAATCCCATTCTATACACAACATTGTCAAGTCTCTGTTCAAGAAGCTGAATCAGGATTTCCCCTGTATTTCCTTCTCTTCTGTTTGCTTCTTTAAAAAGCGCTCTAAACTGTTTCTCAGAAACACCGTACATAAACTTTGCTTTTTGCTTCTCTTGAAGTTGAAGACCATATTCACTAATTTTTGTTCTTCTTTGTCCGTGTTGCCCCGGAGCATACGGTCTTTTTTCCAATGCAGATTTTCCGGCAAGTCTTCGCTCACCTTTCAATCCAAGATCAACACCAAGTCTTCTTTCTAGTTTTTCAACTGGACCTCTATATCTTGCCATGCTTATACCCTTCTCTTCTTAGGTGGTCTACAACCATTGTGTGGAAGCGGAGTGATGTCTTTAAGGAATGTCACACGAATTCCCTCTGTTGCACCAATCGCTTTAACAGCAGTATCTCTACCGGATCCTGGACCTTGAACTTTAATTCCTACTTCTTTAAGACCGTGCTCTTTTGCTTTTGTCATTGCATCGGCAACTGCTTCTGTAGCAGCAAAAGGAGTCGACTTTTTAGAACCTTTAAAGCCAAGCGCCCCTGCAGAACTCCATGCAATAACATTGCCCATTTCATCTGTAACGGTGATCACGGTATTGTTGAAGGTAGCTGCTACGTAAACAACACCTTTTGCAATACTCTTTTTTACTTTTTTCTTAGCCATACTTTGCTACTCCTTACGCTGCGCCGACAGTTTTACGCTTACCTTTTCTGGTACGCGCGTTTGTCTTTGTTTTTTGTCCACGGACAGGAAGTCCTCTTCTGTGTCTGAGTCCTCTATAGTTACCAAGATCCATCAGTGCTTTGATGTCCATAGCAACTTTCTTGCGAAGATCACCTTCAACCATAACATTCTCTTGGATGTCGTTACGGATAGTTGCTGCTTCCGCATCTGTTAATTCAAAGACTCTCTTGTCATAGCTGATACCCGTTCTATCAAGGATTTTTCTTGACGTTGTCAAACCGATACCGTAGATGTATGTCAGTGCATACTCCATTCTCTTTTTCTGTGGTAAATCAACACCTGCAATACGTGCCATGTTTATCCTTGTCTCTGTTTATGTTTTGGATTTTTACAAATCACGCGTACAATACCCTTGCGCTTAATGATTTTGCAATCATCGCACATCTTCTTAACTGATGGTCTGACCTTCATGGTGACTCCTGTAAATTTTTGCACCCTGTTATTGCGTGGATGACCGAGTTTAGGTCATCCAACCCTTGAGTGATCGGTGCGAATCAATCAAAGATTCTTCGCGCAGTTTCCCATACCTATAGTAATAGGGACAGGGATTATACCCAAATTTTTTTTAATTTTTTCTTATGTTCTGTAAAGTTGCTTAAGAAGTGTATTATTATGTAGCTATCTGTACACTCAGCCCAAAAGGCTGAATGCATAAATCATTATAAAGTGATTATTTGTATCTAAAGGTGATACGCCCTTTATCAAGGCTGTATGGTGTCAGTTCAACCTTTACTTTGTCACCGGGCAAAATCTTGATATAGTGCATACGCATTTTCCCTGCAATATGACACAAAATCACATGTCCGTTATCCAGTTCTACTCTGAAGGTTGCATTGGGCAACGCCTCTACCACTTTTCCGTCAATCTCAATTACGTCATCTTTTGCCATATCGTCTATCCTTCTTTCTAACGTTTACAAAGAAGCTGTTGCTTCGGTCAATATAACAGCTTTGTCGTCTACCACTGCCACCTGATGCTCATAGTGAGCCGTACGCAGACCATCATCACTCACAACCGACCACTCATCTTCAAGCAGTACAGGATTACCGCTTTTTTGGCAGATCATCGGTTCAAGGCAGAAAACCATTCCGTTTTTAATCTTGGGCCCTTGATTAGGTTTGCCTTCAAGATAGTTTGGGATATTCGGTTCATCATGCGGTTTGGTGCCGATACCATGTCCACAATAGTCACGCAAAGGAACAAAACCTGCCGAAACAATGTAATCTTCAAGGATTTTTGTCAACTCTTTAAAACGCATGCCAGGCTTGATCGCTTCGATTGCATGGTAAAGTGCACCTTTGGAGCAGTCTATCAGGGCTTTGTCCTCTTCCGTGACATTCCCTATTGCCATTGTAATAGCTGCATCACCATAGTAACCATCAAGTTTTGTGCCTATGTCCAATCCGAGAATATCACCCTCTTTGACAACCGTGTTATCCGGTACGCCATGAATACAGACCTCATTCAATGAAGTACAGACAGAACCGGTAAAACCATACAGCCCCTTGAATGAAGGCTCCGCTCCGGCCTCTCGAATATACTTTTCACCAAGTGCATCGATCTCTTTGAGTGTCATACCGGGTTTTATGATGGATTGAAGATATTGAAGTGTATTACCGACGATCTCACCTGCTCGTTTGAGCTTGGCAATCTCATCGGGTTTTCTCAGTGCAATAGCCATTACAGACCTACATTACCCAGCGTATCATACTGGTTCATAGTTCTTTGTGCTTCTATCTTTCTCATGGTATCCAGTGCAACCTGAACAATAATCAAGACAGATACACCTCCAAAATAAAAACTTGCCCCCAATCCGGAAATGATCGCAAATGGTACAGTGGCAATCAGTCCAAGATAGATCGCACCTGAACCTGTCAGTCTGCTTGCTACCTCATTGAGGAACTCTTTGGTATGTTCTCCCGGTCTTACACCTGGGATAAAGCCTCCCTGACGCTTGAGGTTATCTGCAATATCTTTTGCATTGAATGCAATTGATGCATAGAAAAATGCAAAGAAGATGATTAGGAAAAAGGTTGCGATGTTAAATACGATCCCACCTGGAGTCAAAGTATCTGCAATCGCTGTCAAGATCGGATTTTTACTTGCCTGAAGCATTGTCAGTGGGAACATCAGTACAGCAGAAGCAAAGATAGGTGGGATAACTCCCGAAAGATTCACTTTGACAGGAATATAGTTCATTACCCGCTTTGTCTGATTTTGCATGATCGTCTTTCTTGAGTAGGAGATCGGTACACGTCGCTCACCAAGCTCAACATAGATGATCACCAATATCGTAATCAGCATCACCGCAAGAATACCAAGCACTACCAGGAAGTTCATTTCACCTGCATTGACTGCACGGATTGTATTTCCAATCGCTGCCGGCAATCCAGATACAATACCTGCAAAGATAATCAGTGAGATACCGTTTCCAATCCCTTTTTGTGTGATCTGCTCACCAATCCACATCAACAGCATTGTACCAGTCAACATAGAGAATGTTGTCAGTATAGTAAATGTCATAGGATCGATAAGTACAGCACTCTCACCTGCCCGTCCGGTCATACTCTGAAGACCCATTGAGACACCGATCGCCTGTACTACCGTAATGAAGATCGTAAAATAACGGATGATCTGCATATACTTTTGCATACCGTCACGCTCTTTTTTCATTTGACCAAGTGTAGGGAATGTTGCTGCAAGAAGTTCCATGATAATGGAGGCAGTAATGTAAGGCATAATACCAAGGGAGATGATACTCAGACGACGGACAGCGTTTCCAGAGAACATATTCATCATCCCTAGGGCGTTGTTGGAGTTGCTATCAAAGAACTCTTTGATAACATGCAGATCAACACCCGGTGTAGGAATGTAGGCTAAAACTCTGTACGCAAAAAGGAATCCCAACGTAATCAGGATTTTTTGAGTTAAAGCGTTACCCATGATTATTTTCCGCTTGTTGTTACAGCGTCATCTTTGATCTTGCCTGCAAGATCTTTGGCAGATGCACCGATGAGTTTTACTCTCTTTACGGTTTTTTGCAATTTATGAACAGATCTGATACTCTCTATAGTGATCTCATCCAGTTCGGCAACCGCCTTAATCTTCTCAACATTGATCACGTATGGCTTTTCAATTTTTGATATGAAACCAATTTTTGGAAGTCTCTTCTGTAGTGGCATCTGTCCACCTTCGAAACCTCTTTTTTTACTGTAACCAGATCTTGCTTTCTGACCTTTATTACCGCGTCCTGCTGTCTTTCCTGTACCTGAACCCTGTCCACGTCCGACTCTTTTTCTATTGCGAGTCGATCCCGGAGCAGGTTGTAAGTTATGTAGACCCATACTTTACCCCTTATGCTTTGATTCTGGTAAGTGCCCCAATTGCACATCTTACCAGGTTGTTTGGGTTGTTTGAACCGATAGATTTGCACAGTACATCCTGTACACCTGCAAGTTCAAGTACCGGACGAGCGGCACCACCGGCAATAACCCCTGTACCTTCACTCGCCGGTCTAAGCACGATTCTACTTGCGTTGAACTTGTGCTCGATATCGTGAGCGATGGTTGTTCCTTTGATGTTAACCTTCACAAGGTTTTTGTGTGCATCATCAACTGCTTTTTTGATCGCATCAGGAACCTCTTTGGCTTTACCAAATCCGTATCCCACTGTACCTTTTTTGTCACCGATAACAACAAGCGCAGTAAATCTGAATCGTCTACCACCCTTTACAACCTTGGTAACACGACCGATGTTTACGATCACTTCTTCAAATTCTTTTTCAATTTCTTGATTTTCCATCATGCTTCCTTAAAACTTGATTCCGGCTTCTCTAAGCGCATCTGCGAATGATGCAACAACACCGTGGTAAAGATAACCATTTCTGTCAAAGACAACACTATCGATGTTTTTTGAAGCAAGATTTTTAGCCATCTGCGCAGCTATTTTTTTCACATCTTCTTTGTTCGCTTTGAGTCCAAGCTTTCTTCCGTCAACTGCTGCAAGTGTCATACCTACATTGTCATCGATAGCCTGTGCGTAGAAGTACTTGTTTGACTTATATACAGAGAGTCTCGGAAGCTCAGCTGTTCCGAAGATCTTGCCTCTAACTCTCGCTTTTCTCTGAGCGCGAAGTTTATTTTTTCTTTTTTGAATACTTTTTAACATCTATCGCCCCTTACTTACCGGCCGCTTTACCGGCTTTTCTGATGATCACTTCATCGGTATACTTCACACCTTTTCCTTTGTAAGGCTCAGGTGGTCTGAACGCTCTGATCTCAGCTGCTGCCTGACCGACAGCCTGTTTGTCAGTACCCTTGATGGTAATGATGTTTTTGTCTACAGAGATCTCAAGTCCTTCAGGGATATCAAAGTTGATATCGTGAGAGAATCCAAGCTGCAGGTTCAGTACTTTGCCCTGAACTGCCGCTCTGTAACCGACACCGTTGATCTCAAGGGATTTTTGGAATCCTTTGTCAAGACCTACGATGATGTTGTTGAAAAGTGCTCTGTATGTTCCCCAGTAGGCAGCAGACTGCTTGTCATCGCCCTTTCTGATGAAAACCACTTCATTCCCGTCAATGTTCACATCGACACGTCCGTGTGTTTCAAGTCTCTTTTCAAGATTGCCTTTTTTAGCCACGAGAGTCGTACCGTCGAGGGATACTTCAATACCGCTAGCGACAGTTACTGGTCTTTTTCCTATTCTTGACATCTTGTCTCCTTACCAAATACTACAGATTACTTCGCCACCGATACCACGCTTGTACGCTTCGTCGTTGGCAAGTACGCCTTGGCTTGTCGAAACAACCAGTGTACCGTAACCGTTCTTGAATGTTCTGATCTCATCTTTACCCTGATGAACACGTCTTCCGGGCTTGGAGATCTTCTTGATCTCATTGATAACACTTTTTTCATTGTCATCATACTTCAGTACCACTTTAATGGTCTTCTTGTTTCCATCTTCCTTCACTTTGTAGCTCTCAAGGTAACCTTTGTCTACAAAAATCGCAACGATCGCTTCGATCATGTTGGAGTGAAGGAGTGTTGTAGTGTCGAGTCTTCTCTGCGCAGCGTTTCTGATACGAGTCAGTGAGTCTGCAATAATATCTGTCATCATCTTTTACTTCTCCTTACCAGCTTGCTTTACGCATACCAGGAATAAGACCTTCGTTGGCCATTTTTCTCAAACATACACGGCACAGACCAAAATCTCTGTATACAGAGTGTGGTCTTCCGCAGATGTTACATCTTGTGTACGCCTGAACAGCGAACTTAGGTTTTCTCTTCTGCTTTGCAATCATCGATTTCTTAGCCATTAGTTTCTCCCTTTAGCGAAAGGCATACCAAGCTTCTCTAAAAGCGTGAATGCTTCTTTGTCATCTTCAGTACTTGTTACGATCGTAATATTCATCCCATGTGTCTTGATGATATTGTCAAATTCAACTTCAGGGAACATCAGCTGTTCTTGAAGACCAAAATTGTAGTTACCGCGACCGTCAAACCCTTTTCTTGGCACTCCTCTAAAGTCTTTCACTCTTGGCAGTGCAATAGAAACGAGCTTGTCAAAGAAGTTGTACATATTCTCGCCTCTAAGTGTTACTCTAATACCGGAAGGGGCACCCTCTCTTGCTTTAAATCCTGCAACAGATTTTTTAGCATTGACGATCACTGCTTTCTGACCGGCGATAAGAGAGATTGTATCTGCCATATTTGCGATAAGTTTGGAGTCTCTTCCTTCCTCACCTGCACCGACAGAGATAACTATCTTTTCAAGCTTCGGTGTCTGCATCGGGTTTTTAATCCCACACTCTTCTCTTAGTGCAGGTACGATGTCATTGTACTTTTGCTTCATTCTACTCATAGGATTAACCCTCTACTTTTTTTACATTTGAGATGTGGATAGGCATCTCTTTGTTAACAAATCCACCCTCTTTGTTCTGCTCGCTCGGCTTAACTGCCTTTTTGGCCAGTTTACACCCTGCAACGATCACAGCATCTTTTTTGGGAAGTACCTGCAGTACCTCTCCGGTTTTACCTTTGTCATCACCAGCGATGATTTGTACCTGATCACCCTTTTTGATTTTGAACTTCTTCGCCATTACCATACCTCCGGTGCGAGGGATACAATTTTCATGAATCCTGCATATCTTGTTTCACGACTTACAGGTCCGAAGATACGTGTACCGATCGGCTCCTTTTTGTCGTCGATGATTACTGCTGCATTGTCGTCAAATCTGATCAGTGATCCGTTTTCTCTCTGGATCTCTTTTTTGGTTCTGACAACAACCGCTTTGACAACCTTACCTTTTTTCACTTTACCAGTGGGAAGTGCTTTCTTTACAGAAGCAACGATCACGTCACCTACAGATGCGTATCTTCTTTTGGATCCGCCAAGAACCTTGATACACATGATCTCTTTTGCACCAGAGTTGTCCGCTACATTCAGTCTAGTAAATCCTTGGATCATTACACTTCTCCTCTCTTCACGATTTCAAGAAGTCTGAAACTTTTGTTCTTGGAAAGCGGTCTACACTCAATCGCTGTGATCGTATCTCCAACATTCACATCATTCTTTTCATCATGAACAAGATATTTTTTAAATCTTTTTACTGTCTTGTGATATCTTGGATGAAGTACACGACGCTCAACCAGTACAGTTGCCGTCTTGTCTCCAGCCTTCTTGATCACTGTTCCTTGTATTTGTCTTTTTGGCATAGGTGACCCCTTACTTCGATCTTACAGCAGTGAGTGCTGTCTGGATTCTAGCGATATCTTTTTTCGCTTTTCTCAACTCGGAAGTGTTTGTAAGCTGCATTGTTTTCAACTTTGCATTCAGTGTAAACAGTTCAAGCTTCTTCTCTTTGAGCATCTCAAGCAATTCTGCTTCGCTCTTCTCTTTCAAATCAATATATTTCATTACTGTCCTTTGAAGTGATGATTTTACACTTGAATGGCAGTTTATGGATCGCCAGTGTCAATGCTTCTCTTGCGAGAGACTCTTCAACACCTGCCATTTCAAAGATGATACGTCCGGGCTTGATGTTCATCACCCATCTGTCCACAGCACCTTTACCTTTACCCATTCTTGTCTCAAGTGGTTTGGCAGTAAGAGGCTTGTCTGGGAATACACGGATCCATGTTTTACCGGTTCTGCTGATCTTTCTTGTCATGGTAATACGTGCCGCTTCGATCTGGCGTGAATCGATACGTCCAGCCTCTACCGCTTTGATCGCAATATCACCGAACTCGATTTTGTTACCTCTGAAAGACTTACCGCGGTTACGACCTTTTTGCTGCTTTCTCCATTTGGTTCTTTTAGGCATCAACATGGTTATTCACCTCTCTTTCTGGAAGGTCTGCGACCACCCTTTTTCTCTTCTTTTGGCTCAGCCTGAATCCCTTTTGCAAGTACTTCACCCTTGAAGATCCAAACTTTGATACCAATAATTCCGTATGTAGTGTGTGCTTCAGCAAAACCGTAATCGATTTTCGCTCTGAGTGTATGCAGAGGTACACGTCCCTCAAGATACCACTCTGTTCTTGCCATCTCTGCACCGCCAAGTCTTCCAGATACAGAAATTTTGATCCCTTTTGCGCCAGACTTGAGTGCACCTTGAATCACTTTTTTCATTGCGCGTCTGAAGGCAACACGTCGCTCAAGCTGTGTTGCAACATTTTCTGCAGCAAGCTGTGCAGATGCCTGAGGACGTTTCTCTTCTTTAATATTGATTGCTACATCTTTACCAAGCATTTTGGTCAATGTAGCTTTCAGTTTTTCAATATCTGCACCTTTTTTCCCGATGATGATACCTGGACGTGCTGTAATAATATTGATTCTGAGTTTCTTAACGGTTCTTTCAATAATAATATTGGAAACACCTGCATAGAAAAGCTCTTTTTTCAGGAACTTTCTGATTTTGTAATCTTCTGCAAGGAAATCAGCTGCTCTTGTTTTGGCAGGGAACCATCTTGACTCCCAATTTCTGTTGATCCCTAGTCTAAGACCTATCGGATTGACTTTCTGACCCATATTATGCGTCCTCCCCATCTTTTTTCGCTGGACCAACTTCAACAAGGATGTGTGCCGTTGGTTTAATGATTCTTGACGCAGTACCTCTTGCTCTAGGTCTCCATCTTTTCATTACAGCCGCTTTGTCTACTCTACAAGAAGTAATCTCAACCTCTTCAGGCTCATAGTCGCCGTTTGCGACTGCTGAAGCGATCACTTTTGAAATGATGCCTGCTGCCTTGTTTGGCATAAACTCAAGTGAAGCGAGTGCCAGCTCGGCATTCATACCCTGTACTTCTTTTGCGATCAGTCTGGCTTTAGTAGGAGATACTCTTACGAATTTCAATAGTGCTCTACTCATATTAACCTACCTTCTTCTGAACAGAACCTTTGTGGCCCTTAAATGTTCTTGTTGGTGCAAATTCACCAAGTTTGTACCCTACATGGTTCTCCGTGATGAACACAGGAACGAACTGGCGTCCGTTGTGTACATTGATTGTCAAACCGATAAACTCAGGGAAGATCACAGATCTTCTTGACCATGTTTTGATTGGTTTGTTAGAACCCTCTTCTTTTGCCTTAAGCACTTTTTTCATTAGGTGACCATCGATGAATGGACCTTTTTTTAACGATCTTGCCATATCTTAGCCCCTTACTTTTTTCTCTTGCTAATGATGAGTTTGTCACTAGCTTTTTTCTTACGAGTCTTGAACCCTTTGGTTGGCATACCCCAAGGAGATACCGGGTGACGACCAGAGTTTGTCTTACCTTCACCACCACCGTGTGGGTGATCGATTGGGTTCATCGCAGAACCACGTGTCTGAGGTCTGATACCGAGGTGTCTGCTTCTACCGGCTTTACCAATAACGATGTTTGCGAAATCTTCGTTACCCACTGTACCGATCGTTGCAAGACACTCACCGAGTACATATCTCATCTCACCGGATGGGAGTCTGAGAGAGACATATTTTCCGTCTCTACCCATGATCTGAGCGTAACCGCCCGCTGAACGTGCGATCTGACCGCCGTGTCCTGGGCTGAGCTCGATGTTGTGTACCAGTGTACCCACAGGGATGTTCTTCAGCTTCATTGCGTTACCGGTTTTGATGTCAAGTCCAGCTTCCGCTGCCATGATCTTGTCACCGACATTAAGCCCTTTTGGCTGAAGGATATATCTTCTGTCACCGTCTGTATATTTGATAAGACAGATTCTACAGTTTCTGTACGGATCGTATTCGACCGTTGCCACTGTACCTTCAACACCGAATTTGTTTCTTTTGAAATCGATGATTCTGTAAAGCTTCTTCGCACCAGCTTCTCTGTGACGGGAAGTGATTCTACCGTTGCTGTTTCTACCTGCAGATCTTGGAAGATTCTTCAGGAGTGCTCTAACGCTTGCCTTGGCAGTAATATCACCACTGTCAAGGTTTGTCATATACCTTCTGGAAGGTGTATATGGTTTATATGATTTGATTGCCATCTTCTATCCTTATACCGCTAAGCTTTCGATCTTCGCATCTTCAGGAAGCTTGACGTAGAACTTTTTGGTGTCCGGTCTTTTCCCTTCGATACCCTTGAAACGCTTCACTTTTCCGTTTACTCTTATAGAGTTCACTTTCAGTGGTGTGATCCCGAAGAACTCTTTGAAAACCTCTTTGAGACCGTTTTTAGTCATTCTTGGAGTTGTTTGAACTACGATGACACCCTCTTCCTGAAGAGCAAGGCTCTTCTCTGTATACATAATTGATTTGATATCTGTAATATCTGCCATCTTAAGCCTCTTTTGTCAATTTATCAAATACAGCTTTTTCGATCACTACAGAGTGATATGCCGCTGCGAGGTAAGCGTTTAGCTCATTCTCTTCGATAAGGTATGCATTCTGAAGGTTTCTGAATGCGAGGAATGTTTTGTCGTCGATCATCTCTTTGACAACAAGTACATCTCTCTGGTTCAGTCCGTTGACAAACGCAAGTGCATCTTTTGTCTTGCCAGATTCAATGCTGACACTGTCAACAACAAAAAGAGCATCGTTTGCCGCTTTTTCTGCCAGTGCATGGTAAAGCGCAAGCTTCTTCTGCTTTTTGTTCACTTTCAGATCATAGTTCTTGTTTGTGCTTGGTCCGAATGCAACACCACCGCCGACAAAGTGAGGTGCTCTGATAGAACCCTGTCTTGCACGACCGCCGCCTTTTTGCGCAAACGGTTTTTTACCACCGCCGCTTACAGCAGATCTGTTCTTTGTCTGTGCAGTATTCGCTCTGAGTCCTGCCGCATACGCTTTACAGTAAAGGTAAAGGTTGTGCGGGTGAACTTCCAGAAAGCTTTGTGGAAGGTCTGTTGTTTTAATAGTTGTTACATTGCTCATTTAACGATCCTTACCAATCCTCTGGCACCGTTGTGTCCAGGAATTGAACCTTTTAATACTAGGATGCCGTTCTCAGCATCGAATGAAATCACTTCATTTTTTACTGTTACTTTGGTGTTTCCGTACTGTCCAGGCATCTTTTTACCCTTCTGTACACGTCCTGGCCACTCGGCGTTACCAATAGAACCGATACGTCTTCCGAATCTGTGTCCGTGAGAACCTGGTCCTCCACCGAATCCGTGACGCTTCATACCACCCTGGAAACCTCTACCTTTGGTGTTCAAAGATGTTTTGACAACCGCTGCTTCCGCGAGTGGTGCCGGGTTCAGGTCACCTGCTTCAGTACCTTCAGCCACTTCGATGGTCATGAACTTGTTGAACTCTTTGGAGATGCCATACTTGTTCTGCTGACCTTCGATCGCTTTGTTGATCTTCTTGCTGCTGTTGTACGCAACCAGTGCTTTTCCGTCTTCTCTTACTTCACACACTTTTGCATCAACGACTTTGAGAAGTGTAACTGGAACACTTGGTACGTCGATGGTTCTGCTCATACCAATTTTTTCTACGATAAATTCCATTCTCTACTCCTACTTGTCCATTGATCTGATCTCAACTTCGATCTCAGGCGCAAGATCCAACTTCATCAGTGAGTCGATGGTGTCGGAAGTGGCTGAAACGATGTCGATCATTCTTCCGTGAATTCTGATCTCGAACTGCTCTCGAGAATCTTTGTTCACGTGTGGTGATTTCAGTACGGTATAACGCTTGATCTTAGTTGGCATTGGAATCGGCCCTCTAATCTCTGCACCTGTACGCTTGACTGCATCTACGATAGCAGCAACTGATCTGTCTAAAACACGGTGATCATAAGCTTTAAGCTTCAATCTGATTTTTTCCATTTTTACCCTTTAAAGAACTCGTTAGCCATACCCGAAGCACCCGGTTTACAGGGCTTTTGATACGCCTAACATAAATTTAGGAACGCGAATTATACCCAAACTTTCTCAAAGGTGCAATACTTTTCAGCCTCCAAATGGTACAATATTGAAAATTATTTCCTTATAAAAAGGAAACTTATAGGTATTTTTATGGATTTGCTTGAACACTATCACACCCATCCTCCCCAAAATGACCACTATATTGTACGCAAGAGAGCCCTGCCCGCACACGGCAATATCAACCTCTACGGTGCAAGGGGGTGCGGCAAAACCGCACTGGTACTTGACTATCTCAAAAACAGGGATGAGCACACGCTCTATATTGACCTTGAAGATCCCAACCTCATCCTCAACACACTCGATACCCTCCCCCTTCAGGCATTCATTGAAGCGTATGAGATCACAGAACTCATCCTTGACCATTACGAACCCGGCATGCTTGACACTTTCCCCGATGTTTCCCGCATTATCCTCATCAGCCGTACGCCTGTTCATGAGAGTGGCTACCAGCCTATCCGGCTCTTTCCGCTTGACTATGAAGAGTTCATCGCCTTTGAACACAGCAGTTCCGCTTCAGTTGCTTTCAACCATTTCCTCAAAGCCGGTACCCTTCCCACCATGGCAGGACACACCCAAAACACAACGTTGAAGATGAAACAGTTCTTTCAGCAGCAGTTCTCTCCCAACGAGCAGTCGCTCATACTCATCCTCGCCCGCTACCATACACAACCCATGACCATCCATCAGATCTACACCTTTACCAAGGAGTACTTCCGTATCTCCAAAGATTTTGTCTACAGTGCCATCAAACGATTTGAACAGGAGGGTCTGCTCTACTTCATCGACAATGCCGTCAAACGCAGCGGCAAGAAGATGATCATGTACGACTTTGCCTTTGTCAAGTACCTCACCGCCCATCAGCCTTTCGGTACGCAGTTTGACAGCATGATCGCGCTGACACTCATCAAACACGGCGTCAGCTTCAAAACGTTGGGGGTACACGGCTATATTACCTCCGAGAATGAGCTGATCATCCCTGCCCCCTTTGAAAGCGAGGAGAGTGTCTGGGTCAAGTCGCAAAAGAAGTTTACCCTCTACAAAAAACACGGCATTGCCAAAATCACCATTGTCACTGTTGCCAACAGCTATACCTTTGACATCGAAAAGCTCCACTTTGAGGCTATACCGTTCAATGAGTGGAGTATTGCGCACACGGAAGAAAATTAAAAATTAAAAATTAAAAAGTAAAAAGTAAAAAGTAGGAAGTAGGAAGTAGGAAGTAGGAAGTAGGAAGTAGGAAGTAGGAAGTAGGAAGTAGGAAGTGTGTTATAAAATAGTTGAAACCAACCTTACATTTTATTGTAGTCTCCCAAAATTTATTGATTTGGGTTAAAAGGCTATAAAGCTTCGCTCTGCTATAATCCGCTTGCCTCTTTTCAGACCTGTGCAACGGGACTGAGGGACAACGGGTCAGGACGGGAACGTAGCAGCCCACCCCTCTTTCTCGTGTGCCGCAGCCATCTGGGAAGAGGTCTTTCCAACTGTAGACAGGTGGCCGAGTGGTCGAAGGCGCACGACTGGAACTCGTGTAGGGTTAATAGCCCTCGAGGGTTCGAATCCCTTCCTGTCTGCCATATAATCCTCTTAAATCCTTTCAAATAACGGCTACACCGTGCCTTAAGTATCTGTTTAAGGTTTGATTACCTCGTACTTTGCTACCCTATTGCTACCCATTCTTCAAAAATCAGGCAAATGGAGCTGTTATCAAGAAATTTCGTTCCAACTTAACTTAGGTCGAGATTTGTTACCCTATGTGCAACATGGATGCAGCCAATAGTCGCCCATGATTACGCATTGTTGTAGTACAGGTCTTTTATAGGCTCTATAAGTGCCATAACCATTTTGCTCATTTTATAAAGTGGAGCACACTTAAAGACAGGCATAGGGTGAAAATACGTTCACAAAGCTATAATCTCTGATATTTTTAATATTGCTATACTTTTAGTATTTAAGTAATATCATTCCCAATGTGAGCAGGAGCAGGAGCAGGACCTGTTATAATAATGTGTTTGCAGAAAGCTTTTTTAAATGCTTGAAAAAGAGTGTATCAGAAAATACATTTAAACTAAATATCGTTGAATATATTGATGTGTTTTACAATCTAAAAAGACGGGACATTTATCTAGATTATCTCTCTTCAAATAACTTTAAGATATGATACTATATAGATATCAAGAAGAACAAGAGGTGTTAACGACTAATTTAGTGTTTACTGAATAGGGGCTCCTTCTAAAGAATGTAAAGTATACCCTAAGCAAACAGATACTATATAAGCAAAAAATAAAATTATCGTTTCTATAAATATTAAGGGAATGAATGTTAGATCAATACTTTAAAATGTATAATACCCCAATAAGCAAGACAAAAAATAAAATGCTACAATACAAAAAGTATCAGAAAGGAGCATGTTATGAGTAATAAACGGAGACA
>FPIB01000017.1_pt1 | contig 123704 bp, 127 predicted proteins | sample 1057271 | NCBI WGS metagenome assembly FPIB01 (sample SAMEA4473313, study PRJEB15554) | hydrothermal vent metagenome | biome: marine basaltic hydrothermal vent biome; feature: marine hydrothermal vent; material: water | place: Pacific Ocean | collected 2011-06-14/2011-07-23 | depth 1199 m
AAGGTCTCTGTGTTTGTGGACGCGTATTATAGCACCGTTTCCCTCCCTTGTCAAGGGTTTTTTCACTTTTTTTTGTTTTTTTTTACTTTTTTCGATTTTCAAAAAAAAGTACTTACATTAAATATAAATATTTTTCATACAATTAACCTTAGATTAATCTCTCTCCACTATACTTCCCAAATATTAAAATATTTATATTGAAAAGGATTATCAATGGCTTTATATGACAGAAACTATGCCACATCTCACACAACAGGCTATGTGCAAGAGACAGCCACTGTTGACTTTATGAAAAAAACCTATCAGCTTTTGGCTGCAAGTATGATTGCCGCTGCTGCCGGTGCCTATGTCACCATGCCCTATGCAGCAGCTGTCTTTGAATACAAATGGTTTATTTTCGGAGCGGAACTTTTGGTACTCTTTTTTGGACTGGGAATGACACGAGGAAAACCCGGACTTAACCTTGCAATGCTTTTTATCTTTACTTTTTTAACAGGTGTTTCGCTTGTTCCTCTGCTCGCATCCATTATCGGCATGGGTAACGGAGCACTTATCGGTAATGCATTTTTGATGACATCGGTACTGTTTGGGGCATTGAGCCTTTTTGCCATTAACAGTAAAAGCGACTACTCCAGTTGGGGGAAACCACTTTTTATTACACTCATTGTTGTAATTATTGCATCTTTGGTAAACTATTTTCTGCTTCAAAGCCCGCTTATGCATATCATAATTACAGCAGGTATCCTCCTTCTGTTTAGTCTCTTTACCATCTATGATACACAAAACATTGCCAATGGTGCCTACGATTCACCTGTCGATGCTGCCGTTTCACTTTACATAGACTTTTTAAATATGTTCACGACTATCCTTCAGTTACTCGGCATCATGGGAAGTGACGATTAGCCGGTACATCCCTGCTACACGGTTTATCACACTTTCAATATAGTTTGGGTATAATCGCCCAAATTATTGCCCGCTAACTACGGGTACAGAAGAGGAATATATGACATCAACACTGCTTATCGTACAAATTATTCTGGCTATTGCCATTACCATCGTTGTTCTGCTCCAAAAAAGCTCCAGTATCGGTCTTGGTGCATACAGCGGAAGTAATGAGTCTGTATTTGGAGCAAAAGGTCCTACAGGCTTTTTAGCCAAACTCACCTTTACACTTGCGCTTGCATTTATTATCAATACTCTGGCACTCGGTTATTTTTATACACAGGAAAGCAAGCATTCGGTCGCTGACAAGATTGTCCCCAAAAACAATGCCGTTGTTCCAGCCGCTCCTGCCAAAGTACCGGCTGCACCTGTAGCGCCACAGGCTCCATCAGTACCGGCTGAAAAATAATACCTATTTATAGTATCGGGGTATGTGTTACCCCTCTTTATTACTTTCATTACCTACGGGTAGTCCTACAGCTTTTTTCACACATATATCACCTCTCTCGCTCTCTCTCAAAATTTCAGCTTATTCGTTGAGGGAGCAATAAACTCTTCTCCATGCGTTTTTGCCTTTGATTCAGATTGTCTGCTCCATTCACCTTCAAAGGTAAAAAAGGGTAAAATTTCTTCAAACAACCCTCCAGGAGAGTAAATATGGTAAATGAAATTTTTGAACATACCAAAGAGCATATGGATAAAAGCATCGAGGCACTCAAGCGTGATTTTGCCTCTCTTAGAACAGGAAAGGTAACAACCAGTATCGTAGACAATATCAAAGTGGATTACTACGGTACACCTACACCGCTCAATCAGGTAGGCAGTGTAATTGCAACCGATGCAACGACAATTGCAATTACTCCTTGGGAGAAAAACCTCTTAGGCGATATTGAAAAAGCGATTCAAGAAGCAAATATCGGAGTAAACCCTAACAATGACGGTGATTTTATCAAACTTTTCTTCCCGCCTATGACGAGTGAACAAAGACAAGAGATCGTCAAACAGGCAAAAGCGATGGCAGAAAATGCAAGAGTGGCTATCAGAAATATCCGAAAGGATGCCAACAACAAAATCAAAAAACTTGAAAAAGAGAAAGAGATCAGCGAGGATGAATCCAAAAAAGCACAGGATGAGATCCAGAAGATTACCGATGATCACGTTGCAAAGGTTGATGAACTCTTCAAATCCAAAGAGGCAGATATCCTAAAGGTATAATATGAATGTAGAACAGGTATACAAAGATGCAAATGCGCTGCTTGAAGGTCATTTTCTGCTGGCAAGCGGCAACCACTCTGCCCGATATCTGCAAAGTGCCAAGGTACTTGAGTATCCCCAAAAAGCTTCTGAGCTCACAGATGCCCTTGCATCTATGATAAAAGATGCAGGTGTTGCTGTAGATACAGTGTGTGCGCCTGCTCTTGGCGGTGTACTTGCTGGATATGAACTTGCCCGTTCTCTCGGTGTACGTTCCATTTTTGTAGAAAAAAAAGAGGGCGGGATGGAACTTCGAAGAGGATTTGAAATACAACCCGGTGAAAAGGTAATTATTTGTGAAGACATTATTACCACCGGCGGTTCAGCACTCAAAGCTGCACAGGCAATAGAGGCACTGGGAGGTGAAGTTGTCGCTTTTGCATCACTGGCAAATCGTGGTTTTTGCAAACGCGTAGGTGGAGAAACCGAAGCCAAGCCAGAATGCAAGCTTCCAAATGATATTCCACTCTTTTCACTTGCGGACTTTACCTTTGAAATGTATACGCCAGATGAGTGCCCTATGTGCAAAGAAGGCTCTGTCGCAGTTAAGCCGGGGAGCAAAGGGTAACCTTCCGGCTCTGCTTACCCCCTCTTGATATTAAACCCTCCAAACCAACGCAATCAACTCTATATCGATATCTGTTTTTCTCGGTTTGATCTTGAAGCTTTCAACTTCGCAATTGTCGATACTGTAACGTTCATATATCTCATCTATTTTATCTTCAAGTTCATACTCCAGTGCCTCCAGTGATTGGGAGATTTCTGCTACACGCTCCTGTGCCCTGCTCATATCGCCGCGCTCTTTGAGTATCTTGCTGCCTTTGCTGACAGCACGACCTATCTTGCTCGTACTTGAACGCCCAAAAAGTGCTCCCAGTACCGCGATACCCGCTTCAATCATAGAAGAGGTAGAGTCCGCAGACTCTTTTTCTACTCTTGCTTTGGCACGGTTCAGTCTCTCCAACAAGGTTTTCTCTTTTTTGACATAGCGCTCTTTAAGCTTCTCAATCTCCTGCTCTTTTTTTTCATTAAGAATATCGTGAAGCCTGACAATAAAGTCGGCTCTGCTCTCATTTAGGCGTGATTCAAGTTTGGGCTTTTGACAACGGTAGAGCTTAAGATACATACCACGATAGGTCTCCTCTTTTAGCTCTTTGGCTGCCTTTTTTAGCCCCTTATCTTCAAGAACAAACTCTGGTACTAGATCAAAGATTGCATCCGTAGGGGCTTTCTTTGGAAATTTATCAAAATGTAATACCTCTTTTTGGGCTTCATCCCAGCTATAGTGGTCACTATACTCATCTAGTATAAAATAGCACTCCTCCTCCTGCTCTACATCAATATTTCTACGCTGCTGAAAGAAATGCACTTTTACCTTTGCCGCTATTGTCGGCACAAAATGGTGCTCACCACTCAGATCAGGTTCAAAGTACTGCACAATAGAATCATCGATACGCTGTATCACTCCCTGCTCTACCATACTCTTCTTTTGATGCAGCGTATTTTTTGCCTCTTTTGGCTCCGCTTTCTCAAGCTTCTCTTTCTGTGCAGCCATCAGGGCAGCGATATCCTGACGTTTTAAAGGTCCCTTGAGGTAGGAGAGTACCCATCTGGTTGTAAAGAGTCTAATGTCATCAAGGTGGGCACTTTTAAGAAAGAAGGTGCGTTTTTTGAGATTTGCCAAAAGTGTTTTGATCTCTTGCCTGTCATAACTGGCACCTACTTTGCCTCCAAGTCCGTCTATTACGCGCTCTATATCTTGGATGGTCTGTAAGCGCCCAATGAACCATGTACCGATATTGGAGAGTCCTTTGTAGTCGAGATCGACCGGATTTTGTGTGCTCAGCACCACCCCTACACCAAAAGCACGTGCCTGCTTGAGCATCAGCAGCATCGGCTCCTTGCTTGGAGGGTTCTTTGTCGGAGGGAAAAAACCGTAGATCTCATCCATATAAAGCAGGGTTTTAAGCGCACTTGTGCCGCTTTGGCGGCGCATCCATGAGATATACTTGTTTAATAGCAGCGTGACAAAAAACATACGCTCATTGTCATTGAGATGCGCAATCGAGAAGATGGAGATTTTCGCTTTGCCATTCTCGTCATAGAGCAGCCTTTGGATATCAAGATCGACTCCCCGCAGCCACAATGCAAAATTGGGGCTCGCAAGCAGTATGTTAAATTTGGTCGCCAGCTTGAAACGGCTCTCTTGCGGATAGAAATCCTCCAGCGGCAATACACCGATCTTTTTGAATGTCGGATTGATAATCCTGCCAATAAGCATTTCGATACTCATATCTTCTCCTGTAAGCCATGTGCCAGTAAGGATCTGCGCAAGAAGAATATACTCTTTGGACTCCAAGGGGTCAGCCTCGATACCCACCAAGGAGAGCAGGCTGACCACCGTACTCTTGAGATAAGAGGCAAAGAGGTCACTCTCCTCCATCACCTCTTGGGAAGGTACATCAAGCGAAGAGAGGATATTGACCGGGATACCGGCACTTGAACCCGGCGTATAAATTGTCTTAGGTACATTATGGAGCTTCTCTACACGCTTACTCTCCTGTCCCCAGCTCTTGATCCCCTCTTTCCACATTGCTGCAATCTTCTGAGCATACTCTTTGGGGTCAAGCTCTTTTGCTTTTGCTTCATCAGCAACCCACGGCTCAAAATTCTCCACAGAAAATGTCGGATCGGTTAGACAAAGATCGCCCATATCCCCCTTTGGATCGATCACAATAGAAGGGATATTGTCTATGGCTGCCTCTTCGATGATATTCACTCCCAAGCCGGTCTTTCCCGAACCGGTCATACCGATAATAGCAGCATGAGTAGTAAAGTTTTTGTTTTTCAGCAACGTGAGTACATCTGTAGCCTTCTGTGTCTGCTTATCGATATCTTTTCCTAAATAGAACAGCCCCAACTTCTCATACATTTCCTGCATATCTTCTTCCTCATATGGTATAATATATGGAAATATTGTAGCAGTTTTTCACTGACTAACAAAATATTGGATTTTCATGGAGAAAAAAACTATTTTTTTGAAGTGTCTGCACTTCCCTGACGCGCTTTGGCACGTTTTTTGGCTCTTTTTGGCTTACTGATGCCCTGTACAAGAAACTGAACCGCCTTCTTCCCTTTTTGCTGCAAAGAGACAAGTACGTTGCCTTTTTGCCATTGGACATTAAAGTGTGTCAAGTGTACTGCAACTGCATCTGTTGCCACTTGTTCATCAGACCTCAATGGCAAATGATAGTTTACTCCTTCAACACGTACAAGTGTTTTGTTCTCTTTTAAAACAACCCAGCATACCTTGGGAAAATAGAGTCCATACAGGCTATTGGTCGTTCGTTCTATACAGAGTCTGTCAAAATCATTTTTTCGGATGGTAAGATTGCCGTCCGATCCGGCAATATCAAGATAGAGCATACGCATAGCACGCGCGTGCTGCCTGCTTTCTGTCAAATGTCTATGCAACTGTCTGTTGCTATCCTGAAGGGTATCAATACTGCTGTAGAGCACAGGGAGGATGATCCCCATCAGGGCAATGGCGATCAGTACTTCAATAAGTGTAAAGGCACTGCGCTGCTGCATCAGCCGTCCATCAATCCTACACGGATCGCTTCTTCATAGCTTGTTGTACCCGCAAGCAGCATCTCTTTGAGTTTATCTGATATCGTTCTCATGCCACGCTGTTTCATCGCCTCTCGAATCTGATGGTCATTAAAGCCGTCTTTCATCATGTTCTTTACCTCATCGTCAATCAAGAAGAGTTCACCAATTGCCTGTCGTCCTTTATAGCCTGTAAAGTCACAGTGCTTACACCCTTTTGCACCAAAATATCTATGTTCAGAAGGCAGCCCAAGCTCTTCAGTCACAGAAGAAGAAAGATTTACCTCCTGTTTACAGTGTTCACAGAGTTTTCGTGCCAGCCTCTGCGCAAGTACCCCAAGCAGGGTCGAAGAGATCAGAAAGTTCTCTACTCCCATATCCATCAACCGGCTCAGTGAAGAGGTGGCATCGTTTGTATGCAGGGTAGATAACAGCAGGTGTCCTGTCAGTGCGGATCGCAACGCGATATCAGCAGTTTCTGAATCGCGGATCTCTCCAACCATGATAATATCCGGATCCTGCCTCAAAATAGAACGCAGTCCGGCAGAGAAGGTCAGTCCAACCTTTTCATTGACCTGAATCTGTGAAATATTGTCCGCATTGTACTCTACGGGATCCTCCACGGTGATGATGTTCTTGTCTGGTGTTGCAATGTGCTGTAGACACGCATGCAGTGTGGTTGATTTTCCAGACCCCGTAGGACCTGTAACAAGAATCATACCGTGTGCATGGGAGAGAAGTTTATAGAGCTGTCTGGTAATATCATCCTGAAACCCCAGAGATTCGAGTGTCGGAATATGTTCACTTTGTGCCAAAATACGCATCACAACACGTTCGCCGTGGTAGGTAGGCAAGACAGATACCCTCACATCCAGCGTCTTTCCCGATATGGAGATTTGGGTACGTCCATCTTGCGGTACTCTCTTTTCCGATATGTCAAGGTTGGAAATAACCTTGATACGGTTGATCACCAGCCCGATAATCATTTTGTCAAGGTCAAGATGCTTTTTCAGTGCACCGTCAATACGCAGCCGCACCTCTCCTTTGTGCTCCTGACTTTCAATATGAATATCGCTTGCTTCTTTCTGTAGTGCCTGAAAGAAAAGAGAATTGACCAGCTTGATAATTGGTGCAGAGGCTTCACTGGAGAGAAGATCCTGAGAATTGCGGATAAACTCCAAAAGATCTGATTCAACCTCGATCAGATCCTCCGTGGTCGTGGACATCTCTTCAAATTCAGATCCAGTCTGAATCTCAAGAAACTTGTTTTTAAGCCTCTCAAAACTTTCACGGTCTGCCGTTGCAACCGCATAGTCAAGGTCAAGTTTGGCAAGATAATTCAAGGCATCTGCCATACGCTCTTTCTCCACAATGGCATACTTCCTGCCCTCTACCAAGGCAAACAGAAGCTCATGCTTCAGAGCGATCTTGTGGTTGATCCCCTCTTCCCATAGCAGTTCAAAATCGATATCCTGAAAATGGGGAAACGACAACATTAAAACGCTCCCAACGGATCAAGTGATCTGTCAGTATCTGTTTGATGTTTTATGCGCCTGCTTGCAGCCGGAGTACCTGAAGAGATACGTCTGCTTGCTTTGTGTTTCTTCTTCCCCTCAAGGATTTCATAGATATGTCGGTTGTATTCACTTTGCACCTCTTCAAGCTCATCAAGAAGCTCTTTTAGCTTCTGTAGATCATCACTTTTTCTAACAATATACGGGGTAAGATAGACGACCACATTGGTTTTTCTGCTAAGGTCTGACGTATGCGTAAAGAGTTTACCCAAAATAGGCAGATCCCCAAGAAGCGGGATTTTTGTAAGTCCCTTGCCTCCTGCGTTTTTGATCAGTCCGCCAAGGATAATTGTCTCTCCGTTATTGACAATCGCCGTGGTCTTGACATCCCTTTTGGTTGTGGTAGGCCGGTCGGCACTTGGAGACTCGTTGTCAAGCACATCCTCAATGACGGTCTCTACTTCGAGGCTTACTTTGTTGTTGCTTGAGAGACGCGGTTTTACTTTCAGTGTCAGACCGATATCCTCTCTGCTATAGTTATTGATAACATTGGAGTCACCATTGGTTGACTGCTGCGCCTGTGTCAAAATAGAGCGGGTCTGCCCTACATAGATCTCTGCTTCTTTGTTATTGGTACACAAAATAGAAGGCTCACTTAAAATATGGGCTGCTCCGTTACGCTTAAGCAGATCCAGCTGTGCACCAAGCGCAAAAACTTTGTTGGTCGGATCGAACTTGAAAGAGGGGTTGTTATTGGTAATAATATTGCCATTGGCATCCGTATAGGTTTCACCATTGTTTGTATTAAGAAAGGCTAACAGTGCCGGAGAAATTTGCAGTGCTCCGGCTCCCATATCGCCTGCCAGTGTAAAGAGTCCGTTACTGGTAATCGCACCACCGTTAAGCCCATATTTCAGTCCCACCTGCTCGGCAAGGTTGGTATCGATCTCAACAATACGGGCTTTGACATACACTTGCACCTTGGGGATGTCGATCTTGCTGACCGTTTCACGTATATTGCGTATCTGCTCCCCTGTAGCCAGAATAATCAACGCATTCCGCTCCACATCAGAAACCACCATTGCTTTGCTTGGCGATTTACCTCCTTTTTTCCGAACGGTTGCTGCCATATTATTCATCTGTGATACCAGTTTGCTCAATATCTTCTCCATCTCTTCAACATTGGAGTTTTTAAGGCGTATAACATACATCTTCTGTGTTTGGTCATCCCCTTTGATATCCAGCTGCTTGATATAGCGTATCATACGTCTGTTATTTGCCTCTTTGCCTACTAAAATAATAGAGTTGGTTGCATCATCCTTAAAGACATCCACCTTTTCACTCTCAATTGTCTGAGGGAAAAGTTTTTTTGCCATATTTTGGGCATTGGGGTAAACATCTTTGACACTGGAGTTTTTCAACCGAATCACGGTTGAACGTTTCATTCCTTTTTTCTCTATAGCGTTAATCAGTTTAGAGATGGACTGCAGCGTACGCGGTGTAGCAGTAACGGCAAGGACATTATTTTCTTTAAAGGAGATAACTTTATCACTTCTATGCAAAAGCGGCTTAATTTTTGCTCGAATAATTGCAGCATTAGCATTTTTCAAAGGGAACATAACCGTTTTCATCGTCTCTCCCGTAACACTACTACTAACATCCAAACCCTCTCCCGCTGCCGTTGCACTTTTAACCACTTTGTAAAAATCCCCCTGATCAATAATGGTAAATCCCTTGCTTTCTAAAATAGAGTTTGCCAGTGGAATCAAAGAAGACTTTTTAATCGGCTCCTGAGAAATAAAATTGATTTTGCCTTTAAGATCGGCATCAATCAAAATATTCTTATGGGTAACTTTTGAGATCATCTCAATAAAATCTTTCATACTAAGATTTCGAAAGTTTACATTAATACTTTCATCTTTTGCATAAAGCATACCACTCCACAATATACTTATTGTCAACAATATTTTAATCAATTTCATATTCAAGCTCCATCTCTTTGTTTCCTCGTTGAACAGTCAATGTGATATTGGAAATATCATCAAGCTGTTTATAAATATCAAAGACAGCACTGTAACTTGTCAATGCCTGTCCATTGACTGTTTTGAGAATATCTCCTCTCCTTAGTCCCAGCTTGGCAAACGGACTGCCGCGTTTGACAAAGGTTACTTTGAACCCTTCCAGTTTGTTACCCTTTTTATAGTCTTGTATACCGATATTTTTATATACCTCATCGATATGTGTCGTATAATGTGTCAACAGATCTTTCTGGATGATATGTCTTCCCCCCGCTTCAATAATCTCGCTATTCTCGGGATGATCTTCCAAAGCAGATTTGGATACCACAGGCGTAATACTGCTTGAACTAGCACTTTTTTTAGGGCTGTAAAGTATCAATTTGTAATCTTTTCCATTTTTTGAAAAAAGGGCATAGTCATTGCCTGCATCTTCCAATACATAACCGTTGACTGCTTCCCCCTTTCCAAGTACCTGCGTTTTCCCCCTGTACTGTACTGTTACGACAACATTATGCAAATCGCGATAAACCGCAAGCAATCTGATATCCCGAATAGTCTCTGCCCTGTCAGGCTTCGGCTTTGGGGAAAGTATCTTGTCCTCTGCAACCTTGATACGGTAATAGAGCGGTTTTAGGCTGTTTTGCTTTTGATGATCGACCCCTGTTTCAGAGAGCCATACACTCTGGAGTACAAACCATAATAGCTTCAACAGAAGCAGTATCAGCAAAATGCCGATAAATCGGTTGACATAGTACGGTTTAAAAAGAGGTTTCATAATACCACCCCTGTTCACCTTTTTTCATCTCTCCTCTCAGCATACCGAATTTTTCGGGATTGCTCACATCCAGATGTATCTTCTTCTCCCACAGTCTGATTACTCCACTGATCTTGCCAAAGCTGCCTCTGGTCTTTACTGCAATCTGCAAAGGGCGCAATACCGTATAGGTTAGCCACACGGTATCCGCTTTTGGCGGAAGGTAGTGTTGCAAACTTTTGTCAACCTCTATATCATATACTTTGATACGGTTATAGAAGAGAAGTGTACGTATACGGATCTCTTTGAGTGTTGCTACTTTGATGCCATGCACATAGATCACAGGGTGTTTGAGTATCAGGTCAAATATGCCCTCTTCTATCTGTGCTTCATTAATCTCTATTCCCTCTTTAGCTATGCGTTTCTCGAGTGTATAGTAAAGCGACTCTTTTGGCATAAAGACGATCAACCCTGCCCAAAGCAGTAGAAGCAGAAGCAACACTTTTTTTACCATTTGCATACTATCTCCACCGTATAGTTGTTCTGTTTTTTCTCAACTTTAAGCATCACGATCTGTACCGCAATATTGAGAAGTTTTGTCATCAACATATTCGCCTCTTTGGCAGAGAGTTCCTTAAATGTCGCGTTTAGCTTTCTACCACGCTTTTGCCATACCACTTTTGATGCAGGAAATCGCTGACGCAGCGAGGCAAGTTTCTGTGCCGTTTTTCTCTCAGACCATCTGGATTTCAAGGCAGTTGCCTCTTGCAACTGCAGCAGTGTATGACGCATCTGCAGATTCTCGTCATATATTTTTGCCCGGTGTGTATACTTGTATCCCAAAGCGCCCAGTGCAAACAGCAGTGCCGCCGCTACAATGATCTCGTTTCGATACCGTATGATATTCACAAAGAACCTCCGACAACAATGCGTTTTTCGGATGCCTGCTCAATATGCAGCCCTGCGCGCATCAAATCCTTTTTCAAACGATTTACAACAGCACTGTTCTTGACCAAAAGCACTGCATTGTAGCGCTTTTGGTCAATACTCAAGCGCTCAAGTACCACACCTTTGCCGATCACACCGGCTACCTTTTTGGCAATATCACGCTTTTTTCTCTCGTTGGTATCTATCGTACGGTACTTTTGCAAAATACTCTCACGCTGGTAGGTACTTTGAAACATAGGATATTTGGCAAAATATCTCTCCTGCTCTGCTACCAGCATACGGTTGAGGTTGCCATAGCGTACCCCTTCAACAATCCAGAGTATACCAAAAACAACAAAAATCGCACCAAGCCAGTAGGCCTGCCTGTTTGAAAAGAGTGTATCACCAGCTTCGGACAGACGAATGCCTTTGGAAGGGAGCATAGAGTTCTTAATTTCCGTTAGTACTCCCTTTTCCACTCCCAAGAGCGGTACCATAACAACGTTACCCTCTATAACAACCAGTGCCTCTTTTTCTCCTACCTTTACCGCTCCTTTCAGCGATGAAGCCAGCTGCTGCGCGAATACTACTCTGCCTATCTGAGAGGGAAGAATGCCTTTGCTTCTTAAAAAATCGGCGATTTCATCGGGATTATAGGCGATAAATACCCAATACTCCCCCTCTCTGTAGACATAATATGCAACACTGCTGTTATCTTCAAGCAAGCCCTCAAAAAAGGAGGGGGCGATCCGTTGTGCCTGATAAATATATCTGACCGGAACCTGCTCGCGTTTAAGTGTGTAAAACTGCGGGGTCAGCACAATATCGACAATCGATTCCGGATGCATCGTCTCCATATTGCGGTGTACGATCAACAGGCTACTGTTTTCCATAGAACTCAAAACCGCTTACCTCTCCTTCTACGTCATTGAATACAAACATAAATCTCTCACCCTCATAGTCAAACTGTACATTGCACTGCGACATCCGCCCTGTTGTGTCAGAAAAGAGTTTGTTCTCATACGAAAACCCGTATGTCTCTGCCAACTGCTTCAAAGCACCGTCACCTTCGCTCCAGGACTCCTTGAGGGCACTCTCATCCACGCCAAACAACAAAGAGAGCAGTATAGGAGAGAAGTAGTCTCCGGCAAGAACATCCGATACTGCATCCTCCGGTCTGCCTGTAAAAACAAATAGCTTCTTCCAAGGTACCTTTTTAACATTTTCATCACCGCTCTCTATTTCATATTGCAGCAAAATCTGTTCAAATATTTGATAGGATATCATACCATTATTTTGGCTCAGGTGTCCTTGCATAACCCACAGTTCTCCACCCCCATACAGTCCCTCTTTGATCATCTCTTCAAGGCGTATAGGGTCTGTCAGTTCATAGTGCTGCACTATGGCATCAAAAAGACGCTGGGCAATTTCATGCCGCTGCTGCATCTTTTTGTTATCTGTCTCTTTGAGCCAATAGAGAGGAATCCCGCTGTTAAGCGGACGGCATGCCAAGATCAACGAAAAACCGTTCTCTTTGGATACAAGCGGAACAGGTGCTGCATACAATAGTGTAAAAAGTGTTTTTTTATCTTTCACTTTGGTTACAAAGTTTTTGATATCCGCATAGTAAAGGTTTGCCTGAATCAGCGCCTTGCTTTTGGAAGCATCTCTTCTTGCACTGTCAAGGTAGCCTGCCATAACACCCGTAAGTATGATCACAATAACCAGTACCGAGAGGGTAATAAGAAGTGCAAATCCCGGTTTCAAAGGCACGCTTTGTCTCTCTTGGTTCACCCCTTTGTCCGTCCTTTTTCCCCGTATCTGCCAGTCACTGTTTCTGTACCGTTTTGGAGCGTTTTGCCTGCATTAAACTAAACTCGTTAAAATATCAAGATATTATACCATTCAAGGATTAATAAATGAAACCGTCTTCAAACCTTCCCCATGCAACAATGCGAAACGCATTTTCTCTGCTTGAACTTCTGATTGTCATTGTGATTCTCGGTCTTTTAATCGCTGTTGTCGCACCGGGGCTTATGGATAGAGCCGATCAGGCAAAACACGATACTGTATGCCTTAAAATGGATGATCTTAAAAAACGTCTTGACATGTTCAAACTCGACAACGGTACCTATCCTGACACCGAAGAGGGCTTTGAAGCACTGCTTTCCAATCCTGATGAGGACAAGTATCCTGGATACCCTGTTAAACCCTACCTCAAAAAGCTCCCAAAAGATGCATGGAGGACGCCGTTTGTCTACATCAACAAAGGGGATGATGTCGAGATCATCTCCCTTGGTGCCGACAGAAAACAGGGAGGAGAGGGCAGCGGACAGGATATTCTCTTCTCCCAGTGCAACAAGTAGTATCTATTCGGGCAGAAGCAACAATGAGAAAAGGATTTTCACTTCTTGAGCTTCTGCTGGTGATATTCATTGTCTCTATGGTCTATTTTCTTGGATTTGAAGGGCTTCAGAAACCAAAATCCTTGACAGCTGTACTTACACCGAATACGCTTAAACCGACACTTTTAAAAAGCGGTCTGTTTGAACAGGGCGGTATCTTTTTATGCACTAACCAATGCAGCACCTGCTACTACAAAAGTGCTTGGGAGACGACGTTCAAACCTTATGAGGGGAAGGTTGCACTTAAAGATGCAAAAACCTATTTTCTCAACAGGCAAAAAGAGCTGGAAGAGAGAGACTATGGGCGATTTCAAGACCAAAAAATCTGCCTGATTATACAGTTTTACCCTAATAAAAGCACCACACCGATCATTCTTGAACATGCCGACAGACTCTACCTAATCCCCTCCTACCTTGGAAAATCGCGCACTTTTAACTCTCTTGGGGATCTAAAACACTTTTTAACCGAGGATGCCAAAATACTGCAAAACGGAGACTTCTATTGAAAATCACAACCTTACGCCCGGCATTTACACTCATTGAGATTCTAGTCTCTGTCATCATCCTTGCTACCGCTATTGTCTATGTGATGAAAATCTATGGACAGAAACATACCGAAACTGCCTATATTATCCAAAGAAACAGTGCGGCACTGAGCGACTCTCTCTTTTTGACACAGGATGTACTGAAATATACCAAAAAAGAGACAAATGCGTACGATATGCTCCATACACTATTCAGAGACACTTCGGACAAAACCAGGCAACTTTTAAAAGAGACAAAACGAGAGATCTATATTTCAACACCGGAAAAATTGATGGAGAGCGAGGATGGCCCCAATGCAGAGGTTCGGAAAATTATCCTCAAAGACGCATTCAGTGCCTCATATCACCGTTTCAAAATCACAGGGTTTTAACACAAAGGGTGTATGGTTAACAGGGTACAGCAAAACGCGTTATAATAACATTTACGATATACGGGATAGAAGGAATATATGCTTTTTAAATACAAAGGCTTTGACAAATCAGGCAAACGCACCAGGGGAACCATTGAGGCGGCATCTTCTGATGATGCGGGGCAGAAACTGCGCAAACAGCAGATCTACTACGAATCTCTCTCTCCTGCCAATCGTACTTTTTCATTTGAAAAACTTACACAAAAAGAGATGCCTTCACAGATGCTTGCGGCATTTTCAAGAGAGCTCTCCTCCTATCTAAAATCCGGTATGACTATCGTAACGGCTATCAAACTGATGGAAAACCAGCACAAAGATGAAAAACGCTATCTCTCTTTTCTCAATGCCCTGAAAACGATGATCGAAGAGGGAAAATCACTCTATCAGGCACTAGTTGGACAGAGTATCTATGTACTGCCTGAGTTTTATATTCAAAGTCTTAATATCGCCGGACAAAGCGGAAAAATGGCAGAGGTGCTGACTAATATGGGAGCATTTTTCTCTGCTCAGGAAAAGGTAAGAAAACAGGTCAAAGGTGCCATGATCTATCCTGCTGTTATCTTTACGGTCGCTATTGCCATAACCGGCTTTCTTATTACCTTTGTCGTACCAAAAATTACAGAGATCTTTGAAGATACGGATCAAAAACTGCCGCCAATTACACAGTTTGTTCTCTCTCTTAGCAACTTTTTAACCACCTACTATCTTTATCTTCTTGTTGGTATACTTTTACTTATTGTTCTCTTTAAAACAGCCTATGCAAAATGGCACAGGTTTCACCGTATGGTAGATGGCATTCTGCTGCGAGTGCCAATTCTGGGAAACCTTATCCAAAACCATGAGCTTGGACGCTTTTCTTACATTCTTTCCCTGCTTTTAGAAAGCGGTGTCGCCTATGCACAGGCAGTCAAGCTGGCTGTTGCCTCCTTTGGGAACTACAAATTCATCGATCTGTTCAAAAAAGCTTCTGACAAAGTTATGGAGGGGAACAAGCTCTCCAATGCATTGCAGTTGACCAAAGGAACAAAGATCAAACGAAACTTTCTGCAGTCTTTAGCACTGGGAGAGGAATCAAGTGAAGTCAGTGAAGTGCTCGAAAACCTCTCCAAGCTCTATGCCGAAGAGAATGAAGAGAAACTGAAGATTTTGCTAAGCCTGCTGGAGCCTATGATGATGCTGTTTATAGGTGCCATTGTAGGGGTGATCGTATCGGCAATGCTGCTGCCTATCTTTACTATGACACAAGGACTGAAGTAACCTTAATCAAGACACGTTAAAATAACGAAACCAAAAATAAGAAGGAACAAACAGATGAGAGAGTGGAAAAAGATAACAGCAGCAATACTTTTTACAACAGGAGTGTCCTATGCGGATATGCTTGGGAGAGAAGTCTCTGTCGGTATGTTCAACCATACACCAAGTGGCGTGGCATCCTACTACAGTCCGGATGTAGATATTGAAAAAGATCTTGGATGGGATACAGAAAATGATGTTATGCTCAAAGCCTATTTTGAACATTCTGTACCGGTCCTGCCAAACATTAAAGTAGCCTACTCCGGTCTTAACCATAGTGGAAACGGGAAAGTCACAGCTTTCTCCTGGGGGGATATTGTCGATGTTTCCGGTGATATTGATTCAAAACTTGACCTTCAGATGTATGATGCGACACTCTACTATGAACTGCTCGACAGTACTGTAGAAGCCGATCTTGGACTGACACTTCGCTATCTTGATGGGAATATCGATATTAAAGTCACACCGTTTGCAAAATATAACATTTTTGATCTCGGATATGAATATGAGTCATCGGACTTTACTGCTATTGTGCCTATGGTTTATGGCAAGATGCGCATTCATATTCCTAACACTGATATCAGTGCACAGATCGAAGGCAATGCAATCAGCTATGACAATAGTACCTTCTACGACATGGAGATCAGTGCCCGTTACACCTTCACTCTTGGGGTAGGCGTTGAAGCCGGCTACAGGATCGTACACCTTGATAGTGATGATCTTGATGGTGTAGCCCTTGATGTTGACTTCAAAGGTCTCTATGCTTCTTTGGTCTGGGATTTCTAATGCCAAAAGAGCAGCAGAGCAAACCGACAAAGCAGCGTTTTAGGGATATCAAACAGGGGAGAGTCTCCCCTATGCAAACAAAAAACAAACAAAACAGTTCCAAAACAACACTGCCGTATGCCTCTGCATCTGACAAGCTTAAAGCATTTCTTACAGACAGTTTTATGCTGCTTATGCCCATTATGTACGCTGTTTTCTATCTTGTGATGGGTGGTCGTGAAGGGTTTGCCGCCCATAAAGCACTAGGATGGCTTTATATTTTACTGCCTTTGGTACTAATACAGACAGTATTTATGTTTAAAACGGGGCAAACACCGGGATACCGTGCCTATGATCTGGAGGTCGTTGACGAACATACGCAAAAGCGTCCTTCTCCTTGGCTTCTGCTCTTTAGAAATCTTGCCGCCATTCTCTCGGCAGCCACACTCTTTGGCTGGATGCTGATGTTTTTTCGCAAAGACAGAAAAAACCTGCATGACCTTTTAAGCGGTACTGTCATCATTAAAAAATCATGACTTCACCTCGCTCTTTTGAAGCACCACTGCTTGGTGCTTTCTACTTTTTCTACTTTGCACTGGTTGGTGTTTATGTGATCTTTTTGCCAAAAGTACTGCTTGAAGTCGGCTACAGTGCAGCACAGGTAGGAATCATCTATGCGGCCGCTCCGTTTATGCGTTTTCTGCTGCCCTTTGTGTTTCGTCGCTTTGTTGCACTAACACCACGTATCTATTTGATATCGCTTCTACTAACATTGATTGCGACACTGATTTTCTGGGAAACCATTGGACACTTCTACTTTTACCTTGGTGCCAACCTGCTCTTTGGGGGAGCAATGGGAGTGACACTCCCTTATGTAGAGACCATTGCACTAGCAACACTTTCCAAAAGCAGATACGGCAAAGTACGCCTTTGGGGATCACTTGGGTTTATGGGAATCGCTCTTTGGCTTGGGAAAGTACTCTCTTCTCCTCAGGAAGCACTCCATTACCTCTCAGCAATGACATTGCTTACAATGGTATTTGGTGCCATGGTGATCCGATACGACCAAACAGAACACACCTCCGCTACAGAAGATGCCTCTTTCTCGTTGACAAAATACTGGGCATTCTGGGTCTCTGTTTTTCTAATGCAGGTAGGCTTTGGCGGTTTTTACAACTTCTTTACCATTTATGAAACAGCCCACGGTATCTCTCTGGAGATGACAAGCTGGATGTGGAGCTTTGGAGTCATCTGTGAGATTGTGATGCTCTATTTTCAGGGGCCTCTGCTACAGAAGAATCTTCTTTCCATTTTACAGTTTGCCACACTGGTAACAGCAATACGCTGGCTGATACTCTACCTCTTCCCTGATTCTGTGGTTTTGACTTTCGCTTCACAATCACTGCATGCGGTCAGCTTTGCACTTTACCACACTGCTGCGATCACCTACGTCTTTTCACTCTACACTCAAAAAAGGCTTGCCCAACAGTTCTTCCTCGGCATTGCTTTCGGTCTTGGCGGTTCTGTCGGAGCCTTTCTTTCAGGGAAGATCTACGGAGAGTATCTTTTCTTGATTGAGTCAGGTATCACCTTTATCGCTTTTGTGGTACTCTTTATTCATGCAAAACGGAAAAAGCATATATTAAAGGCGCATCCATGAAATACAACATACCGGCAGTTGTTTTCAGCGGGGGAAAGAGCTCCCGAATGAAAGAAGACAAAGCGCTTCTGCCTTTTGGCGATCATCCGACACTTGCCGCATACCAGTACGATAGACTCAAGATACTTTTTGAAACGGTCTATCTAAGCGGGAAATCGGACAAGTTCAATATCGATGCTCCCGTACTTTTGGATAGCAGCAATATTTACTCTCCCATGGTAGGTCTGAATTCGGTACTAAGACAGATAGACAATGATGCATGCTTTGTACTCAGTGTCGACACACCTTTTGTTGATAACAACATTATCAAGACCCTTATGGAGTGCAAAAAAGAGACACCAAAACAATACGATGCTGTCATTGCAAGAAATTTTGGGAAAGTGCAGCCCTTGTGTGCTATTTACCGCCGATCCATACTGCCGGCTATCGAAGAAGATCTGTCACATAACGCTCATAAGCTTGGTAAACTGCTGCAAAAAGTACGATGCTGTTATGTCGACTTTGAAGAGGAAGATGCCTTTATGAATCTAAACCATCCTCATGAATACCAAAAAGCCCTACGGCTTTCTAAAATTTAGCGCAACACCACTTTCTATCGTCTGTATCATCAGTTTTTTGGAGAAGAATACAAATTTCTCAAATAGCGTACTGTGATACTTGTCTTTATGGTAGATCATCAAAAAGTCACGTTTACACTCAAAGTTTTTGACCGGTACACGATGAAGTTTGCCTTCACGTAGCTCATTCTCGACCGATATTTTTGAAATACAGGTAAGACACTCTCGGTTCATCAGAATACTTTTTATCGACTCTGTATGTCCAAGTTCAAAAAAGATATTCAGATCATCTACCTTCTCTTTGATGTAGTTTAAAAATACTTCTCTTGTTCCTGATCCTTCCTCTCTTAGCACCCAGCGTTTTTGGGCAAGTTCATCAATGTAACAAGGTTTGGCAAGCTCCTCTTTGGATGTTACAACGATCAGTTCATCAATACCGATCTTCTCTTTGATAATATCCGACCCGCCGACAAACCCTTCAACAAAACCGACATCGATCTGTCCATTTTGTATCATCTCGGTGATCTCTTTGGTATTGCCCTCTTTGAGTGTGATCTTTACATCGGGGTAAGAACTCATATAGCTACAGATAATTGACGGCATAAGATAATCGACAATCGTGGTACTTGCACCGACACGTATCATCCCTTTGTTCTCAGAATTTTGGAACTCATACTCGATATCGGTAAGTTTTTTAAAAATGGGGTCGATTTCCTTATAGAATGCTCTTCCTACTTCATTCAGTACCAATTTTTTGTTGATACGATCAAATACAGGACGCCCTAGTATATTCTCCATCTCTTTGATAGACATTGAGATTGCCGACTGGCTGAGATTCATCTCTTTGGCAACATTGGTCAGGTGACCGGACTCCACGACATTGAGAAATATCTCCATCTGTCTTAGTGTTAACTTCATACTTTCTCACTTTGCTTCGAAAAAATTTATTATCGCTGATGATTTTATTGATTTTACTATTATATCAAAAATATGCTAGAATTTAAAAAATGTTATCAGTTTTTTTTAATAAATTCAACTTATGAGGTGTAACAGATGCCATTTTCTCCCCAAAATCGGAAGGGTACCCTGAGCGGTATCCTCTTTGTCGCGATCTTCGCAGCGGCGGCAACCTATATTGCAGGACTGGCTCCTGTCAAAGCGTTAGGACTCTCTCCCCTGGTTATCGGTATTGTGATGGGTATCTTCTATGCCAATACTCTGCACAACCAGACGCCGGCTGAGTGGCAGGGGGGTATTACTTTCTCAGCAAAGAAGATCCTCCGTTTTGCCATCGTGCTCTACGGCTTCCGTTTGACGTTCCAGGATATTGTCGCTGTCGGACTGGACGGCTTTCTTGTCTCGCTGATCATGCTAAGCTCTACCCTGATTCTTGGTTCATGGCTTGGACACAAAATCTTCGGTATGGAGAAAGACACATCCATCCTGACCGCTTCAGGTGCAGCAGTCTGTGGTGCAGCCGCCGTACTGGCAACAGAACCGGTGCTCAAATCAGAAGAGTACAAAGCAGCCATCGCCGTTTCGATGGTCGTGCTTTTTGGTACCATTTCCATGTTCCTCTACCCGGTGCTTTATACCGGTATCATTGAACATGCAACCGGATTTTTGCATATGACGGCACGTGAGTTCGGTATCTATGTCGGCGGTACCATCCACGAAGTGGCACAGGTCGTTGCCGTGCCTGCCTCCGTTCCGGGTTCGCCAAAAGAGATGGCAGATGCCGCGGTGATCGTCAAAATGACCCGTGTGATCATGATCGCTCCAATGCTTATTATCCTCGGGCTCTATCTGGCATGGAGTGCCAAAAAAGAGGGCGGGGAAGCTTCAGGAAAGACCAAACTGGTTATTCCATGGTTTGCCGTTTACTTCATCATGGTTGCCGGATTCAACTCCCTGCACCTGCTACCGGAAAACATTGTCAACCTTATCAATCAGGTCGATACCTTCCTGCTGACTATGGCAATGACCGCACTTGGTATGGGCACGATCTTCAGCAAATTCAAAGGGCTTGGTCTTGCACCGCTCTACACCGCACTTGGTATGTTTAGCTGGCTGGTTGTCGGCGGCTTCATGGTCACCAAATTGATTGTAGAGGTACTCTAATCATCTCTATCCTGCCTTTTCTTTGGCAGGGTGTTTCTTTCTTTATCACTCCCCCATCAAAACCTATCTGACAATCTTTACATATGAACAGACATCACTTACCTCAACCCCAAACAGGTACAACAAATACAAATTGGAAAAATCGTAATAGAAAAATGTGCATGGGAAATATAAAAATGGTGGCCACGAATGGACTCGAACCATCGACCACCACCATGTCAAGGTGGTGCTCTACCAACTGAGCTACGCGACCACATATTTTGTAGGTGGGAATTATATACGAAAGTAGCTTAAGAGAAGACGTAAATGCCAAAAAAGGTCAGCGGCTCACTTTAGTATATTGATATTTTTTTGCATCTGCCCTGCCGTCTTTCTTGACACACCATTCTCCATCAGCCTCTTTTCTATGTTGGCAAAGAGCGTGTTTGTACGCTCAACCACCTCATCCATAAATCTTTTTCTAAGTCCCACTTCATATCCACACTTCATCACATCATCTATTGTGATCTCTTCGGTTTTGTTCGCTACTGACATTCGATGCCGTCCAAATGTCGCAGGTCCAAAATTGTAAACAATATCGTATGCCGGTGAAAGCCTCCACACACCATCTTCATCCATAAGAAAAGAGGTGTTCTTCGCATGATCATCACAATTTCTGCCCACAACATTAAATACCATCCTGCGAAATATCTCTTCTGCCGTACCAAATGTCTGCGTTATTCCAACACCAACTTTTATGCACCGCTCATAGCTTGTAGAGACATGATAATGGTGATGATTGATGTGCATCAGCCCTGAGAGCGTTGCTAAATGAAGCTTTTTGCCACCCTCTTTCCGGTCAAAACGTTTTATGCCGAAGTGATACTCCTGACCTGAGGGAATCAGCGCTACTGGCGGGACATCGATACCCGCATCCTTTGCCAGCGTCATATAGCAGTACTCGATCTTTGTCGTCTCTTTTCCCTCCTCATCAAACTTCACGATCCATGCTTCCATATCCTCCTCTCCATCCGCTTCCCCTACAATCATAAGATTCTTCTTTCTGTTCCATTTAACCGCTGCCTTCGGTCGTGCACCTCCCGGAGACGGATAACGGGATATTTGTGCAAGTACATCACTCTCTTTCCCCCTCATCACATCTCTTGCCGCATCAATATATTCTCTGAGTACTACCCCTTTGGGGTTAACATCTTCAAGTGCAGGAAAATACTCTATTGCCCCTATACCGTTGCTACCCACATAAAGCAGCTTGTCAATAACAGAAAACTGCAACGCATGACCAAATCTATTTGCCAAATACTCATTCATCAGCAGTGTCCCAAAACTGTCCGGAAGCGAATCGTTGAAAATACCGGGAAGCCCGTCAAATGCCATTGCATCGTACTTTCCGTATATTTTGTGTGGATCATACGGCATTCTAACAGGAGAGACAGGCAGCTTCTCTCCCTCAAAAGTATCGCTGTACTGAAATGCTATCCCATTTTCCGTCTCAGCAATAACACCCATCTCCTGTCCAAACAGTTTCGCCACGGCATACCGGCTCACTCTCTTCTCCTCTTTTTCTTTGAAAGATTTCTGTAAGCATCTATGGGAGACTCCTCTTTGCTTGCCACATTGAGCAAGATCTCAATCTCCGCCCCTCTTCTAAACACAACCAGAATCTTCGCAAAATCACGCATCGACCCCTCTCCCAACTGCTCAAAACGCGCATAAGTAGACAATGGTATGGAGGCTTTTTTCGCCATCTCTTTTTGTGTCCACCCATACGCCTTTCTAACATCTCGTATCTTCGCCCCAAGTGTTCGCTGTATCTCACCGGGCGTATAGAAATCAAAACTATCCAAAAGAACTCCTGCAACCAATATATTAGTTATTATTTATAATTTTTTCCATTATAACTAAAATATTGGTGTTTTATCAAGGTGCGTATGGAGAGGAGTTTTAGAAATGAAGCATATATTCCATATTGGGAGATATAGATAAACTGTCATCGTTTTTCTTAATGTGCGACAATAAAAACTGCTCACCGTCTTTTACTATCTTAGAGGGCTTTTTTGCCAAACATTGAATATCGCCATATTCATAAAGCATAGCGCTCTCCTTGTAGTCAAAGAGAGTGCCGAGCTTTGTGTCCGATATTTTTTTGATATTCGCGACCAGCTTATAGTTTTCTCCGGACGGTGCATTGATGCAGCCTGTTTCCCATCTGCCTGCAATCGCATTGTTGCCGGCAGATAGACTAAATGAGAGAAGTAGGAAAGCCACAAAATTTTTTTGCATATATCTACCTATTTATTCAGTGGCAAAATCTTGGGTCCAATAGCTTCCGTATTGTGCTATACCCACCCACTTTTGACCTTTAAGCATCAACCCATAACAGTGCCCATCACTATTCAGCCATACTCGAATAGCAGCGCTAACATCATTTGATGAATGTACCTCTGCAACATTCTCCCAAGTTCCGTTCCCGAGGCCCCCGCCCCCGTTAACCTTTACCCTCTCAGATGAACGGCTTCCTCTATCGAGCTTCATTTGTTGCGCCGTCCAGTCGGTTTCAGTACCGCTTCCATTGTGTGAGAGCATATCGTTTGCCGCCATATCGTAACTATGTTCCGCAGCAGCACGGTAGAGGGCATCACTCCACTGTACCGGAGGAGCAGGAGGCATAATTCCCCATTCACCACAATCTTGTTGGTGTGATCATGCCTCGTTGACAGCATTCAAAAATGCTTGCTTTTTTTCCTCGCTGATTGGAGGGGCAGGATATGGTGTGTATTTGTTGGAGCTGTCATCGCTACCTCCACCTCCGCATCCAGTAACAAGAACAGCCGCAGACATTGCGGTCATCAGTGCCAATGTAATTTTTTTTGTTTTCATCTTTGTCTCCCTGTGTATTGATGTGCACAATGATAACAAAAAAGGTTAATGAAAATAAACACTTTTTGTCGCTCTATATCAAAATTACCGGCAAGTTTGCTTTGTTGTTATTATCATATAGCTGTTTGCATGACCAACATTGAGCCCGTGCGAGTTCCCGTTTGTGAAGTAGTAAAAAAATGAACCGAGTTTGTCGTGTTTGTAGGTGAAGTCGATTTTGTCTTTTGATGGACTGTAGGTCAGATCCGTATCATCCCAACTTACACCGCCGACGGCAGCACCGCACACATTCCAATATCCACCCTTATCCTCGGCAATGGCTTCCCTGCCATATACCGGAACCTGTTTGTTAGAAGAAGGATCTCTCAGGGAGATGTCGGACGTGCGACAACCAAAACAGTGATGCATGCTTCCGGCTTGGTCTCAATTATCTTTACGGAACGGGAAGCATAGAACAAAACGACACTATGGGTATCAAGTATCTGTATATGGCATGTAGAATGGGAAACTATGATGCGTGCTATGAGACGGGGATACTCTATGAGACAGGGACAAAAAAAACAAAGAAAGATGTCTCTATGGCGATGGCTCTCTATCAAAAAGCGTGTGTCAATAATATAGATGATGCTTGCATAGATATGGGTATGCTTTACAAAAAACACCAAGAGTACAGCAAGGCGCTTTATTATTTTATGAAGTCCTGTCATGACGGAAATGCAGAGGGGTGCTATGAGAGTGCCAAGGTACTGGAAGATACACAAAAACACTCGAAGAGCAGCGATATTGTGTGTCTTTATCATAGAGCGTGCAGTATGGGTTTTTCTGAGGCTTGTAAAAACTAAACACTAAAACGTGTCGGCAAGGCGCACTTGCGCCCTTTTATTTCTTTTCTACAGAAAATTCCTGTGTCCAATATATTCCAACATGCGCCATACCATAATATTTTAAAGATGCGTCCATCATAGTAACACAATGTCCGTCTTTGCTTGATAGCCATCCATTAATTACACCATTTAGTGTATTTGTTTTGCCCATTCTTGCAACATTCTCGTTTAGATAGTACGGTTCAGGCACTGCACCATTATTCATTTGCCTCTCTGCCGTGGTGCTGCCTCTGCCAAGGCTTAATACCTGAGCAGTCCAGTCGCTTGCTGTACCGCTTCCCTCGTGCTGCATAATATCCACCGAATCCATATCTTGTGTGTGCTCATATGCCGCACGGTAAAGTCCATCACTCCACTCAAGAGGTGGTGCAGGCGGCATATACACAATGCTTCCATCATAGTAATGACACTCTCTCCCCTGCGCCCTTGCCGCATTAACGGCATTGAGGTATGAGGCTTTCAGCGACTCACTGATCGGTGGTGCGTCGTATGGGTGGTATTCGGGTTGCGGTGTGTCGTTCTGTGGCGTATCGCTGCCACCACCTCCACCTCCGCATCCAACAAGCATAAATGCGGTGATCGCAGAAAAGGCTGCAAGTGCCATAGTTGTTTTTCTTGTTTTCATTTGGTCTCCCTTGTGTTTTTTTATTGTGTATAAAATGATAACAAAAAAGGTTAATGAAAATAGATACTTTTTACCGAAGCTACTTCCCTTTACACACCCATGCGCTCTCTTTGCACAAACGATCCAAATAGCGCTGTGCTTCACTCTGTCCGCTTTGGAGTGCGGCACGCAGGTTATCGTAGGCTTTCAGCTTGTCAGGGTTGATACCTTCACCCCATGCATACAAAATGCCAAGGTTGAGCTTTGCATTCGCATCGCCCATTTCTGAAGCTTTTTGGAAATAGGAGAATGCACGGTTTGTATCTTTTTTAACCCCTTCCCCTTTAAGATAGAGCGCTCCAAGATTGTTGTACGCCTCTTTGATGCCATTTTGTGCTGCTTTTTCGTACCAGTAGCGGGCACGCTCAAGCGCATGGGCATCTTTTGTGCCCATGGTGTGGTAGAGTCTTGCAAGGTTGTACTGTGCTGCGGCAATATCATGCTCGGCGGCTTTTTCATACCACACTATCGCCTTTTGCAGATCTTTTTGCGCCCCCTCCCCTTTGGCATACATCAGCCCGACATTGAACTGTGCTTTGGCATCACCGTTTTTGGCAAGAATGTAAAATCCGTTGAGTGCTTCGATGTAGCTGCCTTTTTTGTAAGCCTCCATCGCATTGTCAAACTCTCCCGCCCCCAGCAGAGATACTGCAAGCAGCGTACCTGTCAGTAGCCTCATACCATACTTTCTCATATCAGTGTCTCCGCAATAAACGTTTTAGTTACTTTGCCGCCAAACCTGTACACCCCGTCTTCATAGCTGACATAGAGCTCATCTCCGCTTTTGGGGTGTACCCGTATCTGGTCTGGCACACGTCCCTCTTTATGGTTGCGAATGAAACAGGCGACCATCCCTGTACCACAGGCGAGGGTTTCATCTTCCACACCACGCTCATAGGTGCGTACATACATGGCATCATCCGTTACTTTGCAGATATTGACATTGGCATTGTACTTCTCTCTGAGCCTGCGCATCTGAGCGATATCAAAGGTATCAATATCCTCACGTACTGTCACCAGATGCGGTACCCCAGAGTCTATCAGCCACCAGTTCTCACCATCCTCTTCAATATCGGTACGGATGATACGCGGCGCGACCATGTCGCTGACAACATAAACACCGTTAATGGTAGCACGTATCACCCCGGCACCGGTGAGAAACTCCGCTTTGCCGTCTTTACAGATACCTTTTTCGTGCGCAAAGTGTGCCACTGCACGGCTGGCATTTCCGCACATTGCCGCATAGGAGCCGTCAGCATTGTAAAACTCCCACTCAAAATCATACTCCGGATGTGGCAGCACAACGACCATACCGTCTGCACCGACACCGTTCTGGCGGTGACAGAGTTTTTGTGCCAGGGCACTCCTGTCTGCCTTCTCCTGTTCAATGAAGATAATAAAGTCATTACCATTGGCGGAATATTTGGTCACAGTCATGCAAACTCCTTCAAAATCGCCTCTTTTGCTTTTTCGTATTCTACCCTAAGTTGGGTTTGGTCTTTGCTGTTATCGATGACATAATCTGCCATATAGCGCTTCTGTTCGATATCTATCTGCGCAGCGATCCGTTCCAGTACTTCCTCTCTCTCAAGCCCGTCACGCTGCATACATCTTGCTATCTGAAGAGATTGCGGCGCATAGACCACCAGCGTACGTGCAATAGGGTAGCGTTTTCCTTCAAAAAAGAGCGGTATATCCACAATATAGGGCTTCTTTTTGGCATCTTCGGCTTGGGCATACGCTGCAATACGCTGATAGATCAGCGGATGCAGCAGTGATTCGAGTCTTTTGCGCTCTCTTGGCTCGGCAAAGACGATCGCACCAAGCCGTTTTCTATCCACCCTGCCATCATGCACAACCTCATTGCAGAACATCTGTGCGACCGTTTCTGCCTGCTCATCCAGCATATCATGGGCAATTTTGTCTGCATCAATGACAACAAAGCCATCCTCTTCGAACATCTTTGCAACAGAACTCTTCCCCGTGGCAATACCGCCTGTCAGTGCCACCGCATACGCAAATGCCATTGTTACCACCTTTTATACGATTGCAGCTGCATCTTGTCGTAGTGGTAGACATCGTCTCTGAACTGGAGTTTCCCCTCATAATCCACCCATGCCGTCAGGTAGATAATATCTACAGGCACCTTCTCTTTAAGGCGTAGATAGACATTTTTTTTGCCCTTCAAAATCTCCTGCGATTTTTCAAAATCGACATTGCTTTCAAAAGAGGCAAATGTTTTAAGCAGCTCTCTTGGCTTCTCCAGCCGCACACATCCGTGACTGAAAGCCCGTTTGGTTCGTTTAAAGAGCGGTTTGGTCGGGGTATCATGCATGTAGACCGAAAAACGGTTCGGGAAGAGAAACTTCACTTTTCCCAAAGCGTTTTTGTAGCCCGGTACCTGCGCAAAACGGTACGGTACCGTTTTGGAGTAGCGGTACTGCGACCAGTCTACCGATACAGGGTCTATCTTGTGCGCATCTTTTCCCCATCCTGCATAAACCTCTATATTTTTCTTCGCCATAGCATGTGGATCGCGCAGTAGCTTTGGGATCATCTCTTTTTGGATAATACTTTTGGGCACGTTCCAGTAAGGATTGAGCACGATCATCTCAACCTCATCGGAGAAAATAGGCGTCGGGTGGTTTGCTTTTCCAGTAATCACCTTCATGGTTTTGATCAGCTTGCCATCCTGCTCAAAGTAGAGTCTGAAAAACGGAATATTGATAATGATGTGTCTGTGCGGCTGTCGCGGATTGAACCATTTGATACGGTCAAGGTTCAGGCGCAGCGTGGTGATCCGGCGTGAGAGCGGAATATTGAGCACCCTCAGTGTTGCGGGGCCAACCACTCCGTCATCTCCCAACCCGTTTCGGCGCTGAAAATGCTTGACTGCTTCCACAAGAGGGCGGTCGTAGCTGTCATCTTTACTGCTATCACTGCCTCCCACATAATCCCCGGTAACCCTCAGCCGTTCACGCAAAGCATAGACACCGCGGTCACGCATCCCCGGCTTCAGTGTCTTACCAAGTGATACATATTTCCATCCGCCCGCTTGCTGTAGTTTCAGGTAGTGTGCCAGTGCTTTTTGCAGTGCTCTGTAGTGGTAGGCAGTCGGTACCGCTTTTTGCAGCATGGCATGCAGATCTTTACCCAACAGTGCCTTTTCGACCATACCGATGGCATCGACTTTGGGTCGGTGCAGTTCCCACTCGGTACTGACATCGTTGACAATAAGATTGGCGATACGTGCCCTAAAAGCTCCCCAGTTGATACTGCCAAAATAGGCATAGTTCACATACGCCTCATAGAGCAGAGAGATGCGAAACTCCATCTCCATACGCTTCATAAAGTTTCCCTCTCCACGATAGAGTGCCTGCGCCTCCTCGTACAGCCCTCGGCTGTCACGGTAGATCCTGCTAGCTGGGTCGAGAGTGTTATCCTCTTGCATCGTACGGAACAAGCCCTCCGCAGCGGGAGAGAGCCCCCTCTCATGCATCCATACGGGTAGAAAGAGTACCCGTTTATAAAGCCGCTTCAGAAAACTTTTGGAGGGTTGTGACTTTAGAGAATTGTAAATCACCTCTGTGGCATGCTCTTCATAGGCAAGTTTGTTTGCAAAAAGCAGACCGCTTTGCAATATCCATATCGCCATCAGCACTCCCAGCCAGGCGTGCACCCCTTTGTGCCATCGCTGCATCATATCACCTTATCGTATGGGTTTGTCACTATTACCGCACTAAGTATATACCTCAATCTTTGATGCAGCAATTTCGTTCATAATCAAGGCAGATTTTTGAAGGACTCGCCAAAGCGAATTCGAAAAAATCTAACGCTGAGTATGAGCGAAAGTGCTGCACCCTTCGGGGAGAACGATACGAGATGACCTGCACGCAAAAAAATCTTTGCATTACCTACGGGTAGTCCTTCAGATTTGTTTACGCACACCTGCTTCGTCTCATTCTCTCAAAGTTTGAGGTATATACTTGGTGCGGTAATTATTATATCGTAACCTTATGACAGAAATGCTAAAATCAGTCTATGCACAGCGGCATGAGGTCATTGCAGTCATTGTACGGCACACAGAAGAGGACTTTCCCCGAAAACTCGGTGAGGTACTGCTGCATGACCCCAAAAGCACCAAAGAGCACAAAACCTTTTTCGCACAAAAAAGTATACGGCGCTACACGGCACACAGAGAAGCACACGATGCCAGACTGGCCGAGCACTTTGCCCGCTACGATATCCGATCGGTCAAGATATATACCGACGAATCACCGCTGAATAAACTGCTGCCTCTGTTTAGGTGATACTACAGCCCGAAACTTTTCAACAGCGCTCCTGCCTCTTTGCCCCATTTCTTTTCAACTTTCTCTTCAAGTTTTTTGCCATATTGCGCTTTGACGGTACTGCCCGCATCGAGAATAAATCTGGGGTTGTCTATAGTGCCTGAGATCTTCCCGTAGAGCACCTTTCCTTCATAGAAAAACTTAACCCTGCCGCTTTGTGCTTTTGTACGCATATTGATATACCCTTGCGTAATGGTTATGCCGCTGCGTGTCCCTTTTGCCTCAAGGGTATAGCGCACCCTGTCACCATTGATATCGGCATGGTAACGTGTTTCATGGAAAATGATACGCGAGGGGTCTTTCCCCAGTACCGCTGTGAGCACCTCCGTAAGCGGGCTGGGCTTGATTTGAAAGTTTTTCAATATCAAATCGGCATTCCCCTTTTTAGATACGGTGTCATACACCGCTTCCCCGCCTGCCATACCAAGAAAACGCGAAGGATAGCCAAGCATCTGTAAAAGATGTTCCAAGGGTACATCGCCAAGATGCATGGTAAACCGGTTATGCTTAAGCACAAGAGCGATCTTGCCGCCAAGGGATGATGTCTCCCCCGTTGCGTTTAGAACACCGTGCTGCTGTGTCACTTTGCCCCGAAGGCGCATGGCTCCGTGGAGTTTACGTCCAAGCAACGGTTCAAATGCCAAAAGAGAAGGTATTTCTAAATCGTAGTGCAGTGAAATATCCTGCTGCTTGAGCGCTGCATGTACCTGATGCAGATGGAGCGTACCCAGTGAACTTTGCAAAATGCCCTCCGCCATTGCATGCCCCTGTTTCATTTTGGCATCGAGTTGAAGCAGACCAATCTTCATCTTCAATGCTTTTCCCGTAAGTTTTTGCATCGCCCGGGGCTTTGTAGAAAGATGCTTCCCTTTGATATGCAGCGACCCGTCAAGGGTAGTGAGGTTTACAATATCGGCTTTGACATTGAGTTTGCCCTGAAGGGCTTCAGGGTATCCGGCCAAAACAAGCAGCCTTTGTATGTAGAGCCCTGTTGCATCAACCTTAGCACTGATACCGGCATAGTGAAACGCTACATCTTCTCCAACTCCTTTAACGGTACCCTCTGCTGAAATCTGCCTGTCATAAGCGAGTTTTCCCTCAGATTCAAGGGCTTGAGACGACTTGACACCCAACAGTCTCATATCTTTCAGCCGTAATTCATAGCGGGTCGAAAGCTTCCGGGAGGCTGTCTCATAGCGTAGCTTTTTAAGTGTGAGGTCCGCAACTGTAGAGCGCAATACAGTATCAGAAAGCAGTACCCCTTTTTGAAGTTTTCCTTCCGAATGCAGGCCGAACCGGTTGTGTAGCGGCAGTTTTCGTTTCCATAAATGCTGTACGGTTTTGGCGTTGATACTGCCCTTGCTCACATCGATCACATAGTCTCCCGACTGCAAAGCAGTATCATCAAAGTCGATCGTACCATCAAGCTTCCCCTCAAGCACAGAAGGCTGTCTGGTCAATTTCAGCAGTTTGCCTACCGAGAGTGACTGCATCTTGACATGTATCTGTCTGCCAACAGCAAAACTGAGTTTGCCATCAAACGAGTGGCTTATACCACGAATTTGAAATGCTTGATCTTTGGCAGCAATAGTTCCTGTCGCACTGAAGGCACCTGCAAGTTTGTTGGTGGTAAGGATACGCATCTCTTTACAGGTCATGGCATACTTCATATGCAATGCTTTGGTTTGAATATCCAACGATCCCTCTGTGAGAGCAAGATTCAACAAATTGCTGTTGGCTTTTGCATTAAAGTGCACAGAAGCACCGTCAAGTTTCGCATCTGCTCGCAGTGAGACACAGCTTTTTGGAGGAAGTGTGTAACCGTAATGTTTTTCAATAAATGCCCTTTGCAAGTAGGCATCTTTTACACGCAGTTGTGCGGTACCCTTCGCGCCGTTCGTACCGATATTCGGCATATGGATGACCAGATCGGCTTTCCCCTTCATAAGCGGCGGCTGTTTGGCAAGTACTAAAAGTTCGGCAATCGAAAGTCCCTTGACGATCGCCTCAATATTTTTTAGCTCCCCTTTTTCAACATACACCTTATACGCGAGTGGAGCATGCAGAGCGTCTCCTTTACCGTTCAAACGGATCGTATCGGCTACACCTCTGAACTTTCCACGGATGTGAATATCCGAAAGCATCACCGCCTCATAGGTAAAGTGTTTTGCAGCAAGCGTATACACACCCGAAAAGGAGCGTTTCACAAGGTTGTAGTTTGAGGCGACACGAAGTTGCAGTTGTCTATTAAGACGTGCAACGAGTGTAGCCCTGCCAGATCGTAATCTAAACTGCTCTATGGCAACGGGCATACCTGTCGCTTTTTCAAGGCGTGATTGTATGTAAGGCGCAAGAAAAGCGTTACCCTTATCACTGAATATAAAAAGTACCACTCCCAGCATAAGCAGCAAAATAACCAACAATGTAAAGAGAAAACGAATAAGTATGCGGGTCATGATTGTGCCACTTTACCTCACACAAACAACAAAAACACAAAGACGATAAAGAGGATCACATGCAAGAAACCCTCCAACACATTGGTCTCACCATCATTGAAGTTGACCATGCTTACCAGCAGCGTAAGGGAGATAAGCATGGTCTGTACCGGCGTAAGGGAGAGGTTCAATTCCAGTCCCATGAAGTAGGCAACTACGATCACTGCCGGAATGGTCAACAGTACCGTTGCCAAAGAGGCTCCCAGTGCGATATTGATAACCGTCTGCATACGGTTGTCCATCGCTGCACGCACCGCAGTGATCAGCTCTGGGGCTGCCGAGATGACCGCCACCCCCACTGCACCGATGGCAAGCGGCAGGCCAAAGGTCTCCAGTGTATTGCCCATAAAGACAGAGAGCAGCTCGGAGAGTACACCGATTACCACGATAGAGACAACCAGATTGAACGCATGATACCAGGCATTGATCTCATGGTGCGGTTCACATCTCTCCCCTTCAGGACAGCTATCAATCTGGTTGTACTCAAAGAAATAGCGGTGTGATTTCAGCTGTACCCGGGTAAAGATGGTATAGAGCAGTAAAAAGACCGCCACATTGAAGAGCATAAACTGCTGATGGTGGGCAGGATCGATAAACTCCGGCAGTACCATTGCAATACCGATAGCCACCAGCAGCATCGAGAGATAGGAGTTGGTAGAGTCGACATTGTAGGGCTGTTCGCCATACTTCAACCCACCGATGATCGCCGCAAGTCCAAGCAGTCCGTTGATATCCAGCATGATCGCCGAGTAGATCGTATCTCTTGCCAGTACGGGATTGTGTGCATGCATCATCATAATGACGATAATAACAATCTCCACAATGACCGCAGACATGGTCAGGATAAGTGTACCGTAAGGCTCACCGAACTTCTCAGCAAGCATCTCCGCATGGTGGGAAACCGACATAGCCGCATAAATGATCACCACAAACAGTACCCCAAGTCCGATAAGATTTCCGGCTGTACTCTCTATCAGTACATGTTCAAAGTGTCCTATCAGCAAAAATGCGGCAATGGCAGCAAAAAGGCTGTATTCTTTCAGAAACTGTTTGAGTATTGCCATGCTACTTCACAAGCTCCCAATAGTCGCTTTGCATATCAACTTTGAACTTTCCCTCTTGTTTCATTACACGGGTATCACCCGATTTCCAGGCTTTTTTCACCTGCTTGAGTACCTTCTCTTTTTCTTTTTGTTTCTTCACATTCAACGCCTTAAAGAGCTTTTTCATACCCGCCCAGTTTGGTATGTTCTCCTGCACCTCCATAACCTCTTCAGTCATAATATCAATGGCTTCAGGAGCACTCTTCTGCTCAATTTGCTGCACATAAAGTGTACGCATTTCATGAAACGCCTCTTTAAGCAGGTCAATCTCACCTCTGAGCGTGGTAGTAATCTGTTTATTGGACTTTTTGAGATCTTTAAGCGTCCCTTTGAGCACGGCAATAGTCTCATCTTTTGCCGCAAGCAGCGCTTCATAATCTTTTTGAGGTATGGTTTCAGCGCTTTGGGAGGGTTTTAATGCAACAGGCTTTGTCTGATGCTTTGCAGGTTCAGCAGCTTTTGGTGCATCATTTTTTGGCTCAACTTCATCAGTATCAACGACAATATAAAGCTTGCCTTCCACATCCTTTGCCGTTAAAATACCCCGTTTGATCTTTGCATAGACCGCCTGTCTGGAGATGCCAAGCTCTTTGGCATACTCTGCGGGCTTCATCAGCTTTTCCATTCCCTGCTCCCATACATTAGTGTTTGGTAAATCATAGCATAACTTTTATGAATTTGGAGGAGAGGGAATGCGTAAAACAGAATGCTTTAAATTGCTATTTCGAAATTGGGGCACTACTTTTGTGTACCGTCAAGCACCGGTACAAAGAGGCACTGCTCGATTGCCTCGGAAGTGATGCGTCCGTTCTTTTTGTAAAAACGGGTAAGAATGTGATAATTTTCACTCTGCTCAATGGGAGCAAGCAAAATGCCTCCCTCTTTGAGCTGTTCAAAAAGTACCTCGGGTACCGCTTTTGCCGTTGCGGAAAAGAGAATGCGCTCAAACGGCGCATACTGTTTCCATCCACGCTGCCCGTCATCAAAACGGGTAAAGATGTTGTGCATCTCAAGCATACTGAAGCGGCGTTTTGCCTCTTTAAGCAATTCATCGATACGCTCAACAGTAAAGACCCGCCGGCATATTTTGCTTAAAATCGCAGCCTGATAACCGCTACCGCAGCCTATCTCAAGTACCGAATCTACCCCTTTAAGTTCAAGGTGCTGGGTCATCTTTGCAACGGTCAGAGGGGAAGAGATCCACTGACTTGCAGCCAGAGGCAGAGCATCAAGCTTATAGGAGAGGTGTTTGAATTCATTAGGAACGAAGGCTTCCCTGTCCACTTCAAGAAATGCTGCTTTGACATGTGGATCCAAAGGGAAGTGCTGCTCTATTTCGGCAACAAGATTTTGCCTGTTTCGTGCCTTGATCATATTGTGGTGATCCCCTCTATGCTTATCTTTGACGGCATTCTATCGAAACTATGGTTAATCCATCACAATATAACGGCGTATCTTCTTGATCTCTCTAAAATCGATCATTCCCTCTATCGCCTCTTTGCTATCATCCATCACCACATCCCCATTTGGCGAGATGATCGCCGATGAGGATGCCATGTCACTGTCACTGCTGTTGGCAACGATCACATAGCACTGGTTCATTACCGCAAGCGCCTGAGAGAGAATTTCAAGGTGACGTTTGCGCGGCAGCCCCCACCGTGCAGGAACAAAGACCACATCGGCACCCTCTATCTGCTTCCAGAGCTCCTTAAACCGCAGTTCAAAGCAGATAAGCATGGCATACTTCACACCATCTATCTCAAAAGGTTTGATACGTTTCTTCTTTCCGGCTGTCAAATAGATATCTTCATCCCCAAGCTTGAAAAGTTTTACCTTTTCCTGTCGGTGGACAATTTTGTGCCGGTGAATCACTACAGCCTGATTGTAGAAGACACTCTTCTCTTCAATAAGTAGGGTAAATACAACGATCTGCTCATCGATCTCCTGCTTGAGAACTTTCAAGGCTTTAGCAGAAAATTTTGCAGCCGTCGCAAGATGCTCATAATCGTAAGCCGTCAAAAAAACTTCCGGAGCAACAATGATCTCTTTGTCTGCATGGTTTCTGATATAAAAAAGCAGTTTCTCAAGGTTGCTCTGGTAGCGTTTTTCAGAGGGAAGCTGCAGCGTTACCGCTGCCATAGGTACACGTCTATGCAGCATATTGGGACCCTTTAAAAGTCATCCAGATCAAGGCTTCCTTTGGAGTAGTTGGTAACATTCCCCTCAAAGAAGTTTGTTTTCTGGTCATTGAATTTGGAGAAGTTGTCCACCCACTTGATGGGATGTTCAACGTTATAGAGTTTTTCAAGCCCAACCGCATGCAGACGCTGATCGGCAAGATATTTGATGTACTGTTCGATAATCTCATCGGTCAGCCCCAAAATCTGTCCCTGTGTAATGTAAGCACCCCACTCGCTTTCGAGCTTGACTGCCGAACGGAACATCTCATACACCTCATCGATCAACGCTTTGGTAAAGAGTTCCGGACGCTCACGCTTTGTGGTATTGATCATATTCTGAAAGATCAGAAGGTGGGTGACCTCATCACGCTGAATGAAACGGATCATCTGCGCAGAACCAAGCATTTTGTCCGCACGTGCGAGCGTATAAAGATAAGTAAAACCACTATAGAAGTAGATTCCCTCAAGAATCTGGTTGGCAAACATCGCTTTGACGATATTGGTATCAGTAGGATCTGCCGCAAGATCTTCATAGACTTTGGCGATAGCATCGTTTTTGTGCTTGAGTTTCATATCTCGACGCCATAGCTCGTAAATTTCATCTGTATTGGTAGAGATGGAGTCCACCATGACCGCATAACTTTGTGAGTGCAACGCCTCCTCAAATGCCTGACGCACCAAAATAAGGTTTATCTCCGGTGCCGTCATGAAGGGGTTGAGGTTATCAATGATATTGTTGGTTTGCAGTGAATCCATAAAGATAAGCTGCGCAAGCACCTTGTCGTATGCCTGCTTCTCCGCATCGGTAAGGTGCTTGTAGTCGTTGACATCGCGTGTCATATCTACCTCTTTGGGAAACCATGTATTGTTAAGCATCATCTCCCACAGGTTGTATGCCCACTGGTATTTGATATCATTAAGTTCAAAGATACCTGTCGGGTTTCCACCGAAGATCTTTCGCTCGTTGGTCTTTTCGTCAGATTCGGGATTGTATATCTTTTTTCGTATCATTGCGCTACCTTTAGGATAAATTTTTATCCGGTTTTTAAAATATTATACACATCTAAGCTGATTTTTCGCTACACTCTTGGCTATGAAAAGTATTGAGCAAAAAAGCCTTGAAAAACTGTTGCAGATCATTCCTGACCACCCCGGGATTCGACTGCTTCATTTTGCAGACAGCGGAGAAGAGATACCTCAGATAATCAGTAGTTTCATCGAAGACAAAGGGTATGAGTACCAAATAAACTGTCTTGATGACACATTCTTCCTTACCATGCGGCACACTTTTGCAAAGAGCCAACATATACATCCGATCAAGTTTACACTTCAACGCCCCAGATACATGATACAGGGAAAAATATTTGATTACGTCTTTGTCACCGCTCCTGTTGCTGCATCTATGAGAGAAAACTTTCTCAAGCGCGTACATCCCATTATAAAAAACGGAGGAAACATCCTTATTTTTCTCCCCAAGAAGGAACAAGAGCAACGCTGGGAGTGGCTTAGGCTGCTTGAGGAGCACTACTATGTCGCCTCCAGTACCATCGATGACCTCTTTGCCCATTATGATGTAGTAATTTCCAAAAAGATGCACGGCTGGGGCGGATGAAATCCATACACCAAAAGATCCATGCATGGTACAAAGTGTACGGCAGAGCCGATCTGCCGTGGCGCAACACCGATGATGCCTACCCTATCTGGCTGAGTGAAGTGATGCTGCAGCAGACACAGGTAAAAACCGTCCTGGAGCGGTACTACTTTCCTTTTCTTGAGAAGTTTCCCTCTCTTGAGCTACTTGGCAGGGCACCGCTTGATGAGGTGCTGAAGATGTGGGAGGGGCTTGGGTACTACAACCGTGCCAAAAATCTGCATAAGACAGCGCAAATATTGTCTGAAGAGGGGCAAGCACGAGGCGTTGCCCCTGCATTACCGTCAGAGATAGATAAACTTATCGTACTTCCCGGTATTGGCAAAAACACTGCCCATGCCGTTGCCGCCTTTGCTTTCCATCAGCCCGTGCCGGTCATGGAAGCCAACGTTCGACGTATCCTCTGCCGCATCCATGCCATGGAAGATGCCGATGAAAAAGCCCTCTGGCAGATCGCCTATAATATGGTCGACAAAGAAAACCCCTTTGACTACAATCAGGCAATGATGGATATCGGGGCAACCCTCTGTACCCCCAAAGCACCCCAGTGTGAAGCATGCCCGTTCGAGAGCATCTGTCAAGGCAAAAACGATCCCCAACGCTACCCAACAAAGAAGAGACGTACCGTACCGACACGCCAGCAGCATATCATGCTCAATGTTTACAACAATAAACTCTCCCTCATACAAAGAGAAGGGAAATTTCTACACGGTCTCTGGGGCTTTCCTGCTACCAAAGTACCATTATGTGCCGCCGAGTATATCGGAGAGGTTACCCATACCTATACCCACTTCAAACTCAAATGCAAAGTCTATCTCTATGATGCGCTTGAGCAAACCGAAGATCACTACTTCACCCCGCAGCAGATACGTGGACTTGCTATTTCCAAGGTTGATGAGAAGATTTTAAACTTGTATTTGGATACTCTCAAGTGAAGAGTGAATAGTTTTGGTATACAAGTCACGCGTTGCATGAAGTGAAGAGTTAAGAGTGAATAGTGAATAGTTTTGGTATGCTTTTCTTTTCGAAAAGCTTTTATTATATGGGATAACAAATGGATAAAGAGCAAGAATTTGAACAGTTGGTTAGTAGAATGTTAGAGCTTTTGGGGGAAGATCCCAAGCGTGAAGGGTTACTTAAAACACCGCACCGTGTCACCAAGGCATTGGGTTTTTTAACTGAGGGGTATCATCAGGATCCCACAGAGATCCTCAATCAGGCGCTCTTCTCTACCAGCAATGACGAGATGGTACTTGTTCGAGATATCGAGTTCTACTCAATGTGTGAGCACCATATGCTGCCTATTATCGGACGCTGTCATGTTGCCTACATCCCAGATGGCAAAGTGGTGGGGCTTAGCAAAATCCCCCGCATCGTAAACGTCTATGCCAGACGGCTTCAGATACAGGAGCAGATGACCGAGCAGATCGCCGATGCGATTCTTGAGACCATCAAGCCCAAAGGGGTTGCCGTCGTGGTACACGCACGTCATATGTGTATGGAGATGCGCGGTGTGCAGAAGATCAACTCCACAACCGTCAGCTCCGCACTGCGTGGGCTTTTTAAAAGCGATGAACGTACCCGCAACGAGTTTTACAACCTCATCAACACGCCGGCACCGTCGAACTTTTAAAAACGATGCCCGATATCAGACAATGGCTACTTCAACAGCCATTGCAATGCTTTTTGACGCTCTTTAAAGAACTTTGATTTTCCTTTCATCATGTGAGAGAACATCTTTACAGAGATCTCTTCCCACTTCTTGTCACCTACAATTGCCATTTTGTCAAAACTGTTGCGGTGTTTGAGCCCAAATTTCATGTCATCCCATGCTGCAAGCAACTCCCAGCCTTTGAAATGACGCATATCGACCAGAAGATCGACTTCAAGCCCCTTGGCTTCTTTCAAAGCTCTGTCTATCATGGGCACAAAGGTTTCATAATCTTCATGTGTCAGCTTTCCAAGCATCGATACCTCTATGAGCAACTGCTTTTTCGCTCTTTTAATAGCTATACCAATACCATGCTCTTTGATTTTTACTGCCATATTTGACTCCTTTGTTTATTGGGGATTTATTCATTATAGCACTGGACAATTAACCGATCGTACAGATAATTCAGATACTTTTTCTCTTAATTAAGAGATTTTTTATCTGTATTTAAGAAAAAGCACGTATGATGCAAAAAATCAATTCAGACCAAATAGGTCTTAATTAAAATGAAAATCGTTTTCAAAGGAAATCTATGCGAGTCTATCTGGACAACAACGCCACTACCATCGTCGATCCGCACGTCTTTGAGCAGATGGAGCCCTTCTTTGTACAGAAGTACGGCAACCCCAACTCACTGCATGCATTTGCCAGCGAGACCCACCCTGCACTCAAAACGGCCATGGAGAAGATCTATGCGGGTATCCATGCGCCAAAAGAGGACAGTGTGGTTATCACCTCCTGTGCAACCGAGAGCAACAACTGGGTGCTAAAAAGCATCTATTTTGAGCAGATCATCACCGGCAAGAAGAACCATATTGTTGTCTCAGAGGTCGAACACCCCTCTGTCATTGCTACGGCAAAGTGGATTGAGAGTATGGGTGCAAAAGTGACCTACCTGCCCATCAACCATGAAGGGATCGTAGAACCAGAAGCACTCAGAGAGATCATTACCGACAAGACTGCACTGGTAAGCATTATGTGGGCAAACAATGAAACAGGTGCTATCTTCCCTGTTTATGAGATCGGTGAGATCTGTGCGGAGTTTGGTGTACCGTTCCATACCGATGCCGTACAGGCTGTCGGGAAAATTCCTGTCGATGTACAGGCGTTTAATGTTGACTACCTTACCTTCTCCGCTCACAAGTTTCATGGACCAAAAGGTGTAGGTGCGCTCTACATCAAAAAAGGCAGAGAACTTACCCCATGTCTGCATGGCGGCTCACAAATGGGCGGCTACCGTTCAGGTACCCTCAACGTACCCGGCATTGTCGGTATGGGAAAAGCGATGGAGGCTGCGGTAGATGCACTTGATTTTGAGATGAGCGAAGTTAGAGAACTGCGTGATATGCTCGAAGATGCATTGCTTGAAATTCCAGATACCTTTGTGGTAACACCACGTAACAAACGTACGCCCAATACCATTCTTATCTCTTTTAGAGGGATTGAAGGCGAGTCGATGCTGTGGGATCTAAACCGTGCAGGCATTGCTGCAAGCACAGGAAGTGCCTGTGCCTCCGAAGACCTTGAAGCCAACTCGGTGATGGAGGCCATCGGTGCAGCGGACGATCTTGCACACACAGCGGTACGCTTCTCACTCAGCCGCTATACGACCGAAGAGGAGATCGAATACACCATTGAAGTGGTCAAGAAAGCCGTAGAGAGACTCAGAAGCATCTCAAGCTCCTATGCGTATGCACCAGAGGGGCATGAGAACGGGCTGGATGCGCACCACTGAGAAAATTAAAAATTAAAAGTTAAAAGTTAAAAACGAAGGAAGAAGTATGGGATTTGATAGCTTAATCGGCGGTACCATTTGGGATGAGTACAGCCAAAAGGTGCAGGATTTGATGAACAACCCCAAAAATATGGGGGAGATCACCGAAGAGCAGGCCAAAGAGATGGGTGCCAAGCTTATCGTTGCAGATTTTGGGGCGGAGAGTTGTGGGGATGCAGTGCGTCTCTACTGGGCGGTTGATCCTAAAACCGATGTGATCTTGGAAAGCAAGTTCAAGAGTTTTGGCTGTGGAACGGCGATCGCCTCCTCTGACACGATGGCTGAACTTTGTAAAGGCAAAACCGTTGATGAGGCGGTAAAAATCACCAACATCGATGTTGAAAAAGCGATGCGTGATGAGCCCAACACCCCTGCCGTACCACCTCAGAAGATGCACTGTTCTGTTATGGCGTATGACGTCATCAAGAAAGCTGCCGCACAGTACAAAGGTGTCGATATGGATTCGTTCGAAGAGGATATCATCGTCTGTGAATGTGCCCGTGTCAGTCTTTCGACACTGCGGGAAGTGATCCGCCTTAATGACCTTACCACCGTAGAGCAGATCACCGACTACACCAAAGCAGGAGCCTTCTGTAAATCCTGTATCAGGCCCGGAGGGCATGAAGAGAAGGACATTTACCTTGTTGATCTACTTGAAGAGTACGAAAAAGAGAAGATGGCAAAAGCGGCAGAGGCTTCAGCCGCAGGTAACGATATACCGTTTAAAGAGATGACTATCGTTCAAAAAATCAAAGCGGTAGATAAAGTAATTGACGACAATATTCGCCAAATGCTCATTATGGACGGTGGAGATATGGAGATACTCGATATCAAAGAGAATGGTGAGCACATCGACATCTATATCCGCTATCTTGGTGCATGCAGCGGCTGTGCTGCTTCTAGTACAGGAACCCTCTTTGCTATAGAAAATGTCCTCAAAGAGAAACTCGATCCTAACATTAGAGTACTTCCTATCTAAAATACATACGGGGTTCTCCCCGCTCTTACATACTCTTTCATAAACAATTTCTTTCAGTTTTAGTGTTATTCCCAAATCTTGAAATAGCAATTCAGCACTCTACACAATCATTGTATTTCGAGATTTAGGTATATCAGTGATAAAGTAATAGGAGCTTTATGCAGACACTCCGTACTCATCAAGATACGGAGTGTAGGGTTGGGGCTAAGAGAGAATCTCTTCAATAGTAATATAATCACCAACTCTTCCGGTCATCTGCTCTACATCCGTGTTAACAGGGAGGGTTTTTTTACCTTCTCTCCAACCGGCAGGACACACTTCACCCGTTTTGGTCGCATGTTGCCATGCCTGTACCTGTCGTAAGAACTCATTAACATTTCTACCTACAGACGGTGCTTGCACCTCTTGTGCTACCACTACACCTTCAGGGTTGATAAGAAATCTTCCTCTAAGTGCAATCCCCTCCTCTTCTATCATCACGCCAAATGCTCTACTAACCGTTCCTGTTGGATCAGCACCTATAGTAAGTTTCAAATCTTTTAAAAGAGGCTCTGTCTCAACAAACCGTTTATGGGAAAACTTGGTATCCGTCGATACGGCCAAAATCTCAACACCCATAGCTTGAAATTCATCATATTTCGCATTCATTGCCGCAATTTCTGTGGGGCATACAAAAGTAAAGTCAGCAGGGTAAAAACAGACAACATGCCATTTTCCCTCATAGTCTTCACTCTTTACGGTTGTATAGTGTCCTGTCTTAGCATCATACGCATCCATTTTAAATGCCGGTGCTTTTCTTAATACCAATGATGAACTCATCGTTTTCTCCTTTGTATTTTCATCTTTTGTTGTAGCTTCTTCTAAAACGTGTTGTGTCTCATCTATAGGTTGGGTACCTGTATCACAAGCCATTTTATTTCCTTTTATATAGGGATATTGTTTATCCAATAACAGTATAGTAGATTTAAACTTAAAGGATAATAAATATCATTTAATAAATATTATTAATTAGTTACTATAAAGCAATGTATCTGAAATTTTTATATCTTGACCCTAAAAAGATACTCTATTTCCATAACATCAACATTAAGATGCTGCATATTTTTTAGAAGCACACGCCCATTGCTCCCTGTGTCAAAAAGAATTTTCATCTATTTTCTCTAGTTTTTTTATCATTTCTACAATCTAAGATTATGACACAACTCTGATTTATTACCCATATTAGCTCTCTTTTCCGAAAAAGAGCCATTTCAGACATTTCCGGCGAAATGAAACCATTGGTACATCCTGACGATAATTGTCATACGCTTTGCCAAACTTCTTCTTCACTTCCATCTCTTCAAAGATAATCACCATTACAACAATAAAAAGCATCTCCAAGGGAGCAATCCATGTTATAAACGTAGGACTTCCTATCAACAGTGCCCAACCCATCGGCAGCAGCGTCAAACCAAAAAGCATAGGATGGCGCATACATCCGTAAATTCCCGTTGTCACCAACCGATTGGTCTCCATACGGGGGATATTGCCTACCCGTCCTTTGGTTAGCTCTCGCCCTCCGTTTCCCGCAGCATTAAATGCCGCTTTAAGAATAACGATACCAAACAGTGTACACACGCTATGAAAAGGAATGCTGGAGAAAAGAGGCGTATTCCAGTCTCTTATCAGCGCATAGACTGTACCCCCTATAATCATTACAAACCATAGCAAAAGACGAATGACTACCGAAAATGATGTATGGATTTTCATCATCTATTTTTGAATATATGTAATAAAATGCCCTTGGGATGCTTCTACAAAGACTTCATGCCCTGCTTTTTGCATCTCCTCAATAAGCGGTTCAGGTTTAAAGTCTGCCTCTACAACAACCACATCTCCCTTGTCAATTGCTTTAATCGCTTTATGCAACTCCGCTAAAGGATTATGTTCCTGATCCAAAAGCGCATTGGCATCAAGCCTCTGTTTGGCTGTTTTCTCTATCCATTGGGGAGCCTCTTTTGTTACCTCTTCCACATTAGAAACCATATCAGCCTCAACCGGCTCCTGCCCTACTGCCTTACGAAGCTGATTGAGCAGATCGATCGGATCCATTCCCCCTACGATAGCCGCTTGCTTTACCCCTGCTATTTTTGCAAGAGTACGTCTAAGTACAGGATTGTTGAGTTTTTTAAATTTAGGGTTAATTCCAATCAAAATATCCTTCATACCCTCATACTCATTTAAAAGATCGGCAATCTTTGTCTCAAGCGTAATCTCTTTCATCTGTACTTCTCCTTATCAAATAAGGACTATATTACTCCTATTTAAATATAATTTCCCTTACAAAGGAAGCAAAACTTATAATTTTTATTACTTGTACTTATTACTAGGATACGCTATGCAAGATTACCTATTTTATACACTTATTGCCTCTCTTCTTTCATTACTCTTTTCAATGGGAGGTGCGGGTTCGGGCATTGCACTTATTCCCGTATTGAACTTTTTAGGGCTGGATTTTACCATTGCTAAGGCAGTCGGTCTTTTTGCCGGTGCCTCTACCACTATTACCTCAAGCATTATGAACCTTAAACGCAAAGTACTTGACTTTTCCTTTCTCTGGCCTATTGCTGTGATGATGCTTCTTTTTGCGCCGCTAGGTGCCTATTGGAGTAAATTTTTCAATGAGGAGATTATCAAATTTCTTTTTATGCTTTTGCTCTTTTACAGCGCTACAATGATGATGTTTGGAAAGAAAAAAACCATGCTAAAAGCAACAGGAAAAACAACACTTGCTCTTGTAGGCGGATGTGTCGGTTTTCTTGCCGGTTTACTGGGGGTAGGAGGAGGAAACCTGTTGATTCCGTTACTTATACTGCTTGGGTTTGAGCCCAAAAAAGTTGCCATTACCGTCAGCTTTGTCGTCCCCTTCTCAGCACTAAGCTCTTTTTTTACCTATGCCCAATACGTACCTCTTGACTGGATTCTTTTAGTATGTATTGCTGCAGGATCTGCTTTGGGAGGGTTTATTGGCAACTATCTTATGCACTATAAACTGGATCAAAAACAGATCAAAAAGGTCATGGCGCTTATTTTGTATCTGCTGGCGTGCAAGATGCTTTATCATTTCTTACCGCTTTCATAGCAAACTTTAGCCTCTTCTTCGGTAACTCAGCGCTTCGAGTATATCACGCTTTTCAATCTTTTCATGCCCTTCTATATCGGCAATAGTACGGGCTACTTTTTTAACCGATGCAATAGCGCGGTGCGAAAGAGCGAACCGCTCTATCGCCCCATCTAAAATTTTCTGTGCCTCTGCATCAGGAATGCAGTACTTCTCTATCTCCTCTTCTTTCAGCTTGCCGTTAAGGCGCTGTTGCCCTCGTCGCTTTTGGCGTATAAATGCATCCAGTACAGCATCATGCATTGCCTTTGAACTTACATCTGCTTTGTCATTTTGCTGTACCTCCTGCATGACTACAAAAAGATCGATACGGTCAAGAAACGGATCTGAGAGTTTGTTTTTGTAGCGCTTGATTTCCACATCAGAGCAACGGCAGACTTTCGCCGGATTTTTAGAGAGCAGATTGCCGCAAGGACAGGGATTCTGTGCAGCAATAAACATGATATCCGCCTCATACTCTATTTTGCTGTTGACACGCGAAATAAGCACCTTCCCATCCTGAAGCGGTTCGCGCATTGCCTCAAGCACAGGCTTTGAAAAATGTGGAATTTCATCAAAAAAAAGCAAACCTGCATGCGCGAGCGCCACTTCCCCTATTTTTGCCGTTCCCGAACCACCTCCGAAGATGGAAGCAGATGTTGCCGTATGGTGTGGGGAGCGAAAGGGTCGTCTTGGCATAAACGTGGGAGTTTGTCCGTCAAGAAACTGGTGTTTGGCAATACTGAGCAGTTCTGTTTCACTTACAGGAGGAAGAATATCACACAGCCGTTTGGCGATCATACTCTTGCCGCATCCGGGATTGCCCTCCATAAAAAAGTTGTGCATCCCCGCAGCAGCGATCAGTGCGGCACGTTTGGCTACCATCTGTCCCTTCACCTCTTTGAAGTCCGTCCGATAGTCTCTATCATAGTAGTATGGTACACCATCAATCTCTATCTTTTCGGCATGGTATGAAAATACCATACTCTCTCCTTCCATATTCCCACTTTGCATCAGAGAGATCGCTTCATCCAATGTTTCTACAGGGATAAATTCCACACCGGAAACATGCTTAAGGTATGTCATCGCTTCTTTAGGTACTATTGCTCTTTCTATACGTCCTTGCTGCTTAAGCGAGAGAATAAGCGGGAAAAGCATAGAAGAGCTTTTGATACGCCCATCCAGTCCAAGTTCACCAAAGACATAGAGTTTTGGCTCATTAAACGCCTTTTTGTTCAAAGCAATAAGAAGTGCCAGCGGCAGATCAAAATGGCTGCCTGATTTTCGCAATTCAGACGGAGAAAGTCCTATTGTGATCTTTAGCGGAGGAAATACAAAATTGTTGGTAAGCAGTGCTGATTTTACACGCTCCTTTGCTTCCTGTATATCTGAACTTGCCAATCCTACAACGGAAAATCCCGGTAATCCTTTGGTAAAAGTTGCCTCTACCTCCACTACCTGTGCATTAACCCCCTCCAGCGTTGCACACAGCAATCTGTTAACAATGGCTTCTTCTTTAGGTTTTTGTTTAACCTTGATCTGTTTTATGTTGTTTGGTTTGTTCTGTTTTACATTCATACTAAAATTATGATGCATTTTGGGAAAAAGGGAGAAAAATATGTCAAATTGTCATATTTTTAGGCTATTCTAATCGCATTTCGTCCTGCAGCTTTTGCATGATAAAGTACATGATCGGCTCTGTCTATCATGATATATAAAGTATCATTGGGATGGAACTGCGTTATACCTACACTAATCGTAATCTTCCATGCAATACCAAAATCAAATGACTCAAGCGCTTTTTGTATTGTTTTCATATATGTTTTGGCACTATTTTTATCTGTTTTGGGAAACAGAACAATAAACTCTTCCCCTCCCCATCTTCCGATCTCTACAGATAAAGGCAAATGCTGCCTGAAAAGCTCGGTACATTTGACAAGTACCTTGTCTCCAACAAGATGTCCGTATCGGTCATTGATCTTTTTAAAGTAATCAATATCGATCAGTGCAATACTCAGCATGCCATCATCTGATAACATTTGCGTATAGAGATTCTCGATTTTATAACGGTTATAGAGTCCTGTAAGCTGATCATATTCTGCTTTTTTAATTTGGGTTAACAAAAAAGACTCTCTGTCACGCCTTTTGGCAATTTTCTTTATAACTTTCTCAAATACCGTATCAAATTCCCTAAAGTCAATAGGTTTGATTAAATAGCCGTCAATACCGTTACCTATTGCGCTTTGAAAATAGTGCAGTTCATTATGTGCAGAAGTAATAATAACCGGTATGTCACTATCTATATTCCGAAGTTGGCGAAGCATCTCTATACCGTCCATATTGGGCATTGCAATATCGGTAATAAGAAGATCGAAATGCTCTTTTTCAAAGAGTTTCAAGGCCTCTTTCCCGTCTTTTGCTGTAACCACTTCCTTGAAGTACCCTTCAAGTACGGACTGCATTGTATCTCTCAGCGCTTCATAATCCTCAACATAGAGAACACGTACACTTTTCGCCGCTTTTTTCATCAATATTCCTGTTTTGCTTTATACTATTGATTGTCAGTCCCTGTTCATAGGAAGGTAGAAAATATGCCATACATTAAACAAACTAAAAATTGCAATGTGCCATTTTATTCCAAAATTATCTTTGAAATGTCATGTTAGGAGAAGATGCTGCTTACAGCAGCCATAGTAAAATCTGTCACGACAGGGTTTTTTGCCGTTTTTTCCACTCTTTCTCAAATTTTTTACGTTTCATGTAAGAGAGCTTTTCAATAAAAACTTTCCCCTCAAGATGGTCCATCTCATGCTGCATAGCAATAGCAAGGAAGTCATCATCCTCTATGATGTGTTTTTCACCGTCCCTGTCAAAATACTCGACCTTGACATGTTTGGCACGTTCAACCTCTTCATAGATGCCGGGAACAGAGAGACACCCCTCCTGAAATTTAGTAGAACCGTCTTTTTCAATGATGACAGGGTTGATCATCTCCAGTGTATTTTCACGAGGCTGTTCATCCTCACCTTCAGGAATGTTTTCAAGCGGGATATTGATGATAAGCACACGTAGATCAATGCCGACCTGAATCGCTGCAAGCCCTACCCCGTTTTTTGCACGCATCGTATCGTACATATCATCCAGGAGTGTATGCAATTCCTTATCAAAAGTCTCCACAGGTTTTGAAACCAGTTTAAGACGCTTATCCGGATAGACAACGATTTCTCTTATCATGATACTTTCCCTCTATACAAAACTTTTGGTCAATACCTGATCGATCAAACCGTACTCTACCGCCTCTTTGGAAGACATGAAGTTGTCACGGTCTGTATCTTTTTCAATCTGTTTAATCTTTTTGCCTGTCTTTTCCGCCAAAATAGTATTTAGCGTATCTTTCAGACGCTTGATCTCCTCTGCCTGAATGAGAATATCTGTCGCCTGTCCCTGTGCACCGCCAAGAGGCTGGTGGATCATAATACGCGCATTTGGCAGCGCATAGCGCTTCCCTTCCGTTCCTGATGCCAGCAAAAATGCACCCATCGATGCTGCCTGCCCAATACAGATGGTAACAATATCGGGCTTGATGTAGTTCATCGTATCAAAGATGGAAAAGCCACTGGTAATAACGCCTCCTGGAGAGTTGATATAAAAATAGATATCTTTGTCTGGATCCTGTGCCTCAAGGAAAAGCAGCTGTGCTACTATAGAAGATGCTACCGCGTCATTGATCTCGCCACTAAGCATGATAATACGGTCTTTAAGCAATCTGGAGTAAATATCGTAACTTCTTTCACCCCTGCCTGTCTGTTCTACCACGTATGGAATATAACTCATAATGTGCCTTTGTTTAATAGATAGTAAAATGGATTATGTAATCGATTCAAATATACATTAAAAAAGTTAATGAAGTACCGAAACGGCAAACCGATTCGGTATAAGATTATTTTTCGTCAAGTCCAAGCAGTTTTCCGAAGAGTTTGTCTTCGATCATTCCCATTTTCACAGCCGGGAGAAGGTTGTTCTCCTGATAATACTTAATCACAGCCTGAGGATCTTGACCGCTCATCAGTGATTCATAGTAAATTGCCTGAGAAACCTCTTGATCATCAACACTCACCTCCTGTGCTTTTGCAAGCGCATCAACGATAAAGGTAGCTTTGACAGAGTTTTGTGCCTCTTCTCTTACTTCCTCACGCAACGCTTCCACTTTTTCAGGATTCTCTTTATATGAAGCAAGCTCCTCTTCGCTCATCTCTCTTGCTTTGGCATTAATCTTCGCATCGATCTCCTGCTCGACAATATTGTTTGGCAGCGCAAAATCAAATGTCTCTACCAGTGCTTCTACCAGTTTCGGTTTCAACTCTTCATTGTAGAGTTTAGAGAGTTTTTCATTAACCACCTGCTCTTTGAGTCTTGCTTTAAGATCATCCAGTGTCGCTTTTTCATCGTTAAGCAGTTTCTGTGCAAGCTCATCATTCAACTCAGCAGGTACCTGCTCCTGAATTTCATGCAACTTGACTTTGAACATCGCCTCTTTGCCTGCAAGCTCTTTTGAACCGTAGTTCTCAGGGAATGTTACAGTGATCTCTTTCTCTTCATCGTACTTCATACCGATGATCTGATCTTCAAATCCCGGAATGAATTGACCAGAACCGATTTTGAGGCTGAATTTTTCCGCTTTTCCGCCCTCAAACGCTTCACCGTCAACAAACCCTTCAAAATCGATCAGAACGGTATCACCATCTCTGACCATACGCTTACGCTTGATCTTTTGAAGGCTTCCTTGCTGCTGTGCAACCTCTTCAAGTTTTGCTTCAACCTCTTCATCTGTTGCTTCAGGCTTTTGGAAAGAAGGGATCGCCTTTTCATATCCTTCAACATTGACATTTGGTCGCAGAGAAATTTCAAGCTCTACCTCGATCTTGTCATCCTGCTTGTCATATTTTTTGAAGATCGGCTCACCGATGATATCTGCCGTATTCACACCTGCCTGTGCAATACCGGCATCCATAAGTGCTTTAAGCGCTTCAGACTCGGCATCCTGACGCAGTTTGTCACCATGCAGTTTTTTTACAACATGCGGAGGGACTTTCCCTTTTCTAAAGCCGTCCACCTTCATCTGTTTTCCTGCCTCTTTGGCAAGTCTGTCGATATTTCTCTCGATCACACCGTTGTCGATCTCACCGCCAACAGCCACGTTGGCATCATCCATTTTGTTTACTGTAACTTTCACTACAATCCTTTACATTATAAATTGCGTGATTTTATCCAAAATTTGATAAAAAAGAGTAACTGAGAATTTTTCAGAAAGGGAGTATATCTGTTATTAGGGGTACCCTAAAATTTAATTTTTGCAATTGCAACCCGTATAGCGTATCAAAACACTACGCTGATACGGTTAAAACCAAAGTAAAAAGATTATTTGGCGTTTTTCTTGTCACGCTGTACACGTTTTCGCATTGCCGGATCGAGATGTTTCTTTCTGATACGAATACTCTCTGGCGTTACTTCAATGAGTTCATCATCTTCGATCCACTCCATCGCGATCTCTAGAGACATCTCTCTTGGCGGTACCAGTTTAATAGCATCATCCGCACCCGAAGTACGCATGTTGGTCAGCTGTTTTCCTTTAAGTGGGTTGACCTCAAGGTCTCCCGGACGTGCCGATTCACCGATGACCATACCGTTATATACCTTATCCTGCGGCTTGATAAAGAGCGTTCCTCTTGCCTGAAGGTTAAAAATGGAGAAGGCAACCGCCTCTCCATCATCCATGGAGATAAGTGCTCCAGGTGTTCGGCTTACCACAGTACCGGTATAAGGTCTGTACTCCAGGAACGAGTGGTTCATGATCCCCTCCCCTTTGGTGTCGGTCAGGAACTCCGAACGGAACCCGATAAGCCCCCGCGCAGGGATCTCAAATTCAATACGTACTGTACCATCAGGCATTGGCGTAAGACTTGTCATCTCCGCTTTTCGCTTCCCAAGTTTCTCAATGGCAACCCCCTGAAACTCTTCGGGAACATCAACCACAAGGTGTTCAAACGGCTCCATCTTTACACCATTTTCCTCTTTGACAACGACTTCAGGGCGTGCCAGCAAGAACTCAAACCCTTCACGTCTCATATTCTCTGCCAAAATACCGATCTGCAACTCACCACGACCGGATACTTTAAATGAAGCATCTCCCATCGGTTCCATACGCATAGCGATATTGGTCTCCATCTCTTTTTCAAGACGCTCACGGATCTTGTTGGAAGTCACATGCTTGCCTTCCGTACCTGCCAAAGGGCCGTCATTGACTGACATGATAACAGAGAGCGTAGGCTCTTCAACATGCATTGGATCAAGCGGTACGGGGTTGGCAGAATCACAAATGGAGTCTCCTACATCAATATCAGAAAAACCTGCAATTGCAACAATATCACCCGCTTCGGCTTCTTCAATCTCGATACGGTCAAGCCCTTTAAATCCGATCAGCTTGCTCACACGTGATTTGCTCTTCTCACCACTGGCCTTCACCAAAACATACTCATCACCCTTTCTGATCTTTCCGTTAAAAATACGGGTAACCCCGATACGACCGACAAAATTATCGCTATCAAGGGTAAAGACCTGTGCCTGTGTATCATTGTCAGGTGATCCTTCCGGGTAAGGCACCTTTTCCAAAATCGCTTCAAAGAGCGGTGTCATATCTTTGTTTTCATCTTCAAGGTTCCACTTGGCGTACCCATCACGCGCAGCAGCGTAGAGTACTGGGAATTCCAACTGCTCCTCGTTTGCATCGAGTGCCACAAGCAGATCGAACATCTCATCAAGCACACGGTCAGGCTCTGCACCGTCTTTATCGATTTTGTTAATTACAACTACGGGAATAAGCCCTATCTCAATTGCTTTTTTCAATACAAATTTAGTCTGAGGCATCACTCCCTCTTGTGCATCTACAAGCATCAGAACACCGTCAACCATCTTCAGAACACGTTCTACCTCACCACCAAAGTCGGCATGACCCGGAGTGTCGATGATATTGATCTTGTGATCACCGTAGGTAATGGCGGTGTTTTTGGAGAGAATGGTAATCCCTCTCTCTTTTTCGATGTCATTGCTGTCCATGACACGCTCATCCACCTGCTGGTGTGCGGCAAAGGTTCCCGACTGCTGAAGCAGTTCGTCTACGAGTGTGGTCTTGCCGTGGTCGACGTGTGCGATAACAGCGATATTTTTGATCTTTTGCATGAAGTTTCCTATCGTTTTAAGGGTGTACGCCCCTCTAATTTTCGCGCATTATATCCAAAAGTTACTATTATAGGGATAATCCGTAAATTTCATGGTAGGTTTTCATCGCATACCGGTCGGTCATAGCAGCAAGATAGTCAGCAATGACCCGGTGTTCAGAGCGTACCTCAAAAAGCGTTTTTTGATGGGCAGGAAGCAGATCATGGTCATCATTGAACGCTTGGTAAAGCCCCTTCATACACTGCTTGCCAGCATACATCTTTCGGGCAATCTTCTCATGTGTATAGAGTGTTTTGAAAAGCCGTTTTTTCAACCGCTTAAGCTGTGTGTCCGTCTCTTTTGAAAATCCGACCGGAAGTGGCAAAGAGGCATCAAGTGTCGCTGTAATGGGCTGCTCTTTTCTGTACTTTTCCACTCCCGCTTTGGCATAGGCGATAAAATCTTCTACCAGCAGTTTAATCATACCCGCGACAAAACGGTGGCGGTAGAGCGGTTCACCCTGTACTACACCCTCCTGACGCACCATCTCATCGACACGCTGACACAAAGGCTCCTGAAGCAGGTCATCAAACACTATCAGCCCATATTTGATCCCGTCATCGATATCGTGGGAAGTGTAGGCGATCTCATCAGCATGATCGACCACCATCGCTTCAAGACTGGGATGCTTCTCAAGCGCAAACTGCGTATCAAGCTCTTTAAGAAACGGTTTTTGGTACGGATAGGAGTGTTTAAGCACCCCTTCGAGGGTCGCAAAAGTCAAGTTGAGCCCGTCAAAATCCCTGTAGCGTTTTTCCAGTTTCGTCAAAACACGGAAAGACTGAAAGTTGTGTTCAAAGCCAAGCGGATGACCATCGGCTTTAAGCAGACGATCGAGTTCGTCACCGCCCACATGTCCAAACGGCGTATGTCCAAGATCATGGGAAAGGGCGATCACCTCGGCAAGTGTTTCATTCAGTCCAAGCTGTCTGGAGAGCGTCCGTGCGATCTGGCTCACTTCAAGTGAATGGGTCAGACGTGTACGGAAGTAGTCTCCCTCATGGTTCAAAAAGACCTGTGTTTTGTACTCCAGTCTCCGAAACGAACTGCAGTGTATCACCCTGTCACGGTCACGGGCATAGGGATCACGAAAATCATCTTCGAAAGCATAAAAACGTTCATAGGGTTGCATGGGTAACCTTAAAAAATAGAGATTATTTTATTTTGCTATAATTGTACCCAAAATCCTATAGAAGCTGTCGGAGCATGCGCATGGAAACCGTTGAAAAATACCATATCACCTATACCAAACCGGAAGTGACCCTCTTGCAGGAGAGTGGTCTGGGCGTTTCCGAAATTGCAGCGCGTACCTGCTACGACAGTTTTGAAAACTCCGAAAATGCATGCATCAAAGCAGCTTTAAAGCAGCTCGATACCGATGCCATCAATGCCATTGAACGCTCCGATCTGCTTGCAAACCTTGCATGGGTACATCACCACCACTCCATCATTGAACACGCTACACTCAGTTACCTTATCCGCGGTACCTCCCGCGGGGTACTTCAGGAGCATGCACGCCACCGTATTCAGGCGATATCGGTACGCTCAACCCGTTACACGATGTCCTCTGTCATCAACGCTTTTGTCGCTTCGCTTGAGAGCAAAGAGGGATTTGACTTTTTCCTTGAAAAGCTGCTTGCACTTGATCTTTTTGTCATCGCCGATGAAGCCTACCTTGCCATCGAGATCCGTGCCATCTACGACAAACTCCGTTTTCAGTATGAAAGAGATGCAGATTTCATCACCAATGCTATTGCCAAATCTTCCCTGCCATTAATACAGCAGCATAAAAATAATGCCCAAGCACTCTACCAGGCACTCGAATGCGGCAAGAAAAAACGTAACGTCGGAGATGCTTTCAAACACATCGTTTCAGACAACTGGAAGGTCGATATGGTCGTTACATTCAACATCCGCAGTCTCAAAAACTATTTCGACCTGCGTGACAGCGGCGCGGCATGGTTCCAAATACGCTGGCTTGCCGAAGCGATGAAGGCAGTTACCCCTGTCAAATATCTGCAGCTGATCGACAAACAGTACAAAACCCTATAAGGACAGTCACTCTTGCGTATATTAAAATTTTTTCTATTTCTGCTTTTTCTGCAACAGACACTTTGGGCACAGCCTCTGACCATGGAGAGTATTACCACTGACCTCAAACAGGCGATGCAGACAAAACTCAAAGGCAAAAATGCCCCTATTGTCAAAGAGATCTACAGACTCAACGGTAACACGCCGCTCTGGATTGGTGCACAAAATAGGGAAAAGATGAGTGCACTGATACAGGCACTGGAAGACCCGCTTTACAACTACAAACGTAAACCGTTTGATCAGAAAGCGATCAAAAAACTGCTCTACTATCTTGACAACAACACCATCCCTGTTGAAAAAAGAGCACCTGTCTATGCACGACTTGATCTGCTGCTGACAAACTCCTATGTCAGACTCGTACGTTTCATCGTTCAGGGAGATGTCGACTGGGCACTGGTACAAAAAAAATTTAAAGCACTCAAAGAGAGCAATGATATTCAGGCAACATGGGAGATGCATCCCAAACCCTTCCCTCCTCTCAAACCGATGGCAGATACAGTCAAAGAGGGAAACATCAAAACCTATCTGGACTCACTAATCCCTCTTGAAAATCGCTACCGAAAACTGATTGCTCTGCTAAAAAACTATGAACGTATGGAGAGATTTCCCAAGATCCCCTACAGCAATACCCCACTGAAACTGGGAGACTATAGTTCAAGAGTACGTGAGATCAAAAAACGGCTTCAAATATCAGGAGACTACCCAAAAAGTGCCCCTATAGACAAACATTTTGACGAAACACTGCGCCGAGCTGTCATCACCTACCAGAAACGGTATCTGCTAAAAGTGACCGGAGAGGTAGACAAAACCATGACGTGGTATCTTAATCAGCCTGCAAGCAAAAATATCCAGGCGATCATCACTAACCTTGACAAAACAAAACTCTATCCAAAACATTTTGAAGATGAATACATTGAAGTTGATATTCCCGATTTTAATCTACGCTACTATATTGATGGTGAAATGGTAATGAAAAAAGGGGTTGTTGTCGGACGTATCGACAGACCTACACCAATTTTTGACGACAAAATGGAATATGTAGTCATTAATCCGACATGGACGATTACAGATAATCTTATTAAACGCGATCTTATTCACGTACTAAGAGAAAATCCCGATTATCTCTTAACACATAATATTCACATTTTTAAGGGCAATAAAGAGGTAGAAATCACACAAGAAGAACTTGATCCCTATGAGCATAGTGACAAAAAAATACCGTGGCGTTTTGTACAGTTTCCCGGAGACGATAACGCACTTGGAAGAATTAAATTTATGTTTCCTAACAAATATGCCGTCTACCTGCACGATACAGACAATAAAAGCTTGCTAAAACACCGCTATAAAGTTTATTCTTCAGGATGTATGCGTGTTGAACAACCTTTCGATCTTGCCGATCTTGTACTCCGTCATGCACATAAACATTACAGTAGAGAGAAGATCGAAGAGATCATTGCAACGGACAAACCGACTACTATCCGTCTAAAAAAAACCATTCCTGTACATATTGTCTACTTTACCGTCTACGAAGAGAACGGACTGGCATACTTTAAACACGATATCTATCTTTATGACAAAATCATTGAAGAATCAACCGCGGGCAACAGAAAAGAGACATTTACTGTACCCAAAAAACGTTTTATCACTATCAAAAAACAGAAAGCAAACCACAAACCGCTGAGTAACTGACTATCCTTTTCTCATCTTCACACGCTGCAGATGAGTCAGGGCAATCGCCATCGCATCGGTAATATCAAGCGGTTTGATCTCTTTTTTGATCTTCAAAAGCCTTTTGACCATAAAAGCCACCTGTTCCTTTGCTGCCTTTCCGTTTCCGGTTACCGCCTTTTTTACCTGAAGCGGCGTATATTCGTAAAAATACCCGATCTCCTGCAAAATCTTTAAAGAGAGCGCTCCACGAAACTGGGCAAGCTTCAGTACCGTTTTGGGATTGTAGGCATAAAAGATATCTTCAATCGCCACTTCATCGACTTTATGAGACTTTAAGATCACATCAAACCCTTCTACCAGTTCCACAATCTGCTCTTGAAGCTCTTTGGTTTTGATCTTAAGCAGACCCGCTTCTACCAGTGAAAAGTTTTTTCCGTCCCAATGGAGGATACAATAGCCTAAATTACGGCTTCCGGGGTCTATTCCTAAAATATTCATTCACACCTTTGTTCACATAGTGAATAAAAAAGTTCACTATCTCTTAGTAGCCGTATTTTAACTTAAGTTGGCTAAAATTGCACAAGTTATTCACATTAAGTTTCAATAGTGTCAATCTATGTGAAAATCTTAACCAAGGCTGTGTATGAACATCGGACAGAAAGTACTTTTTGAACTAAAAAAAGAGATCTCTCAGACAGAGTATGAACGCTATATCAAAAAACTGGTTTACGATACTAAAAACTCCCGAAGCAATATTGCCTATTTTAATGCCCCCAATATGCTTGTGGCAAAATGGGTCAAAACCAAATATGCTGACAAGATCGCCCACCTGTTCGAACTCCAAAATGAGATCAAACCAAAGATAGAGATACGTGTAGGAAAGATAAAAAATACCCCAACAACTACAGCACCTAAAGTCTCTGTAGAAAAAAACCACACAAAAAGTACCCACCTCAACCCCTCTTTGACTTTTGAAAGTTTTATCGTCGGTGACTCCAACCAGTTTGCCTACACCACTGCCAAATCGGTTGCCGAAAAACCGGGGAAACAGTACAATCCCCTCTTTATATACGGCGGTGTCGGGCTTGGAAAAACACATCTGCTTCAGGCTATAGGAAACTACCGCATCGAGATGGGAGATACTGTCATCTATACCACACTTGAACAGTTCATGAACTCTTTTACTTCACATCTGCGTTCACAAACCATGGACCGTTTTAGAGATAAATTTAGAGAGTGTGATCTTCTTTTAATAGACGACATCCAGTTTCTCAGCAGAAAAGAGCAGACACAGGAGGAGTTTTTTCACACCTTCAACGAACTGCACAATGCAAACAAACAGATCGTCATGACAGCAGACAGACCTCCCAAGAAGATTGCCGGTCTTGTTGACAGACTGCGTACCCGCTTTGAATGGGGACTCATGGCAGATATCCAGCCTCCGGGTCTGGAGACCAAGATCGCTATTATCCAGAAAAAATGCGAACTTGACGGTATCCAGCTTGATCAGGAGATCATCCAATTCATCGCTACCCATATGGGAGACAACATCCGAGAGATCGAAAGCGCCCTCATCCGTCTTAATGCCATGAGTTCTATGCTCAATCAGGAGATCACTCTTGATTTTGCACAAAATGCCATCAAAGACCAGCTCAAAGAGAAAAAAGAGCATATCACCATTGATGATATTGTCAAGATCGTTTCACGTGAACTTAACGTCAAACCAAGTGACATCAAATCAAAAAAACGTACCAAAAATGTGGTCAATGCAAGACGGACAGCCATCTATCTTGCCAGAAACCTCACACCAAACTCTATGCCGCAGATTGCACTCTACTTTGGCATGAAAGACCATACCGCAATCTCCCATGCTATGAAAAAGATCAACGAGATCATTGAAAATGACGAAAACTTCAAAGTACTTCTCGAAGAGCTCTCAAATAAGATCCATACCGATATCCAACAAAGTGAATAGAGCAAAAGAGTTACCACTAAAAACTTGAATGAAAAAAAGATATAATTATACAAGTGAATAAAGGTGAACTTCCTAAGAAGTATCAAAACAGTAGAAATCACGTTCTAAAGGGCATTGGAGCGTTTTTTCACATTTTCATGCCAAACTACTGCTAGATACTAATTTTATAAAAAATAAGGAGAGTCAATGAAGATCAGAGCACAAAAACAGATTATTGAATCGATACTTATCAATCTCCAGCCGTTCCTGGAAAAAAAAGACGCCAGTCAAATCACTTCCCATATTCTTTTTCAATCACAAGGTGACAAATGTATTATAAAAGCTACAGATAATGAAATAGGACTTAGTATTACTACAGAGCATATTCTCATTGAATTGGAAGGAAGTTTCACCGCCAATGGGAAAAAGCTTCTTGATATTATCCGTATTCTCAAAGAAGATGAAATAGTGCTTGAATTGTTAAACGATATACTTGTAATCAAACAAAAACACTCTAAATTTAAACTGCCCATATTCGATCCTTCAGGATATCCCTCTTTCCCTTCATTTGAAGATAAACCTAAAATTTCACTAGACTCTCTAAATCTAATTCAAAACCTTAAAAAAATCTCTCCAGCTATCGATACAAACAATCCAAAATTTGAACTTAACGGTGCTTTGATTAATATTAAAGAAGATGCTACTGACCTTGTAGGCACTGATACGCGTAGATTGGCTATTGCTACAATTCCGGGAAATAATACACAATCTCTCTCTCTTATTGTACCTAAAAAAGCAACTTTAGAAATTCAGAAACTTTTTTTAGATCAAATTGATATTTACTTTGATGAAACTAATCTTATTATCAAAAACGAAAATTATTTCTTTTATACAAGACTTATTAACGGAAAATTTCCAGATTATCAAAGAATTATCCCCTCAAGCATCAAACACAGTGTTGTACTTCCAAAAAAAGAGATGATTGAATCAATTAAAATGATTACAACAATTTCTCAAGAAATAAGAATGACTTTTTTAGGTGATACAATTATTTTCAACTCACTAAGTGCTGATAATGTTGAAGCAAAAACAGAAATAGCATGTTCAACCGGATTTACCGAAAAATTTGAAATTGCTTTTAACAGCAGATATATTCTCGATTTTGTCTCTCAAGTTGATAAAAACGAATTTATAATGGAATTAAACGAGTCAACATTACCGTTTATTGTTAAAGATGAAAACTTTATTACAATTATTATGCCAATCGTAGCATAATTAAAAAAAGAGGGAATAGAATAATGAGTGAAAATATAACAAAATACATTTTTGTTACGGGAGGCGTTTTAAGTTCTCTTGGAAAAGGGATAACCGCTGCAAGTATTGGTACCTTGCTTAAACATACGGGTAGAAGAGTAGGGGTTTTAAAACTCGATCCTTATATCAACGTCGATCCGGGAACGATGTCACCACTTGAGCATGGAGAAGTCTTTGTTACGAAAGACGGTGCAGAAACCGATCTTGATCTTGGACACTATGAACGATTTCTTGATACGTCCCTGACACAGAATAATAACTTTACCACAGGTCAGGTCTATAAAACTGTCATAGAAAATGAGAGAAAAGGGAAGTATCTTGGTAAGACAATTCAGGTTGTACCGCATATTGTCAATGAGATCAAAGAGCGTATTGTCCGTGCTGGTGAGAGTAAAGATATCCTGATTGTAGAGCTTGGTGGTACTACAGGAGATATTGAAGGGTTGCCGTTTCTTGAAACCATTCGTCAAATGAAACATGAACTTGGTAAAAACAGGGTAATGAATGTACATGTAACCCTGCTTCCCTATATCAAAGCAGCAGGTGAACTGAAGACAAAACCGACACAACACTCCGTTCAGGAACTCCGCCGTATCGGTATTGCACCACATATGTTGGTACTGCGTGCAGAAGTGCCTGTCAGCAGCGAGATCAAACGAAAGATCGCCTACAGCTGCGATGTGGACGAAGAGTCTGTTATTGTTGCAGAAGATGCTGCAACCATCTATCAGGTACCACTCAATTTTCTCAGACAGGATATTCTTACTCCTATCTGTAAACAACTTGAATTGGAAGAGTGCCAGCCAAAAATGGATGAATGGACCGATCTAGTTCACAAGATCATCATGCCTCAGGATGAAGTCAAGATAGCGTTTGTCGGGAAATACCTTGATCTTAAAGAGTCCTACAAATCACTGACAGAAGCACTGATACATGCAGGTGCCCATCTTGACAGCCGTGTTAATATCAAATGGGTAGATTCAGAAAAAGTAGAAGAGGAGGGTGTTGCAAAGTTCCTGAACGATGTTGACGGTATACTGGTTGCCGGTGGTTTCGGTGAACGCGGAGTAGAAGGGAAAATTCTCTCTATACAGTATGCAAGGGAGAATAATATTCCTTTCCTGGGTATCTGTCTGGGGATGCAGTTGAGTATGGTAGAGTTTGCCAGAAATGTTCTGGGGCTCAATGAGGCGAACTCTGTAGAATTCAATGAAAATACCCCTGATCCTATCATTTATTTGATTGATGAGTTTATTGATGCCAGTGGATCAAGACAGGTACGTACAACAACATCACCGATGGGCGGTACGCTCAGACTGGGTGAGTATGAGTGTGAAACAAAAGAGGACTCCAATCTTAGAAAAGCCTATGATGCCAGTCTCATTTATGAAAGACACAGACACCGCTATGAGGCAAACCCTGCGTACCGTGAGCAGTTTGAATCTAATGGTATGGAGATCACAGGAGAGTCACACGGACTGATAGAAGCCGTAGAAGTAAAAGATCATCCATGGTTCCTTGGTGTACAGTTCCACCCTGAATTTACTTCCCGTCTGCAAAATCCAAATCCTGCTATTTTGGCATTTGTCAAAGCAGCGGCAGCTTCCCAAAATGATTGAATATCTAACGCTTGAGGCGTTAGAACATCTTCTTCAGGAGCGTTTTAAAGAGGGTTTTCTCTCTCTTAAAGACCTGCCTCATCCCTCAACATTCAAAGATATGGATATCGCTACAGAGCGTATTGTCCGTGCTGTTAAAAATCATGAAAAGATTACAGTGGTTGGTGACTATGATGTTGACGGTGTTACTGCCACAACGCTGATGAAGCTCTTTTTTGAAGAGATAGACTATCCGGTAACATGGATTATCCCCAACCGTTTCAGAGACGGTTACGGACTCTCTTCTTCTGTTGTCCCGCGTCTTGAGGGAACAGATCTTGCTATCACGGTCGATAACGGCATTGCAGCGGTGGATGCTGCACAGATGTGTAAAGAAAAAGGGATTGATCTTATTATTACCGATCACCATCTTCTCCCCCCAAAGCTTCCTGAAGCCTATGCAATCATCGACCAAAAACAGCCTGAATGTTCATTTCCCTATGAAGAGGTCTGCGGTGCACAAATTGCATGGTATTTGATCGCTTCACTGAAAAATGCACTGGGAATCAAGATAGATATGATGCCCTATATGGAACTTGCGGCTGTTGCGATCATTGCCGATATGATGCCTCTGCGGCATATTAACCGCGCAATGGTAATAGCGGGATTAAAGTCTCTTTCTAAAAGTAATCGACCTGCCATAAGAGCCTATAGAGAATATACCCAAAAAGAGTATTTTAGTGCAGAAGATATAGGCTTCTTTCTTGCTCCTTTGCTTAATAGTGCAGGACGCATGGAAGATGCTTCTTATGCCGTTTCTTTTTTAAGCTCCAAAAATATTTACGATGCAAGGGTACGTTTAGAGCGTTTAATTGATTTTAATGAAGCAAGAAAGGCAACAGAAACAGCCATTACAAAAGAGGTATTAGCTTGTGCAAAAGATAGATCCGTAATTGTAGTAAGCGGAGAGTCTTGGCATGAAGGGGTTGTAGGAATTGTAGCGGCAAGAGTAGCACGTATATTTAAACGGCCGTGTATTGTCTTAAGTGATAATGGTAATGGTATGTTGAAAGGAAGCGGAAGAAGTTTTGGAACATGTGATCTTTTTGCACTAGTTAGTCAAACCCGTCCGCTACTTGAAAAATTTGGTGGTCATGCTGCGGCAATTGGACTTAGTCTTTGTAAAAAAAATCTATCTGTATTTAAAGAAAAACTTCATATACTCGGAACAAGCTTACAAAAAGAAGAGGAACTGTTTTTTGATACGTCTATAGTCGGAGAATTACATTTTCGTGATATTACATTTGCCTTAACCTCTTTACTTAAGAAATTCGAACCCTACGGACAAGGTAATGAAACACCTAAATTTCTGACAAAAGGAGTATGTATTGCTTCGGTTTCAAAGATGGGAAAAGAGGGGAATCATCTACGATTTAGCTTTGAACAAGAGGGTATAGTACATCAAGGGGTACAGTTTAAAACGGAAAAGAATTATGTTGAGGGTATGGTTGTAGATATTGTCTATAGTGTTAATGAAAATAGCTTTAGAGGAAATACTACGTTACAGCTTTTTATTGAAGAAATAGTAGAGTGTTCCTTATAGGCAAGAGGCTGCTTTTATAGCGCTAACCCATGCAAAATGAAAATTAAATCCTCCTCGATCTCCGTCCACATCGAGAATTTCTCCTGCAAAATAAAGTTTTGGAATATATTTTGATTCCATAGTATTAGGATTTACCTCTGAAGTATCAATCCCGCCGGTAGCTACTTCTGCATAATCAAACCCTTTGGTATCACTAATAGAAAGCTTAAGATGTTTGAGAATATATACCAGTTTGCCTATCTCTTTTCGAGTTAACATTTTTTCGGTAGTTGCTTTACAACCGGATTGTTGAATAATATGCGGAATAAGCTTTTTTGGCAGAATAGCTTGCAACCATAAGGAAAGTGGTTTATTACTGTTTTGATGAAGGTTTTTAAGCATTATTTTGGTTAGTTTTTCTTTACTAAAATCGGGCATAAGATCAAGTACTAGTTCACAGTAGTCAAATTGTGCCAAATGCAGCGCCGTATGGCGGCTAATATCCAGTATGGCCAATCCGCTGATACCGTAAGTTGTAAAGAGGAGATCCCCCTTTTTTTCTGTTACCGTCTCACCGTTTGCCAATAATGTAGCATACCCTTTTATTTTTACGCCGGCACATGCTTTGACCCATGGGTCATCAGAACAAAGTTGTACAAGGGAAGGATGTCTTGCTATAAGACTATGACCCATTTGAGTAGCAAAAGCATATCCTGCGTTGCTACCGCCGAGTTTAGGTGCAGCTACGGAACCTGAAGCCAGCAAAAGTTTGGTATCGGTAAAAATACCTTGTGTCGTCTCTACATAAAATAAGGTATTGTTTTTTTCTATCTGTTTGACACAGCAGTTACAAATAATATTGACACCCAGTGCTTTTGCTTCATAAAACAGTGTTTCTACGACAGAAGATGCTTGCATAGACATGGGAAACATTTTCCCCTCCGTACCCTCGACAAGTAATAAACCGATACTATGAAAAAATGTTTCTACGCTTTTAAAGTCATAGTCTTTTAATACGGCTTTTACAAAATCCGGATTTTGTGAATAATAACGGTGTGGTGTTATGTAGCGGTTGGTGATGTTACATTTGCCGTTTCCTGAAACCAGAATCTTTTTGCCTACTTTGCTGTTTTGCTCAAGCAGTGTGACATTTATGCCTCTTCTTCCTGCAATAATGGCTGCACATAACCCTGCTGCACCACCGCCAATAATGATCATTTCTCCAGCCCTTTTAAAAATGTTTTTCCATCACAATTTTGTCTCTTTTGAAATGTACATCGGAGTAGGGGAGTCTGTCAAGTACCGGTATAGAGAGACTAGATGTTGTTGTATTGAGCTCTTCTGTACTTCTGTGGATGGGAATAAGTACATTGTCAAGTTCGTGGCACCCAGAAAAAACAGTGACACCGATGAAACAGATAAAGAATATCTTTTGCTTCATGCTTCTCCAATACAGATATTTATGTGATTATACCACTTTTGTAGCACAAATCTGTAATCATCTGAAAAATTAGAAGTTAAGTTTGGCTATAATACCGTCAAATTGATACAAGGATATCAGATGCTATGTGCTGAAAGAATGCAGCGTATTGTTCAGGCAATTATTTTGGGATTGATCATGGGACTGGCAGGCTCAAAGATGTTCGCTGCCGCCTTTATTGTGACCTTTGCCATGATGGTAATGCTTTTTATTGCCGGTTTGACCGGTTTTTGTCCGGGTCTGATGATTCTGAAAAAAATATTTCCGCCGTGTAAGTGTGAAGAGAAGGGTGCATAAATGTCCAATATATCCTATAAAGATGCAGGTGTCGATATCGATGCCGGAAATGAATTTGTAGAGGCGATCAAAGCTGATGTCAAATCAACATTCGATGCCAATGTGATCGGCGGTATTGGTTCATTTGCAGGAGCTTACGCGCTCCCAAGCGGCTATAAAGAACCGGTGATTCTTTCTGCAACGGATGGTGTAGGTACAAAGCTCAAAATTGCCATCGAGAGCGGTAAACTCGATACGGTAGGTATCGATTTGGTAGCGATGTGTGTCAACGACCTGATCTGCAACAACGGTGTACCGATGTTCTTTCTTGACTACTATGCTACAGGCAGACTGTTGCCGCAAAATGCCAAAGATGTCGTTGCGGGCATTGCTGAGGGATGCCGCAGGGCAGAGTGTGCCCTTGTCGGCGGTGAGACAGCAGAGATGCCGGGTATGTACAGTGAAGATGATTTCGATCTTGCGGGCTTTGCGGTAGGCATCGCAGAGCGCAGCGAGATGGATACGGTTGCCAACGTCAAACCCGGTCAGGTACTCATTGCTATGCCAAGCTCAGGAGTGCATTCAAACGGCTATTCACTGGTAAGAAAACTCTTTTTTGACAAACTTGGGATGAGCTTAGAGACGGAGTTCGAGGGAAAACCGCTGCTTGATACACTTTTGGAGCCTACACGTATCTATGTCAAAGAGTATAAAGCCAATAAAAAGTACATAAAAGCATTAGCCCACATCACAGGAGGCGGGATTGTAGAAAACCTGCCAAGAGTGCTTCCTGAGGGCATTAAGGCTGTTGTGAAAAAGGATGATATCAGAGTACTGCCTATTTTTGAATTTATAAGCCGGTATGTCGATGAGGCAGAGATGTACAGAGCGTTCAATATGGGTGTTGGGATGGTATGGGTCGTAGAACCCGAAGATGTTGATGAAGTACTTGCCAATACAGACGGTTATGTCATCGGTGAACTTGTTTCCGGTGAAAAAGGGGTAGAACTTATCTAATCCCTTTTTATACAAGCCTCCATTTCTTCTTGCAGGAGGTACCTTTTTTGCTTCTATATCTTGATAACCCCAAAATTGTTCAGCATCATAAAAATAATCGCAGCGGGTGCAATATAACGTAGACTGAATCGCCACACATTGTAAAGTGCAACCGGTACACGGTGGTGCTTTCGCATCTCTTCACGGGTATGCTCAGGCAGGATATATCCGACAAAGATCGCAATAAGAAGTCCGCCGACAGGAAGAAGAATGGAATCTGTTGAAAACTCAAGTGCATCAAAGAACGGAGTACCGCCAATGCTGAAAGTAGCACCATAGGCTTTTGTGTAGCTCAAAATTGCGCCGATGCCGATGATGAAATAGAGTGAGGTATTGACAGTTACCGCTTTTAAACGACTCCAGCGGAACCGCTGAATGAAATACTCAACAGCAGGTTCGGTCAGAGAAATGGCAGATGTAAGTCCGGCAAAGGCAAGTCCTATAAAGAATATGGCAGCCAGGATCGTACCTGTTGTTCCCAGTTGGGAAAGGACAATAGGAAGTGTTTTGAACACAAGTCCTGGTCCCTGTCCTGGTTGGGCATCAAACTGGAAGATAAAGCTGTAGAGCATCACTCCGGCGATCAGGGCGATCAGGGTATCCAAAAAAGTGACCCAGAAGGCTGCCTTGAAAACAGACTGTTTATGGCTCATAGAAGCCGCGTAGGTGATCATGGTACCCAAACCTATGGATAGAGTAAAGAAAGCGTGTCCTACCGCCCTTACGATCGCTTCTGAGTTGAGTTTGCTCCAGTCTGGCTCAAACATAAATGCCAGTGCCTTGCCAAATCCGTCAAACTGCATGGCATATATGAGCAGCCCAATCAGAATTGCCATCAGCATTGGCATCAGAATAAGGTTTGCCTTTTCGATACCGGCTTTGATCCCTCCCATGAGTACAGCTGCTACGAAGAGGGTGGCAAGCAGATGCCAAAGTGTTGCTGTTACAGGGGAGAGCCCAACAAGTTCATCAAAAGTATTTTTCGCCATTTCCATCGTAGAGGGGAGTGTTCCTGTTAGAGAAAGAAAAATATAGTGAAAAATCCACCCTATCACTACTGAATAGAAGGTCATGATAGTCATACCGCTGATAAACATGAACCCAGCATATTTCCAGCTTTTTTTGCCTTCCGGTGCCACAAGTTCAAAACTGCTAACAGCATCTCTGCCGCCTTTGTACCCAATGAACATTTCAGCAGCCAAAATAGAAAATCCGATCATCATAACAGTAATAAGATAGACAAATACAAATGCACCGCCTCCGTACATGCCTGTTATATAGGGGAATTTCCAAATATTTCCCAGACCGACCGCTGCCCCTGCTGCAGCCAAAATAAATCCGATCCGGCTAAACCGTGCTTTTGCCATAAATGCTCCTTTGGCGAAAGATTAGAGTGTATGATTTTAGCACAGGTTGGGAAAATATATCTCACATCATCGATTTTTCCTGTAAATTTGAGAAAAAAATAAAAAAATAATACAAATTTTCAAAGATCTATTGACTTTTAAAAAAGTTTTGACTATAATTGCAGTCCTTATTAAGACGGAGTGTAGCGCAGTCTGGTAGCGCACCTGGTTTGGGACCAGGGGGTCGAAGGTTCGAGTCCTTTCACTCCGACCATTTTTAATTTCATTAAATCAGCTAACATTTTGAATATAGTTTTGTTCAAATAGCGTTTTAAGATGGTAGGCGTAGTTCAGTTGGTAGAGCGCCAGTTTGTGGCACTGGTTGTCGCGGGTTCGAGTCCCGTCGCCTACCCCATTTATTAATTAGTAGCCCTGCCGAAGCGCCAGTAGCTCAATTGGATAGAGCATCAGACTTCGGATCTGAGGGTTAGGGGTTCGACTCCTCTCTGGCGTACCACTTATTAATAATTTATGCACTCGTAGCTCAGCTGGATAGAGCACCCGCCTTCTAAGCGGGCGGTCTCAGGTTCGAATCCTGACGGGTGTACCACCTTTTTTTATTGTTTTGTAAAACACCCATATGCGGATGTGGTGGAATTGGTAGACACGCCAGACTTAGGATCTGGTGCCTAACGGTGTGGAGGTTCGAGTCCTCTCATCCGCACCACATACTTTCTATATATAAATCAAACTTATTTTCTTTTTTTTGAAAAATCATAGTATAATTTAAGAAAGTTTTTAATGAAGGATAGCTTTATGGATAAATCATTAATGGTTTTTATTGCTGTTGGGGTAGGATTTTTTTATTTGATAACGACAACAATTGGAGATATTCAAAAAGAAGATGAAGTATTTCAAAATAGTGACTATAAAAAAGAGCATAAGTATGATCAATATATAACAACAGACAGTATTGGAGAAGAGATTCTTGATGTAACGTTGGCAGACTCAAAAATGCAGATAGAAGCATGGAATCATAGTGATATTAAACAAGAATTTATTGATCTTTTTCCCGATTTTGATACGATGAGAACTTTTGTGAAGAATAGAGTGAGAGGAGACGTCCTTGTTAAAAAGTTAACAGATCAGATTAAAAAAGTTGAAGATGCCTTCTTCTCCGGTACAATGAATGCCGAACAAGCTAAAAGAGTCCTAAAGCAACTTAAGTAACCGGTGCCGTTTAACGACACGGGTCACTCATGGCATTACGATCGGCATAGAGATAAACCTCTACACGTCTATTAAGCGCGCGGTTGCGTGCATTGGTATTAGGAGCAATCGGTTTTTGCCATGAACATCCTTTTACAAGGGGTTGACCATTGACAGCCAAAATAGACGCAACACTTCTAGCTCGTCTTTGAGAGAGTGCACGATTGTACTCAAAACTACCTCTATCATCTGCAAAACCTGCAACGCCTACAACTGTTTGAGGGTATCGTTGTAACAGTTGGGCAATTTTTTCTACTTTATATTTGGCATGAGGTTGAAGAGAAGCAGAGTTTGTAGCAAACATCATATTATCACGGAACATAATGCGTACATGATCTGAGTGTTTGGAAACAATAATATCGTTTTCAGGATCAAGAGCGGCAAGCGGATCATTGTTGACTCTGGTTCCCAATGCTCTGGCAACGGCATTGGCTTGTTCATCTAAACTATATCCTGCCACACCTCCAAGTGCTGCTCCAAGAAGTGCACCGATAGCGGCACGCTGCCCTTTATGATGTCCTTTAGTATTATATCCTAGTGCAGCACCTGCCAATGCACCTGCAAGCGCACCTGTTTTAGTGCGGTTATAGCTTTGATCCTCTATTAGTCCAGGTTGTTGATAACATCCGCTTAATAGAAAAAGTGTTGCAGTTGATAGTAGTATTGGGTATTTTATTTTTTTCATAGCTTCTCCTTATAATTATTCGTGCCATCCACCTGTTTGTACGGGTTGTTGGTTTGTTTTGTCAACGGCACTGCCAATAAGTCCGCCTGCAGCTGCACCTGCTAAAGCTCCCAATGCAGCATCGCGACCTCGGTGGTGATGTCCCTCATTATATCCAATAACAGATCCTGCAAGAGCACCTGCTGTAATTCCAGTTTGGGTTGCATTGGCAGGTACGGCTTCATTTCCGGTACAGCCAGCCAACAGAAGCGATACTGCTGTAAAAAGAAGTGTACAGTATATTTTGTAGTGCATGATCCAATCCTTATGCAAGATATTGCATATTATAACATATGAATGTGACAAAATTGTGAATTTTAACTATCAGAACAGTCTTTTTTCACAATTTTTTGGTGCCACTCCCATAATATTTTTTCAAATCCGATCTTTCGAGTTTTATAGAAGTGCATGGGGACAGCAGTGTAAGACTGTAAGACCCATCCACCAAAATCATGTGGATATTGGTAGTTTTTGGTATGGGTCTTGATATGATCTGGTACAGGGTATATTTTGCCGTTTTTAACCGCTTTTTGGGCTTTGTTGATTGCCATATAGGCACTGTTGGATTTTGGAGAAGAAGCAAGGTAAATTGCTAGCTGTGAAAGGCTGATACGTGCTTCCGGATAGCCGATATGTTTGACAATCTCCAGTGTGGCGGCAGCAAGGGTAAGGGCATTTGGGTTCGCATTGCCTACATCTTCACTGGCAAGGATGGCAAGTCTTCTTGCGATAAATTCGGCAGGCTCTCCGCCTTCGATAAGTCTGGCAAGATAGTAGAGCGCAGCATCAATATCTGAGCCGCGGATACTTTTGATCATGGCAGATGTCAGCTCGTAATGGCTTTCGCTTTCACTGCTGCCAGCCTGCATGGCATGGGGACGGATAGATTTGAGTATGTCAAGTGTTACCGGTACAGCAACTGCTGCCGCACTCTCAAGCAGGTTGAGCATAGCACGCATATCCCCACTGCTTGAGAATACGAGGTATGCTTTGGCATCATCATCGGCTTCAATGCGTTCCTTTTCAAGTACACGCTCCAAAAAGGTACGCATCGCTTCTGTGTCGATAGCACGGAGTTCAAAGAGGTGGGAGCGTGAACGCATAGCGACGGTCATAGCGTAGTAGGGGTTTTCAGTTGAAGCCCCGATAATCAGTGCATCGTTCTTTTCCATAAAGGGCAGCATAACCTCCTGTTGGTTTTTGCTAAGACGGTGTACTTCATCGACGAAAACAAGCGGTTTTTGGAGTGTATTGGCATAGGTTTTGAAGATCTTGCGAAGCTCCTCTATTTTAAGAGAAGTGGCATTCATTTCGTAAAAAGGTCTTCCCGTATCACTTGCGATGATACGGGCGAGGGTGGTCTTGCCACATCCGGGAGGACCGTAGAAAAAGGTGTGTCCAAGTTTGCCGTTTTCGATCAGTTTTCTAAGCACACCATCTTTGCCAAGCAGGTGTGTCTGTCCTGTCATTTCATCAAGGTTTGAAGGACGATACTTAAGTGCCAGTGTGCCCATCACTCCTCTTCTGCCTTTGATACTGCTTTTTTAGTGCGTTTTTGCTCTTTTTTACGCTGTTTGAGGAAAGTGTGCAGGTCATCATATTCGCGTTTAGTAAAAAAGCGTGTTTTGTTGGTCGGCAGATTATTAAGCTCTATGCCCCCAAAGGCGACCCGTTTCAGATCAAGTACTTTGGCATCAAAGTGTCCGAAAAAACGGCGAAGTTCGCGGTTTTTACCTTCATTGATGGTGACACGCAGTTTAGTATAGCTTTTCCCTTCCGAACGAATTTCAAAACCGACAAAAGGTGCAAACGTCATGCTGTGGATTTTGCTCTTTTCATGTGCACCGGCACGGGCATCATCAAGTACTAGCCCCTCCCGCATGGCATCGACCATCTCTTTGGTGAGTGGTTTGTCTATCTTGATATTGTAGGTACGATCAAGATTACTCTCCATAAGTGCTGTAGCGACCTCTACATTGTCCGTAAGCAGCAAAAGTCCCTCCGAGGCATAGTCGAGTCTGCCTACAGGGATAAAGTGCCTGAATTTGCCTGGAAGCTTATGGTAGATGGTAGCTCTTCCCCTGTCATCCTTTTTGGTTACCAGCACCCCTTTGGGTTTGTTGTAGACAATGACAGTTACCTCATTGCCTTTCTCTTTGACCATACGTCCCTTGACAAAGATGCGGTCACCCGGCTGCACATCGTAGCCAAACTCTTTGATGGGACGCTTGTTGAGAGTCACTTCTCCCGCTTCAATAAGTGCATCGGCCTCACGTCTGGAGTATTTGGTATTGTGTGCGATATATTTGTTCAGTCTCATGATTCTCTCTTAGGTACTTTTGATACCCGCATTGACAAGATCGTGAATGTGCAGGACACCGATAATCTCGTCATTTTGGGTCGTGATGGGCAGCAGTTGTATGCGTGCTGTCTCAATGATCTCCAGCGCTTCGCTGGCAAGCAGTTCGGTATTATGGTACTGTTTTGGATCTTTGGTTGCATAGGTGAATGCCGGTTCTTCCATGCTGAAGTGCTCCTGCATCAGGGCACGGCGCAGGTCTCCGTCGCTTAGCAGGGCAGTGAGTTGCCCGCTGCTATTGGTAATGAGCACATTGCCCAGTTTGCCTTCACTCATAACCACAATTGCCTCTTTGAGTGGTGTTTTGTCATCAATGATGGGTAAATCTTTGGTACGCATCAGGTCTTTGACCTTGACAAAAAGTTTCTTGCCAAGACTGCCTCCGGGATGAAAAGAGGCAAAATCCTCTTTTCTAAATCCTCTTTTTTGCATCAGTGCCACAGCCAGTGCATCCCCCAGAGCCATGGTCAAGGTGGTAGAAGCGGTAGGTGCCGTATTGAGTGGACATGCCTCTTTCTCCACGGAAATATCGAGCCATACATCAGCATAGCATCCAAGTGAAGAGTCTTTATTCCCCGTCATACCGATAAGCGGGATCTCAAAACGTTTGATATGCGGCAGGATTTTGGTCAACTCTTCACTCTCTCCGCTGTTACTGATGGCAAGCAGGGTATCTTCTTTGCCGATCATCCCAAGGTCACCATGTAGTGCTTCAGTAGGATGAAGAAAAAAGCTTGAAGTGCCTGTCGAGGCAAATGTAGCTGCCATTTTTGCACCGACAAGTCCCGATTTTCCTACGCCGGTAATGATCAGCTTTCCTTTCGTGTTTTCAATCAGCGATACTGCATCAAGAAAATTATTATCAATACGTATTTGTAAACGTCTTAAGGCATCTATCTCGATTTGAAGGGTCTCTTTTGCAATCTCAATTAGGTTCATAATACTGCTTTTGTTATTGGAATAGATTGTATGATTATAACATAGAAGTGTATCAGAGCGGGAGTGCTCTGAAGGTTATATCACAAAAACGGTAGGGATGATGAGCGGATAACGCTTTTTGGTACGTACTACATGTTTACGTACAATAGCGCGAATTTCATTTTCAATAACAGTATGCTCAGGAATCCCTTTGGCTTTCATATTAAGCAGCATCGTCTCTAGCAGATATTCGATCTCCTTGGCAAACTTCTTATCTTCTTTGTCTGGTACAAGACCATGGGTATAGACAACCGGTTTGCCTACCAGTCTTCCTTCACTCTGTGAAACTTGTGCTACAATGGTTACAATACCGTCTTCTGCAAGTTTCTGTCTGTCAAGTACCACATCATTTTCAATGGTCATGTTGTTTTGGTTGTCAATGTAGGTTTTGCCTGACTTGACTGTTTTGACCTTTTTGAGGTATTTTGGGGTGATCTCTACCTGATCACCATCACTCATAAGCAGGATATTACGCTCATCCACACCACACTCTACTGCGGTACGTGCATGCTTGGCAATATGGTTGTACTCACCGTGAACAGGAAGGAAGAACTTTGGCTGTACCAGTCTGAGAATAAGTTTTTGTTCTTCCTGTGCGGCGTGTCCGGAGACGTGAATATCGCTAAACTCTTTGTAACGTACCGTTACGCCCGCTTTCATCAGCAGGTTCATCAGCTTGGAAACACTTGCTTCATTACCCGGAATGGCAGAAGCAGAGATAATGACAGTATCACTTGGTTTGAGCTTGATGTGTCTGTGTTCATCAGTTGCCATACGGTTGAGTGCAGCCATTGTTTCACCTTGTGAACCGGTTGTGACAATGAGTACCTCATGGTCGGCATATTTTGGTACTTCGTGTACTTCGATGAAGTGTCTGTCATCAATATCTACATAACCCAGTGCCCGGTTTGTTTCAACATTTCTCTCCATAGAACGCCCAATGACACAGATCTTTCTGCCGTGTTTGACACCACGCTGCATTGCCTGGAAGATACGGTGGACGTTGGAGGAGAAAGTGGACATAATCACACGTCCTTTTGCCATCTCAAAGAGCTGGTCGAAAGTTTTTCCAACGACGGTTTCACTCTTGGTAAAGCCCGGGTTGTGGGAGTTGGTAGAGTCTGAGAAGAGGCAGAGCACTCCTTTCTCACCATAATATGCGTAGCGTCTGAGATCCATTGTATAGCCGTCAACAGGGGTATGGTCTATCTTGAAGTCTGCTGTATGCATCAAAATACCTGCAGGTGTCTCAATAGCAAGAGAGCAGGCATCAATAATAGAGTGGGTGTTGTGGATCCACTCGATCTTCATATCGCCGATCTCATACTGCTTTCGTTTGGTAATAAAACGGAAATATTTCGCATCGGCTTTGAGTCCGTGCTCATTGAATTTGTTCTCGATCATAGCCAACGCAAGTGGTGTACCGTAAACCGGGAACTTCAGCTCTTTAAAGAGATAGGGCATTGCACCGATATGGTCTTCATGACCGTGGGTGATAACAATGGCTTTGATTTTATTTTTAATTGCGTGAAGGTAGCTAAAATCTGGTACAAGAATATCAACACCGTGCATAGTCTCATCAGGAAAACTCATTCCTACATCAATAATAATAGCTGTACTTTCCGTCTCAAGTACTGCCATGTTTCCACCGATCTCTCCAAGACCTCCAAGAGGGGTAAAGCGTACTTTACCCTTGGAGTTGAGGTTGATCTGTTTCCATGGTGCCATACGGGCTTCCTGAACCCGTCTGTTCTCTTCTATTGATGCGCGCATAGTATCGTTGACGGTAGTAATATTTTTGCGTTTTCCGTTACGTCCTTTGTTTCCTCCGCTATTGCGGTTGCCATTGTTGCTGTTAGGTTTTCTATTGTTTTGTCCCTGGTTACGGCTGTTTTGTCCCTCTTGGTGCTGACGGTTGGGGTTTTGTTTTCTGTTGCGGTTACGGTTTCTGCTGCCGCTGTTACTGCTGTTGCCGTCAGCTGTTTCCGTATTTTTGTTTTCACGCTTTTCCTGTGGTTGGCGGTTAGGGTTGTTGTGTTGTCTGTGTGGGTTGGGACGACGGTTACGCTGTGGTTTACTGCCCTCTTGCGTTTTTTGCCCTTGATTTTGACTGTTTCCGTTTTGTGTTGTGCTGTTTTCCATCTAACATATCCTTTAATTCATTATATAGCAGATGATACATCGATGTCACAGCTTCATGAGGTCGCAAATTTGGATCAATATCCAGTGTTGCAAAGGTTTGCGCAACCCTATCTTTTGAAAAGGCTGCAGTAAGGTTTTTGAAAAGTTTTTTGCGTGGTTGCGCAAAGGCGATCTTGAGGAATGCTTCAAACTTTTCATCATCTAAACTGCGGTCTTTTTCAATTAAAAGCACAGCGGAAGTGACGTTTGGCGGTGGTATGAACGCTTCGGGTTCTACCTCAAAACAGAGTGTGACTCTGCCTACGCTGGAAGCCAGTACAGAGAGTGCGGAAAACGCTTTCTCCCCCGGTTTTGCAGCGAACTTGTCGGCAACTTCCTTCTGAACCATGACCAGTATGGACCGGCACTGTTCATCCTTGAATGCTTTTAAAATGATATTGGTTGCTATATAGTAGGGTAGGTTCGCTATCAGATGATAAGGCTCATCCAGTAGAGCGCCTTCGCCCCAACGCTCAAGCACATCCCCACATAGAAGTTCGAAATGCCCCTGTGAGATAGGGATTTCAAACGCTGTCGTAAGATGCTCGCATAATCTTTTATCAACCTCAAATGCTGTGACATTTCGAGCTTTTACAAGCTCTTTGGTTAAATCACCTAAGCCAGGCCCGATCTCGGCGACTTTCAGGTCGTCGTCGGGCATCGCTTGGATGATTTTATGCAGATAAACATCGTTCTTTAAAAAGTTTTGTCCAAACTTCTTTGAAGCGAATGCTGCTAAATTATCAATAATCATACTATAATAAACCTTTATACTGCCTATATGATAAGCTTACAAATAGGCACTAAACCCCTATTTGGGATAATTTTTGTATAATCTTACCATATTTGGCGGTACAATAGGTTAATTGATGTAGTATACCGCAAGATTATGGAGCAATTATGGACTATTTTGCAAAACGTATTATTCCCTGTCTCGATGTCGATGGCGGACGTGTCGTTAAAGGGGTCAACTTTGTAGGGCTTAAAGATGCGGGTGACCCGGTCGAAGTAGCACGCCGTTACAATGAAGAGGGTGCGGATGAACTTACTTTTCTTGATATTGGTGCGAGTCATGAGGGGCGTGACACCATTGTCGATGTGGTAAAAAAGGTCGCACAGGAGATCTTTATTCCCCTCACTGTCGGCGGGGGTATCCGCAAACTTGAAGACATTTATGCTTTGCTCAATGTAGGGTGTGACAAAGTAAGCATCAACTCCGCTGCCATCAAGAGACCGGAATTTATAGAAGAGGGTGCAAAGCGGTTTGGTTCTCAGTGTATTGTAGTTGCCATCGATGCTAAACGGGTAGGGGAGGATCAATGGCATATCTTTACCCACGGTGGACGTAACGATACCGGCATTGATGCAATCGCGTGGGCAAGAGAGGCATATGAGCGTGGGGCAGGAGAACTGCTGGTTACCTCAATGGATGCAGATGGTACCAAAGCGGGGTTTGACAATGTGTTAAATCGCAAGATTGGTGAAGTGGTAAATATCCCCGTCATTGCCAGTGGCGGTGCGGGAACGATGGAACATATGAAAGAGGCATTTACCCTTGGCAATGCTGATGCGGCACTGGCAGCATCGATCTTTCACTTTAGAGAGATAGATATTATGGATCTGAAGCGTTATCTCAAGTCTGAAAATATCCCAGTGAGGCTTGGATGATTATCTGTGCAGGCGATATTGAGCAGTTTGATTTTGCCAAACCTGTAGGTATCGGACTTGAGAATGTGGCGATAAACCTGACACGCGTATGTATGCTTGAAAAACCGTCATTTCTATTTTTTGTAGGTACAGTAGGCAGTTACGGGGAAAAAGAGATTTTTGAGATTGTTGAAGCCCAAAAAGCAACACAGATAGAACAGAGTATGACTATAGGCAATGCCTATACACCGCTTGAAGATGTTGTGCAAGGCATAACATCGTTGGAAGATATGACTGATATAGATTTCTCTTTTTTCAGTGATCAATATGTTTCACGTGAAACCCGTCAAGCAAACGACAACAGTTTGTCGTTTGTAGGGTTGAAACCGGAGTTATCGGAGCAAAGTGTTATCGTAAACTCATCAAATTACATTACAACAAATGAAACAGCAGGTGTGTGGTACAGGCAAAAAGGTATTCACTTGGAAAATATGGAGTTTTATGCGGTGCTTAAAGTAGCACAAAAGTTTGGTATTCCTGCAGCAGGTGCATTTGTGGTTACCAACTACTGTAATAAAGAGGCACATAGTGACTTTATGAAACATCATCAAGAGGCTATGGATCGTCTTACACAATATATAAAAGAAAAAATATGACAAAGCAAATCATACAGGATTTTACAAAAGAGGAACTCGCAGAAGAGATTAAGCCGGCATTTCGTGCCAAGCAGATCTATCAATGGATCTATCACAAATATGCCACCTCGTTCGAGGAGATGAAAAACCTGCCAAAAGCATTGCGTCAGGAGCTGGAGGAGCGATATACGCTAATGCCGCTTAAGACCGTTACTGTGCAGGACAGCATAGACGGCAGCAGAAAATATCTCTTTGAACTGCATGACGGACATACAGTCGAAGCGGTTTTGCTCTTGATGCGTGAGAAGGAGTACCATGAAGATGGCTCTTTGAAGCATCAGGAGCGCTATACGGTCTGTATCTCCTCTCAGGTAGGGTGTAAGGTAGGGTGTGCCTTTTGTTTGACCGCAAAGGGCGGTTTTATGCGAAATTTGACACCTGGTGAGATTGTTGAACAGCTGCGTCTGATCAAAAAGGATAATGACATTGCTGCCAACCGCCGTGTCAATATTGTCTTTATGGGGATGGGGGAACCGCTTGACAACCTTGAGTCTGTTGCCAAATCTGTAAAGATCTTTGCAGATGAAGAGGGAATGGCGATTGCATCGCATCGCCAAACCATCTCAACCTCTGGGCTCAGTAGCAAGATAGAGAAGCTTGGAAAGATGGAACTTGGTATCAATCTTGCTATCTCCTTGCATGCGGTTGATGATGAACTGAGACAGAAACTGATGCCGATCAACAAAGCCTACAATATCGAGTCGATCATTACAGCGGTCAAAAACTTTCCTGTCAATGACCGCAAACGGGTTATGTTCGAGTATCTTGTCATCAAAGATGTCAATGATGATATCAGTGCGGCAAAGAAACTTTTGAAACTTCTTGATGGTATCAAAGCCAAAGTCAATCTGATTTACTTTAATCCATACGGTGGCACGGAATTTAAGCGTCCAAGTAAAGCCGATATGAAAAAATTTCAGGAGTATTTAACCAAAAGAGGACTACATTGTACTATCAGAGAGTCCAAGGGACTTGATATTTCTGCTGCCTGCGGTCAGTTACGTGAGCAGGAAGCCAAAGGAGAGGTATAATATGCCTGATGTACAGATTGCATTGTTGGTCTTTATTGTGTTGGTAGTTGGTGTCGGCGGAGGCTGGTTTATCTATGATGCAAACAGAAGTGAAGATGAATAGATAAAGCATAGGAAGGAAGCAGGACTAAAACATTTGTCCATCCTGTTGCTCTTGATATGTTTTTAGCTATGCTTCAGTGTAATCATGTAAAGTTGCTTAACGCTTAACGTTGATTAAACCTCCGCTTTTCTTTCGGACAAATCTCCTTTTTCATCCCTCGAAAATCAACTTTACTTTCAATAAAATAGGTTGCTCCATAGGAAAATTTGAGTGTCTGTGCATGGAGCATAAGGCGTGTGGCACCTGTCTCTTCAAGACGTTGCTGTGGAGTGAGCGTATCTTCTAAGTAATGATTGGCTGTTTGGAATGTGGTGCCATAGATGGGGTCACCCAAAATAGGGTGTTTCACGTGAAACAAGTGAACCCTGATCTGGTGTGTTCTACCTGTCAGAGGATAGCAGGCAACCAGTGTGGCATCGAGTGTATCATCATAATACAACGGCATAAAATCTGTATGTGCAACCTTGCCTTCGCTGTCAATAAATACCTTGTGTTTACACGCTGAATAGTCGTTGTTAATTTTGATAGGTTTATTTACAGAAAAAGGTTCTGTAAGCTTTCCGTCTACCCATGCAAGATAGCTCTTTTGAATAACTTTCCTTTCAAATGCATTTTTCAAATAGTGTTCTGATTTTTTGTGTTTGCTAGCAAGTAGCAATCCTGAAGTCTCCATATCGATGCGGTGTGTAGCGTTAGCATTTTCTCCATGTAAAGCACGTATTTCATCAAGCATGGAGTAGGGGGTTTCCATTTTGTTGGGGTGTACCAGTACACCGGAAGGCTTTTCGAATACCATGAAGTCTCTGTTTTGAAAGAGAGGCTTTACTCCGGTACCGGCAGGCTTGAAATGAACAATCTCTACTTCACTGGGTTGCAACTTTGTCCCGGGATTATAGATAGACTCACCGTCAATGAGCAAACGTCCTTTACAGACAAGGCGTTGTGCCTGCCCCTGTGTTAGGTTGAATGTACGCATGACAAACAGAAAGGCGGGCATGGTTTGTTTCACGTGAAACTTCTCTTTGATGAATGGCATCTCTTACCTCTTTGTAACAGCTATTTGGGTAGAATACTATCAAAATTTTATACAGACAAGGGTTAGTATGGTAGAACGTTATTCACGCAAAGAGATGGCAGACAACTGGACCATGCAGGCGAAGTATCAAGCATGGCTTGATGTTGAATTGGCAGTTGTCAAGGCATGGAACAAGCTGGGCCTTATCCCTGATGAGGATGCCAAAAAGATTATAGAGAATGCCGGTTTTTCAGTAGAGCGTATCGATGAAATCGAAGCAGTGACACGTCATGACCTGATCGCTTTTACTACATCGGTCTCTGAGACACTAGGTGAGGAGAGCCGCTGGTTCCACTATGGGATGACCAGTTCCGATACGGTCGATACCGCTGTCGCACTGCAGATGGTACGTTCTCTCAAGATCATCATCGAAGATGTCAAAATGATGATGGAGTCGATCAAAAAAAGAGCTTTTGAACACAAAAAAACGCTGATGGTCGGGCGCAGCCACGGTATCCACGGTGAGCCTATCACCTTTGGTTTGGTACTGGCAGTATGGTATGATGAGATGGCAAGACACCTCAAGAATCTTGAGGAGACGATGGAGGTAATCAGGGTAGGTCAGATCAGTGGTGCGATGGGTAACTTTGCACATGCCCCGCTTGAGCTTGAAGAGATTGCGATGGAGGAGCTTGGACTCAAGCCGGCACCGGTCTCCAATCAGGTCATTCAGCGTGACCGTTATGCGCGTCTTGCTTCCGCACTGGCACTGCTGGCATCTTCCGTAGAGAAGTTCGCTGTGCAGGTACGCCACTGGCAGCGTACGGAAGTTTATGAAGTTGAAGAATATTTTGCAAAGGGGCAAAAAGGTTCTTCAGCTATGCCGCACAAGCGTAACCCTATCCTTACTGAAAACATTACAGGACTTGCACGTATCATCAGAGCCTACGCTACTCCTGCAATGGAGAATGTCGCTTTGTGGCACGAGCGTGACATCTCCCACTCCTCAACCGAGCGTTTTTGGCTGCCTGATGCCTTCGTCACAACAGACTTCATGCTTCACCGTATGAATGGTGTTATTGCCAATATGACCGTCATGCCTGAAAATATGATGAAAAACCTCAATCTCACCGGTGGACTGGTCTTTTCACAAAGGGTATTGCTCGAACTGCCAAAAGCAGGTGTCAGTCGTGAAGATGCCTACAAGATCGTACAGCGAAACGCTATGAAAGTTTGGGAAGAGATCCAGCAGGGAAAACCTACTGTCAATGAAAAAGGCGAATCGCTCTATCTTCAGTATCTGCTTGAGGACAAAGAGCTTCGTGAAAAATTAAGTGAAGAGCAGATTCGGGAGTGCTTTAACTACGACTACTACACCAAAAATGTTGACAAGATTTTTGACAGGGTTTTTAACGTATAAATCCTTCTTCAAAGGGTGCGTTGCCACCCTAAAAAATAGTAATCTTTTTTAAAAAAATCTACTTATAATTTTGCAGATGCCCAGCAGCCTTGCAATAGTAAAATAACCATATTTTTTATAAAAATATTGTTGAAAAATGATATAAAATTTCAAACACACTTAACAATAATTTGAGTAAAATCGGATAATCTTTTATCCCCTAAAAGGGGTACCCAAATGTCACTGGCATGTTGTTTTTTGCCGATAATTCAGGAGTATGTATGATTCGTGTTGTAAAGAGAAACAGTAGAGTAGAGACCTTGGATGTGGCCAAGATCCAAAAGTATACTTCAGCCGCGGTAGAGGGGCTTGCAGGGGTCAGCCAAAGTGAGCTGGAGGTCGATGCTAAACTACAGTTTCGTGACATGATCACCTCTGAGGAGATACAGACAACCCTTATCAAGACAGCGGTTGACAAGATTGATATCGACCGTCCAAACTGGACATTTGTTGCTGCCCGTCTGTTTTTGTACGATCTCTATCATAAAGTGACTGGATTTACAGGCTACAACCACCTTAGAGAGTATTTTGAAAGAGGAGAGAAGGAGGGGCGTATCGTACTGGGGCTCAAAGACAAATATGACCTCGATGACCTCAACGACTACATTAAGCCAGAGCGCGATTTGCAGTTTACTTATCTTGGTATTCGTACACTGTATGATCGCTATTTGATTAAAAATAGGCAAGGGGTACCTATTGAACTTCCTCAGCAGCTTTTTATGGCAGTGGCAATGTTCCTTGCACAAAACGAGTTCGACTGTCAGACATGGGCGAAGAAGTTCTACGATATCCTGAGCAAGTTTGAAGTGATGGCAGCGACACCGACACTCTCCAATGCCCGCACACCAAGACATCAGCTTAGCTCCTGCTACATCGGTTCTACGCCTGATAACATTGAAGGGATATTTGACGGCTACAAAGAGATGGCGTTGCTGAGTAAATTTGGCGGTGGTATTGGATGGGACTGGACACAGGTAAGAGGCATGGGTTCTTTTATTGATGGACATAAACATGCTGCAGGAGGGATTGTTCCATTCCTAAAGATTGCTAATGATATTGCTATTGCCGTCGATCAGCTTGGTACCCGCAAAGGGGCAATTGCAGTTTATATTGAGCCGTGGCATATGGATGTGAAAGATTTTCTTGATCTGAAAAAGAACTCGGGAGAGGAGCGAAGACGTGCGCACGACCTTTTCCCTGCACTCTGGATCAATGACCTTTTTATGGAACGTGTCTCCAATGATGAGATGTGGACACTTTTTGATCCGTTTGAAGTCAAAGAGTTGACACAACTGTACGGAGAGGAGTTTGAAAAACGCTATATCGAGCTTGAAAACAGTGATGATGAGATTACCAGAGAGCGCATCTCCGCAAAAGGACTTTGGAAAGAGATACTTCGTTCCTACTTTGAGACAGGAAATCCGTTCCTGACATTTAAAGATACGGCAAACCGTGCCAATCCCAATAAGCATGCGGGAATTATCAGAAGCACGAACCTCTGTACGGAGATCTTTCAGAATACAAGTCCCAACCACTACAAAATACGATTTGTTTTTGAAGATGGTACCACCAAATCGTATGAGGAGAATGAACTATTGACAGTTGACAGCGGCGTAACCAAGCCTGCCAAGAAAGTGACAGCGCTTGACAGTCTGAGTGGCAGACAGATATGGATCGTTGACAAAGAGAAGATCGATGGGGATACCGCTGTATGTAACCTTGCTTCTGTCAACCTCTCTAAGATCAATACCAAAGAGGATTTTGAGCGTGTGGTACCGGTGGCGGTGCGTATGCTCGATAATGTGATCGATCTGAACTTCTACCCGCTTGCCAAGGTCAAACGTACCAACGAGAAGTCACGCTCTATTGGGCTTGGCGTAATGGGTGAAGCACAGATGCTTGCAGAACATAAAATAGAGTGGGGAAGTCCTGAACATCTTGAAAAGATCGATGAGGTGATGGAGTCTTTCTCCTACTACACCATCGAAGCTTCTAGCAACCTCGCACTTGAAAAAGGTACCTACCCCAACTTTGAAGGCTCTGACTGGTCTAAAGGTATTCTGCCTATTGACAAGGCGAATGAAAATGCCTGTAAATTGGTTGACAGAGGCGGACTCTTTGGCTATACCCATGACTGGCAGAGACTCCGAGAGAAGGTAAAAAAAGACGGTATGCGAAACGGTTATCTCATGGCAGTGGCACCGACAAGTTCTATCTCTATCCTTACAGGTACCACGCAGGCGATAGAACCGGTCTATAAGCGTAAGTGGTTCGAGGAGAATCTTTCTGGGCTTATTCCCGTGGTTGTACCGAACCTCTCGCCGGATACCTGGCAGTACTACACCCCGGCTTACGACCTTGACCAGAATCTGCTAATCAAAGCAGGTGCCATTCGTCAAAAATGGCTCGATCAGGGACAGTCACTCAACATCTTCATCACCCTTGATAAAGCGAGCGGAAGATACCTCAATGAAATCTATATGAATGCATGGAAGTTTGGACTTAAGTCTACCTACTATTTAAGAAGCCAGTCACCTGAGAGTACAAATGATGTAGAAGACAGAAGTCAGGAGTGTGTCGGGTGCCAGTAGCACTTTTATGTGTTTTGGCTTTCATTGAAACGGATTTATAAGGTTTGATGAAAGTACAAAAATCTATCTATTTTCCCTAAAATCAAAAATAACCTATCTAGCAGGCAAAATAATCCATTTTAACCCCTTTTTTAACCTCAGGTATGGAAAAAATAAAAAAAACGGTTTATTTTGGTATCTATTTTTGGGATATTTTGTAGAATATTGCTTAATGATAATATCATATGCCTATATGTAAGTTTAACAATTTTGGAAGAGGAATATATGTTTCTCTCTTTGAAATAAGTATCTAAAAATTATAAATTCGATACTTTTCAGAGTTTAAGTATTTTCTATGTATGATGGCATATATTCAAAATTGGGGAAAAGAAGTATGCTGACACAAAATATCTATTATCAGGAAGAACGAAAATATGCAAGTGATCGGTTTCTTGCATTGATAGTACTTACCTTGCTCTCCTTTATACTTTCAGGACAAAGCAGTGGAAGTGTGGCTGAGAAGTCTGTATTGACAGGGTTTGTATTGCTTGCACTAACACTCTTCTCTATGGTGCATTACTATTTTATATCGACATACCCCTCTGCATTACTTAGTATTCGAAAAAATCTTTTAATGTTTTTGGATTTTGCGGTACTAACCTTTCTTATTATTCGATACGGAGATGTTGGGATTTTTCTCTTTCCGTTATATATCTTAATTGTTATGCGTAGCGGTCTAAGTTTTGGAATTTCATTTTTTTATTTAAGCTTACTTTTTGTCGGGATTTCTTTTTCCGCTTTGATGGCCTACTCTTCGTATTGGAAAGCACATAGTGATATTATTGCAACTTTTGCCATTACTACCTTCTTAATACCATTTTTCTATTTGCGTATCTTTACTCGTGTACATGAAGAGAATCATGAATTAACACAGACGCTTCATGAAGTGTCTTATGATGCGAATTATGATGAATTAACAGGTGTAGCAAACCGTAAACAGTATAAAGATAAAATGATGAAATTGCTTCATAATAAAACACCTTTTGCTCTTCTCTTTATTGACCTTAATAAATTTAAAGTAATTAATGATACCCATGGGCATCATGTGGGTGATGAGGTACTTAAAGAGGTTGCCAGACGGCTTTCTGAAAATATTGATAAAGATGATTTTATTGCCCGTCTTGGAGGGGATGAGTTTGTGATTATTACCACACGCAAAAAAATATATATGGAGAAGTTTATTGCTAAGCTTGAGCGTAACGTGATTGGTCGACACAAGGTAGGAAGCCTGATCGTTCCAATAGAACTGAGTATCGGTATTAGCTTTTATCCTGAAGATAACCATGGTGCGATGCTTCTGGCAAAATATGCGGATGAAGCGATGTACAGAGCGAAAAAAGATGAAGAGAGATATCACTACTTCTATCATGAAATACGTGACCAAGCAGAAGCCAAGGAGACAGAAAAATAGTTGTTGGGTCCGTACTGTCAATCCTGTGCATTGAGAATAAAAGTTGATTTTAGCTATAATAGCCCCATTTTCAGGGCACCTATAAAGTGTGTCATATTTTACACAAAAGGTTTATTTTGAGCGAAAATCTTATTGGATATATAGATGATCAGGGCAATATTATTGATACACAGAGTGCGGGAGAAAACTGTAATGCTTCTGCTATTGTATATGACAACAGTGAAGAGGCACTAAAGATCATTCGTCACTCTACGGCACACTTGATGGCACAGGCGATCAAAGAGCTCTATCCTGATGCGCAGTTCTTTGTCGGTCCTGTTGTGGATGAGGGGTTCTACTATGACTTCCGTGTGAGCGAGAAGATCGGCGAAGAGGATCTGAAGAAGATCGAAAAAAAGATGAAGGAACTCATCAAGAAAAAGTATAAGATCGAAAAGTACGAAATCTCAAAGAGTGAAGCACTTGAGAAGTTTGCCAACGACGATCTCAAGCAGGCGGTACTCAAAAATATTCCTGATGAGACAGTTTCTATCTATAAACAAGGTGACTTCGAAGATCTTTGCCGGGGACCGCATGTACCGGCATTGCGTTTTCTGAACAATTTCAAGCTTACCCGTGTGGCGGGCGCCTATCTTGGCGGTGATGAGAATGCCGAGATGCTGACCCGTATCTACGGAGTGGCGTTTGCGACCAAAGAAGCGCTCAAAGCATACATGACCATGCTTGAAGAGGCGAAGAAACGTGACCACCGCAAGATCGGTATGGAGATGGAACTCTTTATGTTCAATGAAGAGTCAGGTGCCGGTCTGCCGTTCTGGATGCCGCAGGGTGCAAAACTGCGCTACAAACTGGAGCAGATTCTTCACAAAGCACACCTCACACGCGGTTATGAGCCGGTACGTGGACCTGAAATTCTTAAAGCCGATATGTGGCGTACGTCAGGGCACTATGCCTGTTATGGCGAAAATATGTATCTGACCGAAATAGATGAACAGGAGTACGGTATTAAACCGATGAACTGTATCGGACATATTCAGATATTCAAGCAGACACAGAAGTCTTATCGCGATCTGCCACTGCGCTACTATGAATATGGTGTGGTGCACCGCCATGAGAAGTCGGGTGTGCTGCACGGGCTGCTGCGTGTACGCGAGTTTACACAGGATGATGCACATATCTTCTGTACACCGGAGCAGATCGCTTCTGAAGTACTTGATGTTGTCTCTTTTGTCGATGCGGTCATGAAACTTTTCGGGTTTGAATATACCATGGAGATCGCTACCAAGCCGGAGAAGGCCATCGGGGATGATGCGGTATGGGAGACAGCGACACAGGGACTTAAAGAGGCACTTGAGGGCAACAATCTGCCATATACCATAGACGAGGGCGGTGGCGCTTTCTATGGCCCCAAGATCGATATCAAGATCACTGATGCCATTGGGCGTAAATGGCAGTGCGGAACGATTCAGGTAGACTTTAACCTTCCTGAACGTTTTGATGTGGAGTATGTCGCTGAAGACAACAGCCGTAAACGTCCGGTGATGCTCCACCGTGCCATTTTGGGAAGTTTTGAGCGTTTCATCGGTATATTGACAGAGCACTATGCCGGAGAGTTCCCATTCTTTATCGCACCAACGCAGGTGATCTTTGTACCTATTTCCGATACCCATGCAGAGTATGCCTTTGCGCTTAAGAAAAAGCTGCGTATGGAGGGGATTGATGCAGAAGTGTACGATAAAAATGACTCTCTTAACAAGCGTATTAGAACGGCGGAAAAGAAGCGTGTACCGTATGTTGTGATCGTTGGAGATGAAGAGGTGGCGAACAATACGGTTGCCATCCGTAACCGAAGAACGCGCGAGCAGTATAATCTTACACAAGACGAATTTATGGTAGAATTAACCAAACAACTTACAGAAGGAACAATTTGAGTAGACAAAACGATAGAAACAACAGGGGAAGAAAGAAGCCTGACAGCACCATTATGAATGATGCGATCAGAGCAAGTGAACTAAGAGTGTTAGGAGATGACGGCGAGCAGTTCGGTATTATCTCCAGAGATGAGGCACTGAAGATCGCAGAAGAGAAAGGGTTGGATCTGGTGCTTGTATCGCCGGATGCAAAACCCCCTGTTGCCAAGATCATGGACTACGGCAAGCATAAATATCAGCTTGAAAAGAAGAAAAAAGAGGCAAGGAAGAATCAAAAAAAGATCGAAGTCAAAGAGGTGAAATTCTCTTGCAAGATCGCTGAAAATGATATTGCCTACAAAGTGAAGCATGCGAGAGAATTTCTTGAAAAAGGCAAGCATGTCAAATTGAGAGTATTCCTCAGAGGACGTGAAATGGCCAACCCGGAATGGGGTGTTGAGGTGCTTAACCGTGTCTGGCCGATGCTTGAAGATATTGCCCAGCTTGAGTCTCCTCCGAAACAGGAAGGGCGTTATATCAATATGTATGTAACACCACTTAAAAAATAGTATATACCTGCTTTAACAGGAGAGGTGCAAACCTCTCTACCTGCTTTTATATCAAAACCATCATTTTTTTAAGACATATTTAAATATTCATTGATAATTGATTAATCGAATAGAGATAGAATACAGATAATATTTTTTGATATATACACAGTTTGTATCACAAGGAGCGTTGATTGAAAGGATTGTATCAAATACTATTCGTATTTCTCATGATAACAGTTGTATCGCAAGCGGCTGAAAAAATACACAAAATCAAAAAAGGGGAGTCTCTTTATACAATAGCCAAGAGACACCATACAACGATAGCAGCACTGTGCAAAGCAAATGGATTGTCAACAAAAACAGTATTACGGGTAGGAAAGACGATCAAAATCCCGTCATCAGTTAAAAAACGGCAACATAAAAAGCATATAGTACATCATAGCAATAAACGTCAGGAGAAACATCTTGCGCATGCTTTAGTGCACATAAACTCCAAAAAAATTGCCAGAGTAAATATAAAAAAAGCAAAAAAATTCACACTCAATGATATCGTTTTTAGCAAAAAAACATACAAAGGAAAACTCTCCCCTATCTCCAAGCGGATTATTGAATTGGCAAAACAGAAGCTTGGGAAACGTTATGTATGGGGTGCAACAGGACAAAAAAATACATTTGACTGTTCTGGGCTTACAAGCTATGTGTGCAAGCTCAATGGTATTAAGATCCCAAGACGTGCTATACAACAGTCAAAATACGGTATTCCTGTAAAACGAAGCGAACTTCAGCCGGGAGATTTGATCTTTTTTGATACCTCCAAGCATAGAAAAGGCTATGTAAACCATGTCGGTATCTATATTGGGAATGGGAAGTTCATCCATGCAAGCTCTGCAAAGAAAAAAGTGATCATTACCAGCCTAAACAAACCTTTCTACTCACAAAGATTTAAAGGTGCAAGACGGGTTGCTTCTTTATAAGACACCCATTCAAATCATAAGTGCAATTCCACCTCAATTAAGCAGCTAATTCCTTAGCAAACGCTTCGAAAAATACTTCATGTGGCGTTCTGTAACCCAGTACTTTTCGTGGTCTGTGATTTAGCTTCTCCTGTATAGTAATGATTTCCTCCTTAGAGATTTGTGTAAAGTCTGTTTTCTTAGGCAGGTATTGTCGTATCAATCCGTTGGTATGCTCATTTAATCCTCTCTCCCAAGAGTGATAAGGATGTGCGAAATAGAAGTCTGTCTCTAATGTATCAGAAACGATCTTATGGTAGGCAAACTCCTTTCCATTATCACTGGTAATGGTTTTGAGTACAGGTTTGATAGGTCCAAGCATCTCAACCAAAGCTTTGGTGACTACATCGGCATGTTTGGAAACAACCTTCTTTATGAGGGTGAACTTTGACTTTCGATCTACGGCTGTGACCAATGCACCGATATGATCTTTGCCAATAACCGTATCGATCTCCAGATCTCCTATACGCCGTTTCTTTTCTACAACCTTGGGACGTTTATCGATCATTGTTCTATCAATAATGATACCTCTGCGCTGATAGGTGTTAGAGCGTTTATGGTACTTCTTGTTCTTGTGCCGTAGATACTTATAGAGCCTGCCTTTATTGGCTTTGTTTTTGTAGATAAACTGGTAGATGCACTCATGGGAGACAGTGTTTATCTTTTCGATCTTCATTCTTCCTGATATCTGTTCAGGCGACCATCCGGCTTTTAGTTTGTCTCGAATATAGCGTTCTATAGTTGGTGTGATTGCCGTATGCTTTAGCTTGGATTGATGCCGGTATCGTGTTTGCAGATGTGCAGTTGTATATTCATATTGACCTGTATGGGGATCCCAGTTTCTTCGGATCTCCCTGCTAATGGTTGAAGGATGCACACCGATATGCTCTGCTATCTCTTTTTGCTTATATCCTTTTTGCAATAAAGCCCAAATATGGTATCGTTTCTGTAGGATTAATTGTTTATATTTCATAGTGCTTTCCTGGATTTGTAGTGAAAAAAGGATAACCTATGATCGATTAACCCTCTCTTTCACGCTATCTTCTCAGAAATTGCACTTATTGGTTGAATTGGCGTATCTTTATTCTTAACTCTATATAATTGCATTGTAACAGGTATGATTTGTTGTACAAAAGCCTATATCGTGAAAAAATAACAATTTTGCTTCTTTTAGACATTTTTTTGAAAAAAGTAAAAAAAAAGCCTTTATTGCCCATTTTTGTGCGATTTTAAGGCATATATTTATGTTTATTTAAGATTGCTTTATGCTATAATAGTTGCATCTTAATTTTTAAAGGAAGAAGGATGACCAAAGCAGAATTCGTAGAACTGGTACAGAAAAATGGTGAGTATGAAAGCAAAGCAGCAGCTGAGAGGGCGGTCAAAGCATTTGTTGACTCAGTTACAGAAGCACTGACCAAAAAAGAGTCTGTCTCTTTGGTAGGTTTTGGAACTTTCTCTACAGCTGAAGTACCTGAAAAGTCAGGAACTGTACCTGGTACGAATAAGACATATACAAAACCAGCACACACAGCACCGAAATTTAAATTCGGTAAAACACTTAAAGATGCGGTTGCGGGCAACTAATTCTATATGATACCAGACTGTTTGACAGTCTGGATACTTCTACTATTTCTTTACTCTTTATCCTATATACTTTCTCACCTATTTAACCCTTGTTTTTTTTATTATAATTTAAATCTCCTTTTAGTGATTGGTACAGTAAAAAAGTATAAAAAATGTATGTGTAGTATGCGTGTACTTTTTTATGACACATGTTATAATGTGCTAAAAAAGAGGTATCATGAACCTACAGAAGGCTATTGGACTTGGCGTTGCCGGAAACTTTGCACACCATCTTGAACAGGCAGGTGAGCTGAAAGATTTTGAAAATGTTGTGACAGAAGCACCCGAGGCACCAAAAGGTATTTTCCCATTCTATCTTCCCGGAAGTGATGATTTTCTTGGTGTCTACTGTATTGGCACAGAGAGGTTGCAACTGCCACCTTATGAGGCAAACGCACAGGTAGAACCGGAGATTGCTGTGCTGTTTGATATTGTCTATGATGAGACAATGGCGGCAGCAGACCTTGCTGCCAGAAAATTTACGACATTTAATGATTGTACAATCCGTAAAGAGGGAGCAAAGAAGATCTCCGAAAAGAAGTCATGGGGACCAGACTCAAAAGGGATTGGTGACAAGTGGATCGAGATAGACCGTTTTGAAGAGGGAGGGGTGATGGACAGCTATCATCTTTGTTCATTTGTAAGACGTGACGGGGTGCTTCACGCCTATGGGGTTGATGCTCCGCTGCTTGGTTACAGCTACTTTTATGAAAAGCTAAAACGGTGGCTGATCGAGAAGATGAATAAACAGAAAGATTTTGGACCGTTGGAGGATATCGCTACGCATCTGAAAAGGTGCGGATATCCCAAACAGGCACTTATAAGTATAGGTGCAACAGCCTATGCCAAGTTTGGTGAATCACACTATCTGCAAAGCGGTGATGAAATCTATGTGATCGCGTATGATGCGAACAAAGAAGAGGGAACGCTTGAACCCTCTCCAAGTAAAGTGATCTTACACCAAGAGGTGAAGTGATTAGCCTCATAAGTAAAGGTGCTCTTAAAGGAAAATAGTGATGGTTTATCCTTTAAACCAGCCTTTTATCCTGTCAAATGCCGATTCAAAGGTGCTTTTGTGTGGATGGCTCTCTACGCCGTAGCTCTCCTGAAGCTTTTCAAGCAGTTGGCGTTGTTCATCATTGATCTTTTTAGGAAGTACCATCTTGATCTGTGCAATGAGCCGTCCTTTACGCCCACTGTGTACATCGGCGATCCCCTCTCCCTCAAAGACAAACTGTTCACGGTCTTTGGTACCCTGTTTGAGTTCAAGCTTAAGCTCCCCTTTGAGGGCAGGGATGGTAATGGTCTCTCCAAGGATCGCCTGGGTGAAGAAGACTGGTACTTCAATATAGACATCATTCCCGTTTCTGACAAAGTGCTCATCCTCTTCGACATAGAAAACAAGGTAGAGATCGCCACGCTGTCCATTCTTGGCTTCGTTACCGTAACCTTGTGCACGGAGTCTGTTGCCGCTGTCAACCCCTGCCGGGATCTTGATAGTGACAGTATCCTCTTTAGTCTCATACCCTTTGCCGTGACATGATGGGCACTTCTGTTCGATCTTTTTACCGACTCCATGACACTTTGGACACTCCTGTGTAAAGGTCATGAAGCCTTGACGCATCATCACCTGCCCCTGCCCTCCACAGTAGTCACAAGTGCTTAGCTTGCCGTCTTTTGCACCTGTACCCTCACAGTCGCGGCAGTAGGTTTTGTAGGTGATATCGATCTTCTTTTCGCAGCCAAAGACTGCCTCATTGAATTTCAAAGGCAGTTCCATTTCAAGGTCGAGTGCATATTTTTGGCTGGGATCACGTCTGCTGTGTCCAAATCCGCCGCCAAATCCACTACTTCCTCCGAACATGGAGTTGAAGATATCCATAATGTCATCCATACTTGCATTGCCAAATCCGCCACCGGCTCCCTGACCCTGAAGTCCCTCTTTGCCGTATCGGTCATAGATGGCACGTTTTTCATCGTCACTGAGCACCTGATAGGCTTCGTTGATCAGTTTGAACTTCTCTTCAGCTTCCTTATCGTCAGGGTTTCTGTCCGGATGGTACTTCAGTGCCAGTTTCCGGTAGGCTTTTTTCAGTTCGGCACCGCTACAGTCCCTGCTTACTTCAAGTATTTCATAGTAGTCCATTTCTGTCATTGCCGAGCTCCTGTTAATCACAAAATATTGGGCGAATTCTACCATAATTTCGTTATAATGGCGAATTAAAAAAAGGTGGACAACGATGGTCGTACATATTGTACTTTTCAAGTTCAAAGAAGAACATAAACAGGCGAATATGATACAGGCAAAGCAGATGCTTGAAAACCTGATGGGAGGGGTACCGTCACTTCGCAGTATCGATGTGGGAATGAACTTTTCCAAAGAAGAGCGAGCGATGGATATGAGTATTGTCACGACATTTGAGAGCAAAGAGGGACTGGAAGCCTATGCTGTGCATCCTGAGCACCTTAAAGTGGTTGACTTCATTAAAGGGGTTGTGGAGTATTCCAAAGTTGTTGACTACGAAAAGCAAGATGTGTGATAAAATTAGAAATACTGCATCTCTCGTTCTCATTAGAGATGATGGGAACGAGGGTATTTCATTCTTAACTAAAAAAGAATATCAATGAAGCAACACAAAATAGAAGCCTTTGAAAATCTTGTTGAAGCGTTTGGCTCTCTGCCTTCCATAGGTAAAAAGACAGCCGTGCGTCTTGCCTATCATGCTGTGATGGAGGATGGGTTTGGTGCGCTTAAACTTGCCCATGCTATTGAGCATGCGGTGGGGAGTATCCAAAAGTGCAGCAAGTGTCACAACATGAGTGAGGATGAGCTGTGCAGTATCTGTTCTGATCCTTACCGTGACACCTCCAAGCTCTGTATTGTGCAGAGTGCCAAAGATATTTTGACCATTGAAGAGAGCGGACAGTTTGACGGTATCTACTATGTTGTTTCCCAGATACAGGATCTGGATGAGTCCCATCTCTTTTATGCTGTTGAGGGGGTAGAGGAGATCATCTTTGCCTTTCCGCCAAGTATCGCGACCGATACGATGATCCTTTACATTGAGGATAAGCTCTCCCGACTGCCTTTGACATTTACAAAAATCGCACAGGGGGTACCAACGGGGGTGGAGCTTGAAAATATTGACATTATGTCGCTTTCGCGTGCCCTTGAAGCACGGGTCAAGGTGTAACTTCTCAATCTATTTTGACTTCAAACCCTATTACTGTAATATCATCACTCTGCTCCTCTTCTTTTCTATACATGTTTAAATGGTGGAGCAAAGTCTCTTTTTGCTTGGCAAATGGCAGACGATGTATCTTTTCAAGCAGCTGTATAAAGCGTCTTTTCCCCATTGGGTATCCTTTGGTACCGCCATTTTGGTCAAGATAGCCGTCTGTTGTGATATAAAACTGCATATCTTTTTTCAGTGTGATCTGTGTCTGTTTGAAAGTATGGTTCAGATTGGCATTGGCGTAACCCAGTGAGTGTCGGTCGGCATGAACTGTTGTGACCTTTTCCCCATCTACATAAAAAAGCGGTATTTTGGCACCTGCATAGGTCAGTATTTTTTGATGAGAATCGATATGTATCACTGCTGCATCGAAGCCGATATCAGAGGCAGTGCGGCTTTGGCGGATGAGGGTGGCAAAATCTCTGTTCATGCGCCCGAGCATAGCTGCGGGGGTGTAGTGCTTTTTGGCAAGTTTTGAAAGCATCTGCTCCTTGACTGCCTGTACCAGCATGGTTACAAAAGCACCGGAAACCCCATGTCCGGTACAGTCAATGACAAACAGCAGCGATTCTCTTTCAGAAAGTTTGTGAAAGAAGTAGATATCCCCTCCAACGGTATCTTTGGGCTGCCACAGAATGAAAAAATCTTCAAAACAGCACTGCATCTCTTTTTCGGAAGGCAAGAGGGCATTTTGGATAAATGAGGCATAGTTGATATTGTCCTGCATTTTGCGGTTTGTTGCCTGAAGGGAACAGGTTCGTTCGGCTACAGTATGTTCGAGATTTTTATTGAACTCTTGCAGTTGTGCCGTTTTCTTGGCAACAAGCTCTTTTAGTTTTCTGTTGACTATAAAGAAAACTGCAATGATACCCAAAGCAAAGCCACCAATCATCAGGAGCAGTTGCCAGTCGATCTCTTTTCGTATTTTGACACTGGTCCATTTTCTGTAGATCGTATGATACTCTTGGGGTGTGATCTTTGCAAGCCCCTGATCGAGTACAGAGAGGAGTGCAGGGTCAAGGTGCTTTGCAAGTGCAATTTTGAGTGAAAACTCATGATTGAAACGTTTATAGATGCGGTACTGATCAAATCCGAGTGCATTGATATAATAGGTAGCAGTTACACCATTGATGGCAAAAAAGTCTATCTCCCTGTGCTTTAAGGCATCAAATCCCGCTTCGGTCTTTTCAAGCAGGGTAAATTGGCTGTGAGGATACTGCTGACGTATCCATTTTCCCAGTGTTGAGCCTTTGACAATACCGATAGTGTGCTCAGCAATCTCTTTGTCTCCAAGAAGAGGTGTCTCTTTTTGGGCAACTAGTACGGCAGGGTATTGGTAGATGGGGTGGGTGGTAAAGTTGAGGAAAGCGGCATTCTTTTTTGAGTAGGGGATGGCACTGACCATCTCTGCTTCTTTGGATTTAATCTTTGCAATGGACTGCTGCCAATTTTCTGTATGAAGCGGAGTAAAGAGCAGCCCGGTTTTTTTTGAGAGCAGGGCAAGCACATCGGCGATGATACCCATGTGGGTATGGGTGGCTTTGTCCTGATACTCAAACGGTTTCCAGTCAGGATCATAGACATAGATAAGTTTTGTTTTGGAAAGAAAGCAGGTATTTTTGTAAAAGCGCAGGGTTTCGTCAAATATCCAGTTTTTTTCTATCTTTTCAAGAGATGCAAGACTGAGTTTACAAAAGCCCTGGTCAAAGATTTTTACATGTTCTGGTAATGCGGAAATAGCGCAGACATCTGAGACAGTACTGTAGGTGTAAGTCTGTTTGATAAAGTGGTTGACGTGGTTTTGGATGGCGTAGTAGGCAATGGCAATGGCATCATCGTAAATGGTATCTACCTCTTTTGCCATAAGCGCATCTATCAGTGCTTTGTATGTGTCATAAGAGTGTACCTTGGCTTTGGGGAAACGGTGTGTGATGTCCTCTTTGTAATCTTCTCCAATAATACCAATCGCTTTTGGCTTCCCTGAAAATGTTTTACGTGTAAAGAGTGCGGTTTTGGTTTTGTAAAAAGGTTTGCTTGCGTGCATCCATGCATCGTAAGGATCGGTACCAAGAAAAAAGTCTACTTTTTGGTTTTTTGCAAGATCGAGGGCATCATCCCAGCTTTTCGCCTGCACAAAAGTGAGTGTGTGTCCGTTTTTTTGAGCCCACAGTTTCCAGATATCAATAAAGAGTCCGTAAGGTTTGTTGTCCTGACTATAGGAAAACGGAGCATAGTCAGGATCATAGGAGACTGTATAGGAGGCTGCCTGTAGAGAGGAGAAGATAAGAACAAGGCAGAGGAGAATACGTTTGTAAAGGTGTTTCATGGTCTATACAAAGAGGGTGGCACAGAGTTTGAAATGAATCTCTCCCTTTTCATTTTCCTGAAAAAGGGATGCGATACGATCGGCTTTTTTTGCTATTTCCAAAAAACCGAGTCCACCCCCTTTTTCATGGGTGTCTGTCCCATGTTTACGAGCCTCTTTATAGAGTGCTTTAATCTCCTCCTTACCGGCTGATGCTAAATGCGTAAGTCTCTCTTCAAGCATATCTCGCTCTTTATGAGAGACAACATTTTGGCTACAGATAATATAACGGTCTGGTTGTCTGATAACATATATGAGCCCTTTGGAATCGTGGGGATGCTGTTTTGCATAATGCATCATATTTTGGGAAAGTTCAATGAAAATAACAAAAATTTTATTGGCAATACCTATAGGCATATCGGCTTCTTCACTCTCTTTTTCAAGCGCTTCGGTCATACCTGCAATAAGAGGCTGTGTAAAAAGACCGCCGTATGCTAAGAAGATAATTCCATCCTCTTCGAGGATTGCGCTTAAGTTACTGATGGTGATCATGGGTATCCTTTAAAGAAAATGTAAATTTTGCACCGTTTTTGGTATTTTCGACATAGAGCCTTCCGTTGTGTTTTAAAGCAATTTGCTGAGAAAGATAAAGCCCCACACCGCTTCCTCCCTGTTTTTCCTTAGTGGTAACGTGCATATCAAAGATCTTTTCTATGACTTCATGAGGAATACCGCCGGCATTGTCTTCTACTTCAATTGAGTCTGTTTTAGCATCTATGGTAATTGTAATATGTCGAGGCATGATGCCGTTTTGTTCAAAGGCATCTTTTGCGTTGCTTATAAGGTTTAGTATAATGTGTTTGAATTCGTTTGAATTGCCTGTAAGGGTAAAATCCTCTCTAAGATGCAGGGTAGTCTCAATAGAGTGTTTGTACAGATCGTCACGGATAAGCTCAAGTATGCTGTCTACGGCAGACTTGACTGAAAAAGTGATTGCATTCTCAATAGGTCTGAAAAAACTTCTGAAGTTGTCAAGGGTTTCAGACATGTGTTGAATTTGTTGTGAAATGTTCTCATAGAAGTCTGTAACAGTGCTCAAAGACACACATGGGTGTTTCTGTACATCATTTAATAGCAGATAGGAGCGCATGGAGATGAGGTTGAGTGGCTGTTTCCACTGATGCGCAACTGCATCTATCATCTCTGCAATAGCGGCAAGCCGAGACTGTTCAATAAGAAGGTTCTCCTGCTCTTTTCTTTTTTGAAGCTCCTCTTCTACTTTTTTTTCAAGATGGTTTTTGTAAGCATCCAACTCTTCATTTAGGCGTACAATAGCCATCTGCTGTCTATCAGACTGGGTAATGATTCGGTTGATACGTTTATTATTTTTTTGAGCCAAGGCAATAATCTCTTGAAGCTCTTTAGCAACTATATGACAGGAAGGATCATCTATATTGCTGACATGTGCATAAAGCGATTGTAGTTTTTCAATATAAGACATCATGTTTCCGTAACGGTTTTAGCAACAAGATGGAAAGAGAGATCCTCAAAATCTTCCATAAATTCTTCTCCCGCTTCCAAAGCACTCTCATTCTCTTCATCATAAACCCAGTTTATTGTAAGTTTAGTCATATCGCTGTTGGCTTCGAGAAAATCGAAAAGGTCATAGAAAAATTTGGAACTGCTTGAGTTGAAGTAGATGATCTCCATGGTTAGTGTAGTTTGTTCTTTGGGATTTTTAAAGTAGTTTTTAAGCCACTCCATTACAGGTGTGTAAAATTCAAAAGTATTTTCGGGATATGATTTACCTCGAATATCAATAGTACCGGTATTGGCATCCATTATGATAGAAGGTGTATATTTGCTGGCTTCGATCGTGAGTGTTTCCATAAGTATAGTCCAAATTTTGCTCAAAAGTTGAAGTATTATAACACAGTTCCATCGGGGAACTGTTTAACTTAATGTATGATTGTGTAGTTTAAGAGTTTTCATTAATATAGCGCTGTACAAAATCCCTTACCTCTTTATAGACAAAAGAGTCTTTGTATCCATCTATTTTTCCACCGCTTGCATTGGGGTGTCCTCCGCCGTTTCCTATCTGTGCAGCCATTTGTGAGACATCAAGCTTGTTGTTGCTCCGGAGTGAAAAGTTGCCCCTGAAGTTGACATCCATGTAGAAGTCGTAATCGGGATTGTTAACAAGGAACGTGTTCCCGATAATAGAGGTGTTGCCGACGTTGTAGCCGAGAATGCCTTTGTAATCTTTATAGTGAATGGTCAAACGCTGTTTCTCTTTGGTGAGTAGATCGGTAACATAATAGGCGACAAGATTGTCTTTGGTATTATTTTCTCCTTTGTTAAAAAATGCCTTTTTGATCTGGTGGAGGTCATCATCAAGCAAAATAGGTGCGTCCTGTTTGTCTATGCGTGTTTTTGCCGCTTCGATCATAGCAAGTTTGAATGCTCTATCCTCATCGGGAAAGAGGATACGGTTGATCTCTCTGGCACCAGAGATCATGCCAAGCATCACCTTGCCGTACTCAAAGTAGGAATCCTGCTCTCTCCAAATATCAATGGCATTGATAGCTTTAACGATGTTGGCATATTCATTTGTGGTATCAAAAACATAATGCTGCTGTAGCCAGTCATAGGTGATGAGGGTGGCACAGCGGGAGGTGTCGAGTTTATACCAAGCAAACCGCTCTGCTGCATTGGCACCGGTAGCATGGTGGTCAAGCAACTGGAGTTTGGCACCGATGCGGACAGCCTCTTTTTCGATCCAGTTTCCCTCTTTTGTCGTCAGGTTCAAATCGGTTATGAGAATGAGACGCTCTATATCGTTTCCCTGAAGGAAGATATCCTGTTCTATCTGTGCGATCATCTCTTCAAGACGTGCTGTTACTTCCGGTCCATAGTTGGCATTGTAGCATGAAACATGTTCAAAGCATTTTGTAGTAAGGTACTGACATCCGTAACCGTCAAGATCGATGTGGGAGAGGTGGTAAAGATAAGGTTGTTTTATCATAATATATCACTTAGCATTAAACCGTTGAGAAAGTCATCTATTTTCGTCTGGAAATTAGCAAGAAAAGGGGAGATAGCACACGTACCGATTGCGCCGTTTGGACAGGTGTGTGAGTAGCTTGCACAGTCAAAGACAGCAGGTGCCTTTCCTTCTGCAGCAAGAATAATACTGCGTACGGTAATATTTTCAATTTCTCTTGCAAGGACAAATCCACCGTGTGCGCCTTTTCGAGATTCGAGGATACCCTCTTTTGCCAGACTCTGCAATATCTTTGCCAAAAAACTTTTGGGAATGCTTAGTTCGTTGGCAAGCTGTTCCGCACCGATGGGTTTGTCCGATTTTCGGATGGTATCAAGCGATAACAGTGCATATTCACTTGCGCGTGTCAATAACATATGGTACACCTTTTGATTAATTAGGAGTATTTTACTCTAAAATATATTATAGTAAGGTTTGCTTTGTATCTAAGTGGCGTAAAAGGTTATTATGCTATGATTTCGGACTCATTTTTAAAAAGTGGGAATTCACTATACCAATCAGGAGGTCATTATGGCTTTGGATCAGGCGAAAAAAGCAGAAATTATTGCTAAATACGCAAGAGGCGAAAACGATACAGGTTCAACAGAAGTACAGGTTGCTCTACTTACAGAGAGAATCAAATACCTGACTGAGCACCTTAAAACAAACAAAAAAGACCACTCTTCAAGACTCGGTCTTCTTAAACTTGTCGGTCAGAGAAGAAGACTGATGCGTTACCTTAAAAAAGTTGATTTTGAAAGATGGACAAAGATCAAAGCTGATCTTGGTATCCGTAACTAATCTCTTTTTGAAAAAAAAGGTCAGGCATTTTGTGCTTGACATACTGCACTTTTTAATTCCTATTTCTTTATTATTCATCTATAAGATACCGTATCCTTACAACGTTATACTTTCTATACCTAATACACTCTTACAATACTTGAGCATAAAAGATATTCTTAATGACAATGCACTGTATAAAAATGCTATGTTTAATAAAGTTTAGTCATTAACACTAAACTTTATTAAACAAGATATATCACCAAGCCTTGACAAATTATCACTCAATGTTGTATAATACTTCCAATGCATTTGGAGACGGGTGCAAAGTTTTAGGAAATAAAGGAGGTCTGTATGAGCAAAGAGACAGAAAAAGATCTTGAACAGACTCAAAATGAAGAGACGGTCGAGGAGACTGAAACTTCCGAAAATGAAGAAGGCAGCCAAATGAGTGAGCTGGAAGTGGCAAAAGCGGAAGCGGCTGAGTACAAAGATAAGTATATCAGAGCGCATGCCGATTTTGAAAATGCCAAAAAACGTCTGGAGAAAGATAAAGCCAATGCCGTTGCCTATGCCAACGAGAGTTTTGCCAAAGACATTTTGGCAGTGATCGACTCTTTCGAACAGGCACTTGCGTCCATTGAAGGTGCCAGTGAAGAGAACAGCGGTGAAGTGCTGGAGAAGATGAAAGAGGGTGTCAAGCTGACCTATGAGCAGCTCAAAAAGGTGCTTGAAAAAAATCACATCAAAGAGATCGTATGTGACAAAGCATTTGACCCTGAAGTCCATCAGGCGATCATGCAGGTTGAGAGCGATGAGCATGAGAGCGGCGATATTGTACAGGTGATGCAGAAAGGCTACACCATCAAAGACCGCGTGCTTAGACCGGCTATGGTGAGCACCGCTAAGTAGAGGTGAGTGAACCTCACCTCTATAGGTGCGAAACCGGAGCGTGGAGGAAAGCGACCGCGTAGGCTGGAGAGCACCGCTAAGTAAATTAAACTTAACAAAACTTGATAAAAAATGACTCAATGCAACTAAAGTAGCATTGTATTCGAGAGAAAATTGAGTACAATACACTCAGATAAAAAAATATAACCTAAAGGATGAGCAATGGGAAAAGTATTAGGAATTGACCTTGGAACAACAAACTCTGCAATGGCAGTGTATACAAACGGTGAAGCGGCGATCATCGCCAACAAAGAGGGGAAAAACACTACCCCGTCTGTAGTGGCATTTACAGATAAAGGGGAAGTACTGGTAGGTGAACCGGCAAAAAGACAGGCAGTTACCAACCCTGAAAAGACCATCTATTCCATTAAAAGAATTATGGGATTGATGTGTAACGAGACCAAAGCCGATGAGGCAAAAGAGCGACTGCCTTACCACATCATCGACAGAAACGGTGCGTGTGCCATTGAAGTATCAGGTAAAACCTATACGCCGCAGGAGATCTCTGCAAAAGTACTGATGAAGATGAAAGAAGATGCCGAAGCGTATCTTGGCGAAACTGTAACCGATGCGGTTATTACAGTACCGGCATACTTCAACGATGCACAGCGTAAAGCGACCAAAGAGGCTGGTACGATCGCGGGGCTGAATGTACTGCGTATTATCAACGAACCTACCTCTGCGGCACTGGCGTACGGACTGGACAAAAAAGATGCTGAACAGATCGTGGTTTATGACCTTGGTGGAGGTACATTCGACGTTACGGCACTTGAGACAGGTGACGGTGTTGTTGAAGTACTGGCAACAGGCGGTGATGCATTCCTTGGTGGGGATGACTTTGACAACCGTATCATTGATTATGTTGCTGAAGAGTTTAAAGCAGAAACCGGTATTGATATCAAAGCAGATGTCATGGCGCTTCAGCGTGTTAAGGATGCGGCTGAAACAGCAAAAAAAGAGCTCTCTTCTGCAACTGAGACAGAGATCAACCTGCCGTTCATTACTGCAGATGCAAGCGGACCAAAACACCTGGTAACCAAAATTACCAGAGCGAAGTTCGAGTCTTTGATTGCCGATTTGGTTGACAGTACCATTACAACCATCGAATCTGTACTTAAAGATGCAGGTTTGAGCAAGAACGATGTCAAAGAGGTCGTTATGGTCGGTGGATCTACCCGTGTACCACTGGTACAGGAGAAGGTCAAAGCATACTTTGGTAAAGAGCTGAATAAGTCGGTCAACCCTGATGAAGTCGTTGCCATCGGTGCGGCAATTCAGGGGGGTGTTTTGGCAGGAGATGTAAAAGACGTACTCTTGCTGGATGTTACTCCACTTAGCCTTGGTATTGAGACACTTGGCGGTGTGATGACCAAAGTGATCGAGAAGGGTACGACTATCCCTGCGAAGAAATCACAGATCTTCTCAACAGCAGAAGATAATCAACCTGCGGTAAGCATTCACGTACTTCAAGGTGAGCGTGAGTTTGCCAAAGACAACAAATCACTCGGTATGTTCGAACTTCAGGGGATTCCACCTGCACCAAGAGGGGTACCTCAAATCGAGGTAACCTTCGATATCGATGCCAACGGTATCCTGACAGTATCTGCTGTAGATAAAGGTACAGGCAAATCTCAGGAGATCAAGATCACCGGTTCGTCAGGATTGAGTGAAGAAGAGATCGAAAAGATGGTTCAAGATGCAGAAGCGCACAAAGCTGAAGATGAGAAGCGTAAAGCAGTTGTTGAAGCGAAAAACCAAGCTGATGCACTGATCCATCAGACAAGAAAGTCACTTGATGAGCTTGGTGACAGTTTCGATGCAAGTGAAAAAGCGAACATCGAAGCGGCTATTGCAGACCTTGAGAGTGTGCTTAAAGATGACAATGCAACCAAAGAGCAGATCGATGAAAAGGTCAAAGCACTTACTGAGAAGTCACACAAACTGGCTGAAGCGGTTTACGCCAAAGAGCAGGGCGGACAGCAAGGTGCAGCTGGCAGTGACGCAGGCAAGAAAGCAGACGATGACGATGTTATCGACGCAGAGGTTGAGTAAACCTCTGCAAAATGCGACCAGTCGCATGGGCACTCCAGCCCAAATAAGTTATATTACTTCCTCCAAAGCCCGGTTCCCCAAAGGGGGATCGGGCCTTTTTTATGCCTCTATTTGACACAGGCGTATGTGAGCATATACCACTCTTTCTTTTTTACTATACAAAAAGCGATCAGAAGTCAAACGGATGGAACACCATGACCCAGAAATTGACACCCTCATCACTGGCAGCGATGTCCAGACGTACGGGTACCTGTGCTGCCATAGCCCGAAGGCTGATACCTGCATCATATTTCATATCTGAAAGCAGATCGAAGTTATAGCTCTCATGGACACGACCCGCTTCCACAAAGCCAACTACCTGAAGCCAGTCGATAGCAACAGGAATATAGTCGCTTTTTCTAAACGGATTCCATTTTAGTACAGCACGATATTCAGCAGTACCGTACACCACCGCTTTGTCTGAGAAACGGTTGGTATTGTACCCTCTCATACGGAAGATGCCTCCGAGTCTGGCTCCCTCCCATGGTGGTGGTCTGTGTGCATCAATGTTATTGTCAATTTGTCCGTTTCGATCCCATGAGAAAGAGTAGCCTGTCCAGAAGCTCATTGCCAACACATTTTGTTGTGTGAAGGTGAAGGTAGGAAGGTTGATATAGTGGTTGTATTTGAACTCCAGAAAATCCCATGACTGTTTGGCATCACGCCAGCCGAAATCTTTGGAGTATTGAAGGCGGAACTGGTAGCCACGTGACGGGTTGAGATCATAGTCGGTATTGTCGTGTTCAACAAAAAAACGCACTCCGTTGGTATTCCACTCTTTTAATCCGTTGGTAGAACGAGGAGCTCCGGCAAGATTGTTGTCGAAGGTATAGTGCTCATAAAAACCGGTAACTCCCAATGCTGTACGTCCTGTGACAAAGGGTATTCCCCCTCCATAATTCTCTCTGCCCACAGCAAATCCATGTTTGAGGGTATAAAGTCCTTCCGGATTGTCCAATCCGTCACCCAAAGAAAGCACATATTTGAGTGTTGCGTAGATGAAATCATTGTCTCCACTCGATTCTATATACTGTTCCTCTTTAGAGTCGTTAGTATGATTGTATAGATAGTATCTGGCTTTTGGAAAATAGCTTTTTAAACCGCTTATAGAGAGAAGTACTCTGTTTGTACCCGGAATTTTATAGTCAAACAGACCAAGAAAACCACCGGAAAAATTTGCTGTATCTGGGGTTCCATTGGTAATAATATCTTGTTTGCTTCCATAAAAAAGGGTTGCTACAGAGATGGTTTGTGGCTGAAACACGCCTCGTTTAATAGCAGCTGCACCACCAGCGAAACCGATAGAGTCAGAGGAGAAAATATAGGGAATATAAGCGGTATCTTTGCTTGAGGGAAAGAGTGTCCGTATAGACAGATTATGATCTTTAGGGAGGCTCTGTGCCCACAGTAGATGAGTCGTAAGCAGAGGAATTGCCAGAATTGATATTCGTTGTTGTTTTTTCTTTTGCATAAAGCTATTATAGGTTAGAATATATTATAACAGAATGAATACAATTAAAGGAGCGGTGTATGAAAGCCCAAACGTGCAATACACTCGAAGAGGCAAGGAAAAAGATTGATGAGGTAGATGCGGAGATCATTAAACTGATCGCCAAACGAAACGACTACATCAAGCAGATCGCACATTTTAAGACGAGTGTGGATGAAGTAAAAGCCCAAGAGCGTATTAACGATGTCATCTCACGGGCACGGCAGCAGGCAATCGATCTGGGGCTCTCTCCCAATCTTATCAACGATCTTTACGTACGTATGATAGACGGGATGGTAGAGAGTGAGATTGCAGAGTTCCAAAACGCAAAAGGAAGGTAGGCTATTAGTTTACATAAGGGCACCTCTAATAACCCCATATGCCTATAATGGGGTTTGCAGATGTAAGATTTTGCAAGAGGTTTTTAAGTCCTAGCCAAAGCTAACAAGTTCTCTTTTTGATCTTTACATCAAAACCTGAAACTTTCATACTTTAAAGGTCTGAACTTAGAAAGTTCGCTATGGTTTTGAAGATGTAGTGCCTTAAGACCTGCTGCACTGACTCTTTTGACACCGAGTATGAGCGTAAGGGTATCTCCCTTTTGTAGTTGTACCGGATAGTGCAGCCTCTTTTTACCGTAAATGAGGGAGTCTTTCAGTGTTTCGGTCGCTTCCCACGGCAGGGTCTCTTTGCCGTCCTTGCCGAATATTCGTGTAAATACGGCGGATGGAAGTACTATCTCTTTACCGTTGCGCTCAATGCTGACTTTCAGTACCCCTTCACGATAAGCCTGTCCAAAAAGTGCATGGTTGGCATGGTTGACAATGCTGATATCAAATCCGTCAGCAGTACGGCTGATGTTGAAGTCGATGTATTTTCCCAATGCTTCGGTCATGTTGTGGATGCCGGCAATGCCGTGGTAGGCATGGGTTTTCGTCTCTTTGAGTGTCACTTTCGTTCCGGGGATCTGAGGCATATGGCAGCTGATGCAGGTCTCTTTGTCTTTCTTGTCAATGTATGCGTCAAGCATCACAAGATCAAATCCGTGTCCGTTGTCAGTGTGTGCATGGCACCCCATACAGACATTGCCGTTGTAGTAGTTCTCGTTATTGTAGTTGATCTTGTGGTATGGGGAGTTGGCTACAGATTTGCTGAGCCCAAACCATGAGGTATGGGTTTGGAAGTGGGCAACACCGGAGCCCTTTTTTGGTACTTCTGCGGTAAAGAATTCGCGTGTTTTGCCAGTGGTGATGTTGGTGTTGGCGGCGTCATTTTCCTGAATACGCTCTATGGTGTGACAGTACACACAGGAGATCGGTTCCTCTTTTTGGATACTGTTTTTCGTAAGCATACCTTTTTTCAGTGCATTGCTATCTGAGGGGGTGTGGCATTTTGCACAGGAGTATCCTTTTTTCTCTTTTGGCATCAGCTTCCACCATGTGGCATGAACGGGATCGTTGAATACCGATGCCTTTCTGTGTGCAGAGTCGTAGTATTCACTGAAAATTGTTGGATGACACTGTTTGCAGACACTGTTCTGCACGGTAGCGGCAGAGAGTATAACCGTGAGCATCAAGAGAAGAAAGAGGTGTTTTTTCATTATTTTTCCTATGATATAGAGGTGCCCATATTATAGTGGTTGTAGATAAAAAGTAAAAACAGGATTTGAATAGATATACTCTCTTTTGAATGAAAATCTAAGAGAAAAACGATTACAATCGAATCAAATATCTATGTTTCAAGCGGCAAAAGAGGATTGATTTGCACATTTTACGGGAGGTATGATGAAGAAGATGATTGTAGCGCTAGTAGTGTTTGCTTTGGGTGTACAGACACTTGAAGCCAAAGCGAATGTCAAAGTGGAACAGGCGGTCAAGGGCAGTTTTCCCAATGTGGACAGCATTGAGCCAAAACAGCTTACTTTGACCGAAACAAAACTTGAAACGGTGCAAAAAGCTGCCAAAGCTAAGCTTGGGACAAAGGTCTACCGCTACTACCTTTTCAAACATACCGATAAAACGGTCGGTTATGGTGTGCTTATTGCCCGAAAGGTGCGTACGAAGAAAGCGACGGTACTCTACGCCTTTACCCCTGAGGGTACACTAAAATTTGCCGAGATCATGGTGTTTGGCGAACCGCCCGAGTATACTCCAAACGATAGCTGGATGGGACAGTTCAGGCAGAAGTCTGTAACTGCACCGCTAAAGATGGGAAGTGATGTGTCTGCCATAAGCGGTGCGACACTCTCTGCACGCAGCATCACCGACGGTGCACGTGTGGCAAGAGCTATTTTTCAGTACGTTATCAAGCCGTGAGATCATGAAGTTTCTTGCCTCAAAAGATACCGCCCCCACACCGCTGCTGCGGCAGTTGATGATGGCAGTAACTGTGGCGATACTGCTCTACCTGCTGTTGGATATAGTCCTGCACAGCTATCTGATAGGGTTGAGCCCTCAGGCGGCTGCGCAGACGCTTTACGGCAACGAAGAGGCGTTTATTGAGCCGATACTTTTCGAGACACTGCTGCTGCAGGTACATATCGACCTTTTTATGGCACTTGTTGCGCTGTTGATACTTGTTGCTGTCTATCTGCGTATGAAACATAAAGAGAAAGTCCGTAAAACCATGCTGCACAGCCTCTTTCTTGCCGCACTGGCGGCACCGCTTCTGTTGATCGCTGCCTATTTTGGCGGCAGTTTCTGGCTTTACGGTTGGGTAGGTGCCTTTTTCATCTGGCACCTGCTTGCACTTTTTGTGGGAACAGTCGTACTCAAAAGGCTGTTTATGTCATGAAACGCTACCCACGCTACCGCATCCCAATCGGCTATATGCTGCTTTTTTCGTTTTTCATTTTGGCAAGTGGCGTTTGGCTCTTTTTGCTGCCGCAGGGGCTTGCTAAGACGGGGAGTTTTTCTGAAACACTCATGCAGCTTGGTAAATCTCCCGCAGCCAAAAGCTGGCAGCAGTTTGTTGAGATCGCAGCGCCGCACCTCTTTGCCATGGGCACACTTATTTTCATTGTTGCACACTTTTTACTCTTTAGTACCAACATCTTGCGGCACGTTTCGATGCGTCTTATGCTATGGCTTTACATCGCAATGCTTGTGGACATTTTTGCCTACGCACTTATTATCGCCGATATTGTGACAAGCGGGTGGATAAAGTTGGCAGCATTGACACTTTTTGTACTACTCTTTTTGCTTCTGCTTGGTGCTGTGGTTATTTCACTCTTTCCATAAACCAACAGCCAATATACCAATCATTATCGCTTTATCGGTTTTTCCAGATACCACGCTATATCTACCAGTTTATTCCAGTTACCGTCAATGACTTTTCCATTTGGTTCGACAAGAATATAGCCGATTTTGGGATGGCGTTTTAAAAATGCAAGGGCTGTGGCTTTTGGCATGACAGAAACAGCGGTAGCGTATGCATCGATGGTAGTATTGTTCGCATCGGTAAAGAGGGTAACGGAGACAAACGCTTTTGCCTGCATGGCGCTTTTAGGGTTGATGAGATGGTGTTCGCTCTTTCGTGTCGCATAGCGTCGGTAGGTACCGGAAGTGGAGATAGACAGGTTGGCGATCTTGCTCCTTGCTTTGGCAAAAATCCTCTCCTTAAAAGGCGACTGTATGCCTATGGTACACTTCCCGATACACCGGATGTCACCACTTAGTGCAACAATGGCACGGGTTATATTGTGTTCACGCAAAAATCCGGCGGCTTTATCGACAGCATAGCCTTTTCCCATACCGCCAAGATCGATGACAATATCCTTGTCACTTTGCACGGTTGTACCGTCAATATGGATACCTTCGATATTGCGTTTTGCATGTTGCAGTGCACTTGGGCTGGGTGATGCGGGGTGTGCTTCGCCAAAATGGTAGAGCGATTTGGTGATGGAGCCTATGGTTACATCGAAGTAGCCGTCTGTCTGCCGGTAGTAGTCCACAGCCATGGCGAGTGCCTTGGAAAGTACGGGATCATCGAGAGGTCCATGTGTATGGTTGAGCCGATAGAGCGATGCGTTTTTATCAAACGTAGAGAGTGCATGCTCGATGGCGGCAATACGTTCAAAGGTTTCTGATGCGAGCAGATTGTGATCAGCAGGCAGTGTGAGTGTAGCGTACGTCCCCATGAGTACACGTGTTCTTCTCAGCACAGGTTCTGCAAAGAGACAAGAGATCAGCAGTATACATAGGAGCAGACGCATCTACTTTGGCTGCCGCCTTTCCAGTACTTCCCGTACCCCGTCAAAATCCTTTTCATGTCCAAAACATGCAGATGTGTTGCAGATCATGAATCCGTCATTGGTATCGGTACGCAGCAGACTGAACGGATAGGGGAGTATGTCGAGGTCTGCAATGTGCGGCTGCAGCTTCTTTTCCTGTGCTTTGATAATAACATCGTCCAGCAGGTACCGGATGACCATTTTGCTGAGTTTGGGCGTGGAGATGGGCTGACGCATCACATCGTAGGAGTGGATCTCGAGCGATTTAAAAACAAACTTTTTGTAGACAGGATCGACCAGTGAAGAGATGGAATGCAAGAGCCCGACTATTGTGGCAAGCGAAGAGGGGTAGGAGCTGTCATAGATCTCCGCTTCGGTCTCAAACTCTCCGCGTGAGAATTTCCAGATGCCGTTTTTGTAGAACTTCTCTATGGCGGCATTGGTCAGTTTCTGCGCTACGATGAGGTAGGTCTCGTCCATTGTACTCTCGTAGGCTTCGATGAGGGCTTCGCCAAGATAGGCATAGTCTTCGAGGAAGGCGTGGATTTTTGGTGTTTTGCCAATGAGCGTTGAGTGGAAAAGCTGTGAATTGATATACATCGTCTCAAGCAGCTTATCCAGTGACTTTATGGCAGGGTTGAGATATTTGGGGTTGAGTCTTGCGGCTTTGAAAAGGGAGGTGATCATCATGGCATTCCATGAGACAATGACTTTTTTGTCGATGAAGGGGTATTTCCGTTTTTCCTGTCGGCGTTTTTTGAGCGCTTCTATTGCCTCTTTGTAGTAAGCGATGGCATCGGTATGGGCAGGGTCATCGACTCTGACGATACTTTTGCCCTCAAAATTGCCTTCGGGAGTGATGTGCAGTGCTGCTGCAAGTTTTTCCTGTGCCTCTTTGGGAATACCGGCTTTTGTAAAGGATTTGAGTGCCTTTTCGTAGGTATAGACAAAGTATTTTCCTTCTTCTCCTTCGGTATCTGCATCACTGGCAGCGTAAAAAAGATGTTTCTCCTGCATCTTCTCAAGCATGAAGTCAAGGGTCTCAAACGCGACATCCCGGTAGAATCTGTTTTGGGTCACATGGTAGGCTTTCAGATAGACAGCAGAAAGCTGGGCATTGTCGTAGGTCATCTTTTCAAAGTGGGGTACCAGCCAGATATCGTCTGTTGCATATCGGCAGAATCCGCCCTCAACAAGGTCACGCAAACCGCCTTTTGCCATGTGGCTGAGCTGCTTTTCCGCCATGTTGAGCGCATCTTTGTTCCCTGTTAGTTTGTAGAGATCCAGCAGCAGGTCAAGCAGAGAGGCTTGCGGAAACTTGGGGGCTTTGCTGAAGCCGCCATAGCGGTGGTCGTAGAGCATGTCGGCATGTTCAATGGTACGGCTGACAATACTGTTATCAAGCTTGGTCGCCTGTATCTTGTCTTTGTTGGGGTTGATCTGTCTGAGGACACTCTCTGCCTCTTGCGTCAGTTTGTGCTTCTCTGTTCTGTACTTCTTAGCAATGACTTCCAGCAGTCTTGGAAAGCTCATCATTCCGTAACGCGGTTCTGGTGGAATGTAGGTTGCAGAGTAGAAGGGTTTGCGCTCTTCTGTCAAAAAGATAGAGGTCGGCCACCCCCCGGGTCTACCGTTCATGAGCTGATAGACCTCCTGAAAATGTTTGTCGATATCGGGGCGCTCTTCTCTGTCAACTTTGATAGATACAAAATATTTGTTGAGTATCTTTGCGGTCTCTTTGTTCTTAAATGACTCATGTTCCATCACATGACACCAGTGGCAGGAGCTGTACCCGATGCTTAGAAAGATGGGTTTATGCTCCTTGCGTGCTTTTTGGAATGCCTCTTCTCCCCAGGGATACCAGTCAACAGGATTGTCTGCATGTTGCTGAAGATAAGGAGAATGTTCATTCTTAAGATGGTTTGCCATAGTTTCCTCTTGTTTCTTGATTAATCCGTTTTTGGTAAGATTATACAGCTTATACACGAATAGTATAATACAATTGTATAAAATTTCACATACAGAGAGAAAAAATGCAGCAGATGGTCAAAAAGTTACTTCTTGTGGGTCTTTTACTCAATACTTTTGTTTTTGGAGGGTTTGCAAGCGCACTGAAAAAGCAGAAGTTTCTTCAGCCCGATGAGGCATTCAAAATAGAAGCGGTACAGAAAGATGAGCAGATTGTGACGACAATCACACTGGCAGACAAGATACACATCTATAAAAACGATCTGAAGTTCCGTATTGTCAAGCCTGAAAAAATCACGCTTGACCCTGTGCTGCCCCCGGCAGTAGAGGAGGATGGTGAAGCGGTCTATAAAAAGAGTGTTACCGTAGCGATTCCGCTAAGTGATATCTCTTCCCGTATCAGCGGTGACTATACGTTTGAGGTGGAGCTGCTCGGCTGTTCGGACAAAGGTATCTGTTACCAACCGTTTCGAAAACAGTTCGCCTTTCATACGCCAAAGACGCAAAAGGAAGGTGCAGCCTCTCAGGCAGCAGCCACACAAAAGAGTACTCGTGCAGCAGAGAAAAAAACATCGGGTATGTTCGACAAAATCAGTGCCTTGACCCACGAGGGCAATACGGCAAAGATCGCTGATGTGTTAGGGGCGGAAAGTGCATGGTTTATTGTGATTCTCTTCTTTATCTTCGGTCTGCTTTTGGCACTGACTCCCTGCATCTTCCCGATGATCCCGATCCTCTCATCGATCATTGTTTCGCAGTCAGGCAGCCAAAAGCCGGGGGTTGCCAAAGCATTCTTCACTTCTCTGGTCTATGTAGTTGCCATGGCACTGACCTATACTGTTGTCGGTGTGGTTGCCGGATTGGTGGGTGCGGATATTCAGGCAGCCATGCAGAACCCGTGGGTACTGACTGTCTTTGCGGCAATGTTCGTCGCGCTTGCCTTTTCACTTTTTGGCTACTACGAGATAGGTCTGCCTGCATCGTGGCAGAGCAGGCTCAGCCGTGTCAGTGATGAGGCGGGTCAGCGTGGCGGTTTTGTAGGTACGGCGGTGATGGGTGTGCTCTCTGCGCTTATTGTCGGTCCCTGTGTCGCCCCGCCGCTTGGCGGCGCTGTGCTCTTTATCTCTCATACCGGTGATGCGCTGCTTGGCGGTGTGGCACTCTTTGTCATGAGTATCGGTATGGGGATGCCGCTGCTGCTGGTGGGTATTGGAGCAGGAAAGTTCATGCCAAAGCCGGGCGGCTGGATGAGCGTGGTCTCTCAGGTCTTCGGTGTCATGATGCTTGGGCTTGCCATCTTCATGCTCGGACGTGTACTGCCCAATAGCATTACACTGATGCTCTGGGCACTGCTCTTTATGGGATCGGCACTCTATATGGGTATCTTTGACGGCAGTGACAAAAAGCCCAGAGCCAAAAAGCTTGTGCAGCTCTTTGCTGTCGTGCTGATGCTCTATGGTGCTTCTTTGTTTGTAGGGGCACTGAGCGGTGCGGACTCGATGCTGAGACCGTTTGAGCGGTTTACCGCACCCAAGGGGGTTGCTGTTGCAGCAGCCGATGACAAGGAGAACCACAGAGGCTACAGTATCGCACGTCTGCTCAAAGAGGTAGCCGCTTCGGACAAACCGGTAGTGGTCGATTTTGGTAAAGAGAGCTGTACGGCCTGTAAAGAGCTTGAAGAGATCACTTTCCCCAACCCCAAGGTCAAAGAGCAGCTTAAGAAATTCACATTCATCAAGATTGATGTCACTGACAATACCGACGAGGAGAAAGCGCTGTTGAAGAAGTATGAACTCTTCGGTACGCCCAACATCATTTTCTTTGACAAAAACGGGAAGTTCATGCCCGAAAAGAGCCTGACAGGCTTTGTCAAACCGCAGGAGTTTGCCGAGCATCTTAAAGCTGTCAAAGAGGATGCAAAGTAGGGAAACTGTTTTCTCGCAAAGCATCCAAAGAGAGGGATTTTGTACCCTTAAATTTAAAACAATATTTCCTTGCGCATATCTTTCAGTGAATACCCTTTGTAGGTCACTGTATAGCCAGGGTGTTTTTGAAGTAGTTTTTGTGCTTTCTTTTTGAGCAGTTCCAGATCTATTTTGTCCGGGTTGCGTTTTACTTCTGCTATGAGCATCTTCTTTTCGCTATCGTTTACCGCAATAATGTCGATCTCATTTTGGTTCCCCTTTTCCCAGTATGTGCCTATGGCAGAGAATGCTTTGGATGCTTTAAGCTTTTCTATGAAGTATTTTTCCAAAAACTTGCCGCTGTAGGTATTGAAGTCTCTTTTGACAATGGTCTTGATATAGTTGTAGTTTTCTATCTCGATAGCGGAACGGTTTTTGTAGATAAATCGAAACCAAAAATGAAAAAAATTGTCGATAATTTCATATTTGAGTATTCTGCTGCCCTCTTTTGCAAAGATAGGTTTGACTTTTTTGATGATGGTATATTCATTTTCCAGTCTGTCCAGATATCCGCCGATATTTTTTCCGAGTATGCTTTCCATCTCTGAACGTGAAGTTTTTGAAGAGGCAATAAGTGAAAGTATTGAGAAGTAGGTGGTGTACTCTTTGCCAAACTCTTCTATAAGCAGGTTCTTGCCTTCATCAATAAAGAGGGAGTGTTCATCAAATACCATCTCTAACAATGCTTGAAAAGTAAATGCCTTGTTATCCACAAAGAGTTCCACATATTTGGCAACACCGCCGGTTAAAATGTAAAATGAGAGCAGATCGTCATTACTGTAATCAGGATAGTTCTCTTCCAATATCTCTTGGAGTGTCTTAATGCTAAAGGGCTTCAGATTAATCTTGTGATTGGCACGGCCAAAGAGAGGCTCTTTGCGGTCTTCAAATATTCTTTTCATCAAAGAGTAGATCGAACCGCTTAGTATCAGATTCATCCTGCTTGTATCTTTGTAGCTGTCCCAGATGTTTTGCATATCGGCATAGATTGTATGATTGATCTGTAAAAATTCCTGAAACTCATCGATGACAAGGGTAAATGGGGTTGTTTTTGAGAGCTCCATAAGGTATGAAAAGAGCTCTTGGAACTTACTAAACGTACCGAAAATTTTTACATTGAGTTCATTTTGTACAATGGAGACAAACTCTTCACAAAGCAAAGCTTCATTTTTTCTTGAAACAAATAAATAGACCCTTTTTGCATAGGCTTCTTTGATAAGCTTTGTTTTCCCGATCCGTCTTCGTCCTACGATGACGGTCAAGCGTGAAGCGTTCTTGGCTTCATTGCCAATCTGTCTCAAATAGGCGAGTTCTTTGTCTCTGTTATAAAACTTCATGGATGAACCTTTAATGTAATAAAAGTTACTGTAATGTATATTACTATAATTTTTTTAAAGAAAACTTTTTTATTTTTATTCATTTGGTTCTCACCCCTGAAGACCCAAATACCTTTCTAAAAAAGGTACTTTGCAAGCGATAGAGAGGTTATGTTCTGGGCACAAAATCCAAAGAGATGGAGTTGACACAGTGACGTGTCTGTTTTGGGGTAAACCCCTCACCTTTGAATACATGTCCAAGATGTCCGCCACACTTGGCACAGACGATCTCTATGCGTCTGCCGTCGGCATCAGGCAGTTCTTTGACGGCTCCTTCAAAGGCATCATCAAAGCTTGGCCACCCTGTACCGCTGTCAAACTTGGCACTTGAGGGGAAAAGTGGTGTATTGCACTGGCGGCAGATATAGGTGCCGTCTTCGTGGTGATCCCAGAACTTTCCGGTAAAGGCGTGTTCGGTGCCTTTGTGGAGTATAACATGCTTTTCTTCGGGAGTAAGTGTATTGTAGGACATGTTCTATTCCTTTTTTGTCGGCACTATAGCATACTTCACTTTTGAAATTTAGGTATAATGACGCAAATAGCGTGAGTAGATCATGAAATCAATATACGGAATGACCAAATGACCAACCCCAAACAACAAAGCAAACATCTTGCTATCGGTAAAATAAATAGACTCAAAATAGAACGCGATACCGATTACGGCTACTATCTCAGTGCTATCGACGGTGAAGAGGTGCTTTTGCCAAACATTTATATCATGGAAGATGAAATGCCTATGGGCAGCCTGCTTGATGTGTTTATCTATACTGACAGCGAAGACCGTCCGGTGGCGACGACCAAGATGCCTTATGCAAAGCTGGGTGAGTACGGCTACTTTACGGTTGTTGATTACAAAAGTTACGGTGCTTTTGTCAACTGGGGACTGCCCAAAGACCTGTTTGTACCGCTCTCTCAGCAAAAAGAGCATTTTCACATTGGCAAGAAGTATGTGCTTCGGGTCTGTCTCGATGAGAAAACAGGCAGGCTCTACGGTACGCAGAAGATCGGCAAATATTTTGAGCGTTCGCTTAAAGGACTGCATCCGAATAAAGTCTGCCAAATGCTTGTGCTTGCACAAACGCCGCTTGGCTACAAAGTGATCGTTGACAACCACTACGAGGGGATGCTCTTTGCCAATGAGATATTTGAAACCATCCGGGTAGGTGACAGGAAACGCGGTTACATCAAGTCGCTTCGCAAGGATGGCAAACTCGATATGTCGCTTCAGCCAATCGGCAGGCAGGCAAAACTCTCTGTTGCGGAGGGTACAGTTTTGCAGCTTCTCAAAGAGGCGGGAGGCACACTGCCGTTTACCTATAAAAGTGACGCGGAGGCGATTGCCAAAACATTTGGGCTGAGCAAAAAGAACTTCAAACGTACCCTTACCTCACTGATCGATTCTAAACGCATTGTCCTGCTTGATGATATGATCACACTTCCTTAGGAGTATATATGAAATGGACTATTGCTATATTGATACTCTTGCAAACGGCACTTTCCGCACTCTCACCAGAATCGGTATTTGCCAAAAAGTGTGCTGTATGCCACAGCCACGACTACATTCTCCAAAGTAAACTGGTGGTCAACTATCAGCACAATAACAAAGACCTGAACCTGACTGCACCGACGATGACGGAACTCTCTTTTCGTATCAAAGACCAGGTGGGAGACCGTACCATCGATCAGGAAGGACAGAAGTTCGAGATAGAGGATTGGCTGATGCAGTTTCTTAAAAATCCCGGAGCATTCAAAACGATCTTGCCTAAAAATGTACGGGCAGTGTATGGCAAGATGCCTTCGGTAGAGGCAAGTGAAGAGGAGGTCGAAGCACTGACAGAGTATCTTTACGGGTATGCCGAAAAGATGATGGTAACCCATGGGGGCAAACGCCACACTTATAAAGAGGCACTTGCCATTGCAAAAAAAGAGAACAAGATCATTTTGATTGAAGGTTATCTTCCCTACTGCAGAGGATGTATCTGGATGGATAGGAACGTGATGGTCGAGCCGGAGGTTAAAGCCGCACTCAACAGTGACTTTGTACTGGTAAAGAAAAATCTGCTTATCGAGAAATTGCCGCTTGGTATAAAAAGGCTGGGAACCCCATCATTCTATTTTATCGCACTGGATGGAAAGCATATTATCGATATGGTGGAAGGCACGGGAAACAAAGAAGAGTTTCTCTCACTGCTTGCATCAATAAAAGAGAGAGTTCACAGATAATTGTTTGTCATAATGAGGTTATCTATTTAAAAAGGAGCAGAATATGGATTTGAATGAACTTTTCCAAATGGGTGCGCAGCTCATACAAAACAACAGTGACGATGCGACAACCGGACTTGATCTTGGTGATATCGCCAATGCGATCGGTTCTCTGATACAAAATGGGGAGGGAGGGCTTGATCTGTCAACATTTGTCTCCGGGCTTTCCGAAAATGGTCTGGGAGAAATTGTCGGTTCTTGGCTTGGCAACGGTGAGAACAAAGCGATTGACCCTGAACAGGTCAGTGCACTGCTGGGTTCAGAGAAGGTTTCTGAGTTTGCTTCCCAGCTTGGACTTGAAGAGGGGAGTGCGCTTCAGGCACTTGCCGATGCACTGCCTCAGGTAATTGACCAGGCGACTTCCGGTGAGGGCAGCATTGTCGATCAGATGCTCGATCAGGTTGGCGGTGCAGAAGGTGCCATGGGTATGCTTGGCAAGATATTTGGGTAATCCTTCTGTATGAATTGTCTGTCAATTTGACAGACAATTCTGACTCTCCTCTTTTTTTTCGCTACACTTCTTTTATGAAATTATTATGGTTTGTACTTATCCCTCTTTTTCTTTTTGCACAACCGTTCAAAGTGGCAAGCTACAATGTCGAAAATCTCTTTGATGCTATCTATGACGGTACCGAGTATGACGAATTTATACCCGGAAGAGACAACTGGAACCGGCGTATGGCAGAAAAAAAGCTTAACCATACCGCTGAGGTGTTGTGTGATCTCAATGCTGATATCGTTGGCCTGCAGGAGATAGAAAACAGACATGTGTTTGAACAGCTGCGTGCACGCCTGAAACGTGTTGGGTGCGGTTACCGCTACGGAGAGATCACACATAAGCGGGGTGCTCCCATACAGGTGGCACTCTTGTCACGGTTTCCTATACGCAGTGTCCGACAGATACAGGTAAGCTACAGCCCGCAGGTACGGAATATTCTTGAGGCAGATGTACGTGTCCATGGGCAGGATCTGAAGGTTTTTGTCAACCACTGGAAGTCTAAAAGCCGAAAGGGGTATGAGAGCAAGCGTATCGCCTATGCCAAGGCACTGAAACAGCGTATTGATACCTTGCCCTCAAACAAAGCCTACATTGTACTGGGGGATCTCAATACCGACTATGATGCCTACCTGACACTGCCAAAGCGGTTGAACGATACCGGTGGCAGGATCGGGCTGAACCATCTACTCAAAACAGTTGAAAACGGAGAGCTTATTACGCCGGAGACGATCCGTCCTTTACAGCAGATGCATGTTGATCTCTGGACACAGCTTCCGTTTTCAAAACGCTGGAGCCATAAGTTTTATGGGCGAAAAAGCACCCTTGATCATATCGTACTTCCGGCATCTATGTTTGATGGCAAGGGTATCGACTATGTCAACGGTTCGTTTGGTGTCTTCAAGAGAGACTACCTTTTTACCCAAAAAGGCTATATCAACAGCTGGCAGATCAAAAGCGGAAAGCATACAGGCAGAGGCTACTCTGACCATCTTCCCATCTATGCGCTGTTTGACACAAAGCCTTTTATACATGCAGAAAAGTATCAGCCGTCTAAACCGGTCAGCGGTACCATTAAGATGCTTTACCAAAAAGAGAAGCTTGATGTGCCGGTCGATCTGAAACATGCAGTGGTTGTGCTTAAACGTGGACGTTATGCGGTGATCAAACAGCATCCCAATGGCAGAGGCATATTTGTATTTGGTGTGGCACGGGGATTGGAGGAGGGCAGTCTTTACACCCTTAGGGTGCAGGAGATACACACCTATAAAGGGCTTAAGGAGATCACCGCCATGGTGAGGTTGAAAGAGGAGGGAAAAGTAGAACTTTCACCATACTACGGTTCACTCAAAAAGGTGCAGCAAAATGAGGTGATACATGATATTACAGGTATCTACAAAAGGGGATATCTCTACACCGGCGGGCGTAAAATACCGCTTTATTTCAAAAATCGTGCCCTTAGAGTACCAAATGGTGCCAAACTCAAGATAGCCTATGCGCATATAGGGTATTATAAGAGACTGCAACTGGTTCTCTACAGCCGGAAAGATTTTACTGTACTGGAGTAAGCGATGGCATACTACACATGGATACTGGCATTTCATGTCATGAGTTTTATCAGCTGGATGGCGATGCTGTTTTATCTGCCGAGACTCTTTATTTATCACAGGGAACATGCTGATACAAAAGCCTTCACCGAAGTGGTCAAGATACAGGAGTACAAATTGATGAAGTACATTGGCGTACCGGCAATGTGGGCGACGATCATCTCCGGGGGTACGATGCTTTACCTTAACAGCGGCATCTTCTCAAGCGGCGGATGGATGCATGCAAAACTCTTTTTTGTCGCACTGCTGATCGCGTACCATTTCTCTTTGGAGAAGATACGAAAGCAGATGATAGATAATGACCATTACAAAACGGGAAAATGGCTAAGAGTCTACAATGAAGTGCCGACACTGCTGATGATCGGTATTGTTATTATGGTAGTCATAAAACCGTTTTGACAATAGTTCTAAATTATTTTGTGTTATAATCGTTTACTTCAAACCATATAAAGGACAAAACCATGGAACTACCAGCTTTAAAACTCCCGCAGATACAACTGCCTTTCGATATTCCCGTTTTGGCGCATCCGCCAGTTGATCACTTTGTAATCGCCATACCGATACTTGTACTGATCATTGAATTGATCAACCTTGTCGCCAAAAAACGTGCGATCGGTACAATCTCCTTTGTGTTGCTTACCATTGGTATGGTTGCGGCTGTTGCCGCCTACCTTACCGGTACGGTTGACGGCAAAGAGGCGTTTGATGCCTTGACACAGGCAGGACAGTCAGAGCTGAAAGCACATAAGCTTCTTGGGACTTATTTGATGTTGGCGTCTGCTGTTGTGGTTCTGTTTAAAATGCTTTCAGCTATTGTTAAAAAAGGGATTATAAAAGCCCTTTACCTGCTGATACTTGTTGTTTTTGTTGCGGGTATTCTCAAGCAGGGGCATGACGGTGGAGAGCTTGTCTACAAATACGGTGCGAATGTGGAGCGTGTAGCAGACCTTGACAGTGATCTTTTTGATGCAAAAGAGGAATTGGATGATGCTAATGAAGCGCTTAATGAACTCAAAGAGAAAATGACATCGGTGACACAGCAGGCAACCCAAAAAGTAGAAGCGGCAAAAGCTACTGCTACAGAAGCAGTTGATAAAGCTGTGAAAAAGGGTGTAGAAGTAATGGATAATGTCAAAGAGAGTACATCTGAGGCTGTTGATGCGGTGAAAGAGAAAGCCGCAGAGATAACACAGGAGGCTCCTGCACCACAGATCGAGAAGGTTACCCCTCCTGCACCACAGCCTATTCCTGTAAAAACCCACTAAGGGACTTTACTATCAGGATGATCCGTCATCCTCATCGGGAGCAAGTTCATAACGCTCCTAAGGCTCTGTTTTCTTTAGTGTCGAAAGATACGCTGCCATTTTCTCTATCTCTTCATCAGTCAGTAACTGTGCAAACGAGATCATGACTGTACCGAATGCACTGCGTGTTTTCCCTGCTTTGAGATCTTTCAGCCGTCTGACAAGTACCTCCTTTTTTCTGCCCTGAAGTCTTGGTGTCACCCCGATACCTTCAGCATATATACCATGGCATGAACTGCAGCTGTTTTTCATATAAAGCTGCTCCATAGTATCATTGGCAAAAGCAAAAGAGAAGAGAAATAACACAACACTTTTTTTGACAAACATGATAGCTGCCTTTCACAGATTGGATATATAGTTCATAGGGTATTGTACACTATGAAATTGAATGCAAAATCTATGTGTATAAAGATTTAGCTTTTAACGAACATACATAAAAATTTAAATTGTTATATTTAACATATATCTTTATACTATTATAGTCTAACTATTATGTGGGAGCAAAAAGGAATGGAGCAGGAGTGTCATGCCGTATTGGTTGTAGATGATCATGATATAGTCTGTGCCGGCATCAAAGCACTGCTTGAGAAGTGTCAAATATGCAAAAACCAAGTGATAGATACAGCAGTGGACTATAGCGGAATGATGCATTTTCTGAGGGAAAAAAAATACAATATTCTTATTTTGGATCTTCATCTTGGTGATGTCAATACGTTCAGCAGTATTCGAAAACTCTCCAAAGCATTTCCTGCAATGAAAATATTTGTATGCAGTATGTATCCGGAAGATCCTTATGCTATAGAGTGCATACATGAAGGGGCAGTAGGCTATCTGCACAAAAGACATGTACTGGAGTCTTTTAAAGATGCAGTCAGTACGATTATAAAGGGAGATATCTATCTCAATCCGGAATATGCACAGTGTCTAAGCTATGGCACTGCTGTCAAAAAACGGGAAAAGCCTTCACTGAATGCACTCTCAAAACGGGAATTTGAAATATGTCATTATATTGTTTCAGGTTTAAGTTTTAAGCAGATCGCCCAGAAGCTGAATATCTCTTCCAAAACGGTCTCGGCACACCATGCCCATATCCTTGAAAAGCTCTCACTTTCCAATACGGCACAACTGATACACTTTGTCTTACAACATAAAAACTGAACCAGATTTTACACCTGCCAAAAATATCTTCAATCTTATAAAATAAGAAAAGTCCTATAGTATTTGTGTAAGGATTGTTTTATCATAAAAAGCATAAATGAACAAAGGAGGGGAGTGTGGCAAAACGTGTATTGATTGTAGATGATTTTAAATATAATCTGGAGTTTGAAGAGAAAGTGATCGGTCTGATGGTTGAAGAGTACAATATTGCTATTGACGTAGAGAGTGCAATGAGTGTTGCGGAAGCAAAGCAGAAAATTGCGGAAAATCCACCTTATGATATTGTTATAGTGGACATCAGTTTTCCAAATGGAAGCGGTGTAGAGATTGCCAAAGAGGCTGCACTTAAAAATGAGATGACAAAAATAGCAGCTTTGACACTCTACCCGGAAGTGTATGAACAGGCCTCCGATCTGTTTGATATGCTGCTTAGAAAACCGATCATGCCTTCGACATACAAAAAGAAATTTGGAAAGCTTTTATATCTTGAATAAGGAGTTTGTATGAAATACCAAGTAGTTAGTGATAACAATTTTGAACAACTAACATTTGAACCTACCATTATTATAGGATTTTATAGAAGCAGTCTGTCTAAAAAATTTTTAGAAATGTATCATAATTTAGTATCACGCTATAAAGGAGTTACCGTAATCGGCTGTAGTAGTGGGAAAAATATTGCAGATACAATTCCTTATGTGGAGACTGAAGAGCAATTTCCTATTGTATATTTGTGCTGCAACATGCATACAGATGCTTTTACAATGCATTTAATTTCCGATAAAGAAAATATTGATAAGAAGAAACTTCAAGAACAGATGATACTTTTTAGTAGTTTTACTTTCTCTTATTTGGAGAAATTGCTTTTGGATATTTCAACACTATACATGTCTCCAAAAGTGTATGGTGGGGTTGCAAGTTGTGAAGAGGGATGTAATAAAAATCCAACAATCTTTTATGACGGTATATTTTATGAAAATCATGTACTTTTATGGTGTATTGACAAAAGAACATATTGTCTAGAGGGGATAAGTATACATTTTTTTCAACCAGCAAGTACACCTTTAGAGATTACAAAATCAGAAAATAAAACAATTATAGAGCTTAATGGACTTCCTGCACTTGATGTAATTGAAGAGATGACCGGACAAATTGATAGAAAAATTGTCGGAAGATTTGGATATCCACTTTTTTTACAAAAAAATATGGATATAAAATGGTCAAATACACCGCTTGCCTCTATGGTTTCAATAGATAGAAAAAAGAAAACCGTAACACTCTATCGTGATATACGTGAAAAAGAATATGTAAAAATTGGTATTATGATAAGTGAAGAGGAACAGCTTAAAAATCTTTGTAAGCTTTGTGAAATAGCACCTGAAAAAAGTGTGGCAATTGTTTTTAATTGTGTAGGTATAACAGAAAATTTAAAAATGATGGAGTTTCTTTATCTTAGAGACATCAAAGAGCATATAGACATTACCTATGCAGGATTTCATACATTTGGAGAGATAGGGAGAGGTTCCTCTTCAATATTTTCTAAAGAGATAATGTTGCACAATCAGACAATGACTATTGCGATGATATCTAAGAAGGATGAAATATGAAACTGAGTGAAGAAAATAGAACATATTTGATTCAACGAGATATGGAAGTATTTGATAGGTCTAAAGAGGAGGCAACCATATTTATACAGATGCTACAAAATATGTTAAATGGTACTGATAAAGTACTTTTGTATGAGTTGCAGTATAATATTTTTAAAACAAAAAACGATATTTATACACGAAAATTGATAAAGTTTTTTTTAGAAGGTTCTATCTACCTTTATGAGTGTACAACTAATGAAAAAGATAAGAGAACATTACTTGAACATGTAAAAAATTTCTTTGATTTTATATTTATTCAAAAGTGTGTTTATTCAAGAGAAGTAGAGGCACAATCACAAGTTTCGCATCATATTCTTAAAAGCGTCAGTGAACGGCTGAACAGTGTTTTGCAAACGCAAGAACGTATGATTGCTAGTCTTTCTCATGAAATGCGTACATCTCTCAATACGATTCAAGGCTATCTAAATATTATTGAAGAAAGTGGTGCTGTGAAAGGAGAGCAAAAGTTTCAGCTTAAAAAAGCTATTCACGGTGCAGAGAGTCTTCGGTCATTGGTAAAAGATATTTTAAATGTTACTAAAATAAATAGTGGTCAATTGGAAATTGAAAAATCATTTTTTGCTGTTGATGAGATGTTATTACAATGTATTGATCACGTATCTATACAGATTAAGAAAAAAGAGCATATACGGTTTGAATATAAAACTATGTTTACACCTTTTTTAGTTTATGGTGATCAGATGCATATTATGGAGATTATTATTAATTTCTTGACAAATGCATTCAAATATACAAAAGAGGGATTTGTTAAACTTAAAATGGAATTTTCTCAAGAGCCTGAAGGTATCAATATGGTCTTTAGCGTGACTGATAGCGGTGTAGGGATGACATCTGAACAGCTACAAGATATTTTTAATCCTTATAGCCGTTATCAAAAAAATCAGCAAGGACTTGGTCTTGGTCTGCATATTACCAAGCAGCTTGCAGTTAAGCTTGGAGGAAAGCTAGATGTAGAGAGTGAAGTAGGTAAAGGTACGACATTCTCTTTTTCTTATCTGTTTAGAAAGACAAAACCGCTTTCTATTGATGTAAAAGATAAAAAGATCTATTTTTATATTGATCGAAAAATGCAAGACTCTTTCTATATACAAGAGAAGATACGTTTTTTAAAACAGCATGGAGCAAATGTTAAAGTTTTAAAGCGTGAGGGAACATTAATCAATTTTTTGCTTAGTACCCACAAAAATGTTCCTGATATATTATCTGTGCATGCCGAGGCAGAAAGTTATTCAAAGATAGATGCACTTATTTATTATCTTCGTAGTGCAAAATTATTTAATAAAACATTATTTATTGCTGAGAGTATGCACCAAGATCTCTCTTTAAAGTATTTTGATGAGTTATATGAGTATTGTGCTCCTATGAGTATATATGAAAAATTGCAAGATAATCTACATAATGAAAAGAAAAAGATAAATCAAAGAGAACTTTCTATTTTAGTGATAGATGATACGCAAACCAATTTGGATATTTTTCGTCTATTTATTCAAAGAGATTATCCCCATGCCAATGTTGACCTTGCTGGTGGTGGGTATGAGGGGATTGGTATGTGTAAAGCCAAAGTATATGATATTATTTTTCTTGATTTAAAAATGCCTGGTTTAGATGGGTTTCAAGTTATTAGGAAATTAAAAGAGTTGGATCAGAACTTACCTCCCGTATATGCATTTACAGCAGATGTATATAAGTCGACATATGAGAGGGTAAAAGAGGTTGGTTTTTCAGGGATGCTGGAGAAACCTTTAGACCCTACTCAGCTTAAAAAGATTTTGGAAGGAGTTTAATATGCAAAAACTACTTGAAGAGACAAAAGAAAAAGCATATATATTTTTACGTGAATTTGGATTTGAAGAGGATGAACTTGAACCTGTTATTAACAAAGGGTTAAAAGAGCTTGAAGAGAGCCTGGTAGATTTGTTGAAACTCATTAATAGTGAGTCGATAGAGTATACATATGTTGATACAGCACTACATGATTTAAAGGGGCTTCTTTTTCAACTTGGAAATCATAATGCAGCTAATAAAGTTGAGTTACTAAGGCATGTGAAAAGTATAGATGAGATAAAAAATTGGATTGAGAATTTATAGGTTAATAAATGAAAACTAGGAAAATTTTAGGGAAGTAACTGTATTATCCTTATTATAAAGAGTTAAGGAGATGAAATGAGATGATGAAAGTGATTATAAAACGTTATATTAAAATAGGTATATTTGGAATAGTGATGACAGTGTCTGCATACGCACTGGAGGTAGCGAATTTGTCACAAGCGGTAGATGTAGCGGGGAAACAGCGTATGTATACGCAACGGATGCTTAAAGATTATGCGATGATAGGGTTGGGCAATACGTTTGGCAATCCACAAAAAGATCTTGAGATGATTATGCATGACTTTGAAGATCATCTTAATGCATTGATAGCATTTAACCAAGATGAGAAGACGGCAGAGAGTCTAAGAAAAGTAAGAAAGATGTGGGTGCCGATAAAAAAAGCGCTTCAAGAGCCGCCAAGTAAAGCAAAAGCGGGAAAGATGCAAGAAGACCTTGAGGCACTGCTAAAACAGGCAAATGAGGCAGTAGGGCTTTTTGCTAAACAGACAGGTAAAGAGTCAGGAGAGATTATTAATATTTCAGGACGCCAACGGATGCTTTCACAAAGGATGGCAAGTTTGTATATGCTGAAAGTATGGGGCGTAAATGATTCGGAATTTCAAGAGAAGATGAACAAAACCATGACATTGTTTAAAACCTCTCTTGAACGTTTGAAAAAAGCAAAGATGAATACGGCAAAGATCAACGCACTGCTAGCACGTGCGGAACGTTCTTTTAAGTTTTTTGAGATCATGAACCGATCTAAATCAAAGTTTATTCCGGCACTGATTTATAAAAAATCCAATGAGATACTTAAAGATATGAATACAGTTACCGGACTGTATGCAGCACAGGAGAAATAA